>VFQR01000355.1_pt1 | contig 72775 bp, 73 predicted proteins | sample 3512321 | NCBI WGS metagenome assembly VFQR01 (sample SAMN10412374, study PRJNA504923) | tailings metagenome | isolation source: Relicate 3 Philex TSF1 revegetated site | place: Philippines: Tuba, Benguet | collected 2017-08-29 | reverse complement strand
CCCGGGATTAGCTTAACTTCGCCGCCAAACTGTCCAATCAGGCGGGACCACCTCACATGAACGCCCACGGCGACGTTCATCGGTGTAGCGGACCTCCTCGGCACGGCGGAAGCGGTCCGGATGATTGAGAAACATCCAGAAAGCGCGGTCGTGCGCGCCGCCAAGGCTATCCAGAAAGGCCTTGTCTTCGGCAACGCTGTAAAGTGCGATCTGGCCAACGTCGCTGACCAGGTCGCCAATCCGACCGGCGTCGAGCGCCAGGTGGGCCTTTTCGGTATCGGTCAGTTCATCGACCGCCTTCAGAAGCGGCGGCAGGATTTCCGGCTCGGGGACCGCCCAGTCGATATTTGCAGGGAGGCCAATGCCGCTGTGCTCAAAATAGGCACGGAGGGTGGGGGTGGAGGTTTTGCGAATGATGGTGGCAATCGAGGTCATGGGGGACTCCTTGAGCAGAATCAGGCGCCCTTGCACGCCGATCTGCTAAAGAGCGTATTTGCGCCTATGTGGCGGGTCAATCGAAAATCTACGCAGATTAGCGGATTTGCTGTGGATTACCCGAACAGCGATCCCTGACGATCAGATTCCCCAAGTAGTTTTAGTACCTTGAGCCTGACTTGAGCAGCCTCCTCGGAAACCTGAAACGTCTCCATCACTGCACCAACGATCTGTCGACCATGGTCTGACCGCACTGCCACGGCGGCGTGGAGATCACGCTCCTGGCAATAATCGGACACCAGGCGGCGTATGGATGTGACCGGCATCAGGATCGCGCCGCTGACATAACCGGCCTGCCACTCCATCCAGTCATAGTTTGCTGCTTGAATGATCGTGTCGCGCTTGCAGATCGCCTTGTTTTCATGACTCCTGCGATCGAACAGTTGGCCATGCTGAAACTTGCCCGCCCACAGGTGCCGATGGAAATGCACATGGCCGAACTCATGGGCCAACGTCGTGCGCAGCCGGTTCTCGCGGCGGGGATCGTTAGCCAGCCGGTCTGAGATTGCGACTTCGGGATCCCTGTCTGGATGGAAGGCGGTCACGCCTTCGACATCGTCGCCATAGATTGTCAGGTCGGCAGAGGAATCCAGGCTGGCGTCGTTGAGTTCGATCAGCAGATGGAGTTCATCGGTCGTGATACGTGGACGTGCTTCCTGGTTCCGCTTGCGGTGCAGATCCCTGACAAGCCGCTCACACTCCCGATCGAGTTCGTCGTTCGTGTAATAGGGGCGCTCTGGAAATCGGCCTTTTGGATCCCGTATCATCCTCATCGCCGTTGATCCGTCAGTTGGTAATGGCGCGACGGAAATTGACGAATGCCTCGGCCGCCTTGGCTGGGTCACTGACCTGGCTGCGGAGGTCGTCGGGAATCTTCCCTGCCAGCAAGAACAGAACGCCTTCGTCGATGTTCAACACCTCCGCAAACTGCCGGATCAGGTGATCCGAGGTGGGACTGCGCCGGTCATGCTCGATGTCGTTGAGGTACTGCGGCGAGATCGCTGTGCCGTCTTCCTCTTTCATGATCCTTGCCGCCAGCTCCTTCTGGCTGAGAGCCATGGCCTTCCTGGCTTTGGAAATCTGACGTCCAAAACTCGTTCCGTCAGTGGTCATCGGTTCATCATGGCTTGGGCCAACCCTCAAAATCACGCTTCTATGCGGATTAGCGTAGTTGCGAGGGGTCCTAGGGTCAAGGACGCATTGCCGTGAACTCTGGCCGCACACCCGGGTGCCGAGGTCAGAATGTAGCCAACCGGCGACCCTCCGCGAATCAAATTACGCAGCATTTCGCAGGCCGTCCGATCGTCACTCCAAAGTTGTAGATCGTGACCACCAAGCAATGCTCATGATTTCGCAAGACTACGATAAGCGCATGAATTTGCTTGTTTTAAGATAGTTCTCAAACCTACCGTGCCGCCAGCCACCCATTATTGCGAACGGTCTCCATGTCCACCGACACAGCCAACCCAAACGGGCTTTCCCCATCCAAGATGTCTCCAGAGGCCCGACTTTCTGAGTTGGGCCGCATCGTCGCCGCCGGCGTCCTGCGCCTGCGCGAACAGTCCAGTTCTATATCTGCCCACGGTGGAGATAGTTCACTCGCAATCTCGCCGGCCAAGAGCGTCAGTCGTCCGCGGGCAAAAGCCCGGATCGGAGGACGATAATGCATAAACAGGATGACAATGCGCGGGTGCTGGGCAGGCTGGCGGCGCTGAAGGACATGTCGGTCAAACAGTTTAAGGCCGAATGGGAGAAGCTGTTCGAGACAGAGGCGCCCAACAACAGCCGGTCGTTCCTCGAGCTGCGGCTGGCCTACCGGATCCAGGAGCTCACTTTCGGCGGTCTGTCGAAGCCGGTGCGCCAGCTACTCGATGTCTTGGCCGACGAGGTCGAGGGCAAGAAGGTGCGGAAGTCGGTCATCGCCGACCCGCGCAACCCGGTGATCGGCACCCGACTGGTGCGGGAATGGGACGGGACTGAGCACGTCATCACCGTGCTGAAGGACGGGTTCGACTGGCAGGGGCGGCGTTACAAATCGCTGTCGGCCATCGCCCGAGACATCACCGGCACCCAGTGGAACGGCTACCGCTTCTTCGGCCTGCGGGAACGGAAGGACGCGGCATGACCGATACAGCACCCCGGCGCCGCCTGCGCTGCGCCGTCTACACCCGCAAATCCAGCGAGGAAGGGTTGGACATGGAGTTCAACAGCCTCGACGCCCAGCGCGAGTCCTGCGAGGCCTATGTCGCCAGCCAACGCGCCGAAGGCTGGGTCTGCATGCGCGAACGCTATGACGACGGCGGGTATTCCGGCGGGTCGCTCGAACGCCCCGGCCTCAAGGCCCTGCTCGAAGATGTCGAGGCCGGCCTGGTCGACGTCATCGTCGTCTACAAGATCGACCGCCTGTCACGCTCGCTGATGGACTTCGCCAAGCTGGTCGAGGCGTTCGACCGCAACAACGTGACGTTTGTATCGGTGACGCAGGCGTTCAACACCACGACCTCGATGGGCCGACTGACGCTCAACATCCTGCTGTCGTTTGCCCAGTTCGAGCGCGAGGTCACCGGCGAGCGCATCCGCGACAAGTTCGCTGCCAGCCGCGCCAAAGGCATGTGGATGGGCGGGTTCGTGCCGATGGGGTACGACGTCGTCGACCGCAAGCTGGTGATCAACGAAGCCGAGGCGGCCACTGTCCGGCATATGTTCCAGCGCTTTGTCGAGCTGGGATCGGCCACGCTGCTGACGCGCGAACTGGTGGCAAAGGGAACCCTAAACAAGCGGGGCAAGCCGATCGACAAGGGGTTCCTGTACAAGCTGTTCCGCAACCGGCTCTACCTCGGCGAGGCCGTCCACAAAGGCACGAGCTATCCCGGCGAGCATCAGGCCATCATTGACCAGCCGCTCTGGGATCAGGTCCATGCCATCCTGCAGGAGAGCCCGCGCCAGCGCGCCGCCAACACGCGCACCCAGACCCCGGCGCTACTGAAAGGTCTGATCTTCACGGATCGCGGCATCGCCATGACGCCGACGGTGACGAAAAAGGGCAGTCGGCATTACCGCTACTACACCTCAATGGATGCCATCCGGAACCGGGCGTGCGAAGGGCGCGGCAGCTTTGTCCGGCTCAATGCCGGCATGGTGGAAGGCGCCGTTGTCCAGTACATCCGGTCGCTGCTGCGCACCCCGGAAATTGCAGCGCGGGCCATGGAGGCAGCCCGCCGGACTGCACCGGACATGGACGAGCAGGATGTTGTCACCGCGCTGGCGGGCTTCGATGGCTTGTGGGAATCGCTGTTCCCGGCCGAGCAGGCCCGTATTGCCCGGCTGCTGATCGAGCGGGTCACGGTCAGTGCCGATGGCCTTGCGGTTGACCTGCGTACCGAGGGCCTCGGATCGGTCATCCGGGAAATGGTTACCCCGAAGCAGGAGCTGGCAGCATGACCGCGCCCCCCACCATGCGGGTGTTCATCCCGCTCACCATCCGCAAACGCAATGGGCGGCCGAAGATCGTGCCGCCAGCGGACATGGCGCCAGACACCGGCGGCGTGGATCCGCATGTGCTGAAGGCGATCGCCAAGGCGTGGAGCTGGCGGCGGAAGCTGGAGTCGGGTGCGGCGGCGACGATACAGGATCTTGCCGATGCTGAGGGAGTCTCGGACCGCTATGTTGGGCGAATGCTGCGGCTTGCCTATCTGGCACCGGCCGTGCTGGACAGGTTGCTGGTCGGACGAGTGCCGCCCACCTTATCAATCAGGGACATGACGGCTGCGGCGGAGTTGCCGTGGAAAGCTCAGAACGCCGAGATATTCGGAGATCAGGCTACGAGCCCATAAATCGCAGGGATAAAATACGGCGAGCTGGCCTCGACCGCTTTGCCCGAGCTGCGCGTCAAGCTTGCCCCCCTTGACCGCCGATAGCAAACCACTATCTAGTGCACTAGAGAATGGTGAGCTAGATAATGTCAGATGATCAGCACAGTGTTGCCACACAGCTATCGTTCGCTCTCTATGGGGCAGCGAACCGCATGGTTCGGATGCACAAGCCATTCCTGGAGCCGCTTGGACTGACGTTTCCACAGTACCTGGTCACACTTGAACTGCTGGACGGGGCGCCGCTGTCCGTCGGCACCTTGGGCGGCCGCCTCGACATGGACACCGGCACGATCACGCCGCTCGTGAAGCGGCTGGAAGCTGCCGGGCTCGTCACCCGTACACGCGACCCGAACGACGAGCGCCGTGTGATGGTGGACCTCACGTCGCGCGGGCACGGCCTTGAGGCGGAGGTCCGGGGCATCACCCAAAAGATCAAATCAGCGTGTCAGCTTACCGAAGAGAACGTCGTTGACCTGCGGCGCACGCTCGAAGCGCTGGCGCATCCGGCAAGCGAATGAACCCTTCAGAACAAGGAACTGTACTCATGAAGATCGGAATTCTTGGTGTTGGCCATATCGGCAAGACACTCGCACAACGGCTGGCCCAGGCCGGCCACAGCGTGAAAGTGGCGAACTCACGCGGCCCAGACACCATCGCGCAGGACGTGCTTGCCTTTGGCGCTCGAGCAGTGGCCACCGAAGATGCGCTGACTGACGTCGAAGTGGTCATCCTCTCCATTCCTCTCGGCCGCATTCCGGGCGTTGCGCCCTTGATTGCCAAGCTCCCCGAAGAGACGGTCGTGATCGATACATCGAATTACTATCCGTTCCGCGACGACAAGATCGAAGCCATCGAGGCTGGCCAGGTCGAAAGCCTCTGGGTCGTCGAGCAACTCGGCCGCCCGATTGCCAAGGGATGGAACGCGATCGGGTCCGCCTCACTCGCGCACAAGGCTGCCCCAGCCGGGACTGCCGGCCGTATCGCCATTCCCGTGGCCGCCGATCGTGATAAAGACCGTGAGGTGGCTCTCGCGCTGGTTAACGACAGCGGCTTCGACGGCTTTGACGCGGGATCACTCGCTGACTCCTGGCACCAGCAGCCCGGCGCTCCAGCTTACTGCACGGATCTCACGCGAGAAGAGATGGGGCCGGCACTTGCAGCCGCCGAGAAGGACCGCCTGCCCAAGCGTCGCGACCTCGCTGTCGCGGTGATGCAGGAACGCCTTGGCGATGGCACCACGAACCCTGACGCTGATTGGGGGGTCAGACTGGTCCGCGCAATCAACATGTAGATACGCGGTGCATGGCCCACAATGACGACGGCACCGTCGCTTTTCTGGTGGAGTGAATAAGAGTGTAGGGGGTGTGTCCCTTAACGGACCGCCGCGCGCATTGGCCCATGCGCAGAAGGTGCATACCCCCCGCACGCTTCGTTCTGGACGAGGCAGCCGCAGGCTTGGCGCTTTACAAAGCAGAGTGCTCAAGGGCTCGGACTGACGCTGATGGTATCCGGCGCACCTTTGGTTCTCTGACCACTCGCCTGCCGAGATTGACCCCAAAAGGTTCGGCGACCGCAAACCGCAAAAACTGCAGAAATCAGTCACTTTTGGAGACCGAACCTTTACCAACGAGGTTCGGGTGAAAAGAGACGAAAGCCCATCAAAGACCGATTTTGATGTTTTCGGCAGTCTCTGAGGTTCGGTCGCGATAGGCAAAACCGCGCGGAAGCTGGGGATTTTCTGGCCCCATGAGGCCCATCTCATTGATTCACATGGAGATCTTGGCGGAAGCGGTGGGATTCGAACCCACGATACGGTTGCCCGTATGCCAGTTTTCAAGACTGGAGCCTTCAACCACTCGGCCACGCTTCCTTACCAATCAGGGACCTGGCTGCTGACGATGGGTTTGCCACCCCCCGGCAGCTTTCAAGACCGCTGCCCCAACCCACTCGGCCTGTTGCCCGTCTGTGCGGGCCTTAGGCCATTGCTGCCCTCGGCCGAAAGGGGATTCACGCGGGACTCGGCTTGTGGCACAGGCTCTGCGATGCGTCTCATGCTTGCCGCCTTGCTGCTTGTCGGGCTCGCCGCGCCGGTTTCGGCCGATGTCACCTCGCCGGCCGACGGGTTCCGGATCTGGCTGGAGAATTATCGCAGCGCGGCTGAAACGCGGGGCCTCGAGCGCGGCTGGCTCGAGTCGGCGCTGGCGGGCGTCAGCTACAACCCCCGCGTCGTCGAGCTCGATCGCAACCAGCCCGACGACAGCGGCCGGCGCAACGTCTTTGCCGACTATCTCGCCCGCCAGCTGACCCAGGCGCGCATCGACCAGGGGCAGGCGCGCGCTGCCGAGCATCGCGCCGTGCTGGAGCGCATCGAACGCGAAACCGGCGTGCCGGCGCCCGTGATCGTCGCCATCTGGGGGATGGAAACCAGCTATGGCCGGGTGATGGGCGGGTTCGACCTGCCGTCGGCGATCGCGACCCTTGCCTATGACGGCCGCCGCGAGGCGCTGTTCACCCGCGAGCTCGACGCGCTGGTCAGGATGGTGGGGGAACGCGGCATCCCGCGCGAGAAGCTGCGGGGCAGCTGGGCCGGGGCCTTCGGCCAGTCGCAGTTCCTGCCATCGTCGTTCCTCGCACATGCGCGCGACGGCGATGGCGACGGCATCGCCGACATCTGGGGAAGCGCGCCGGATACCTTCGCTTCCATCGCCGGCTATCTCGCCGACAATGGCTGGAAGGCCGGCGCCATCTGGGGATTCCGCGCGGGCGTGCCGGCCGGGTTCGACCGGGCGAGCGTTGCCAACCCCGTCCGGCCGACAAGCTGCATCCGGCCACTGGAACGCCACTCGCGCTTCCTGCCCGTCAGTGACTGGCGGCGGCTGGGTTTCATCCCGCTCAATGCCATCTGGCCGACCGACGATGTCGAGATGAGCCTCGTCGAGCCGGACGGGGAGGGGCAGGGCGCCTTCCTCACCACCCGCAACTACCGGGCGCTGATGGCCTACAACTGCTCCAACTTCTACGCGCTGTCGGTCGGGCTACTTGCCAATGCCGTCGAACCTGCGCTTCGTCGCTAGCCTGGGGCTGGCCCTGCTGGTCGCGGCCTGCGCCGGCCAGCCCAAGCGGCCGGTTGCCGGTGTCGGCACGGCACCGCCATCTGCGGCGGCCGGCGCGCCGGCCGGCGTGAAGCTGGGCCGGCCCTACACCGTCTTCGGACGGACCTATGTGCCGGTCGATGACCGCAGCTATGAGGAGAAGGGCATTGCCAGCTGGTACGGCCCGACCTTCCACGCCCGGCCGACCGCCAATGGCGAAACCTATGATCAGGACGATCTGACGGCTGCCCACAAGACGCTGCCGATGCCTAGCTGGGTGGAAGTGACCAACCTGGACAATGGCCGCAGGCTGACCGTCAGGATCAACGATCGCGGGCCGTTCGTCGATGGCCGGATCATCGACCTGTCGCGCCGGTCGGCGCAGCTGCTCGGTGTCGATCGGGTGGGGCTGGCCCGCGTGCACGTCCGCCGCGTGTTTCCCGAAGGGGACTGGGCGCTGGTCACGCCCAGGCTGGTCCAGCCCGGCGTGTCGGTCGCGTCAGCGCGCACCACCGATGGCGGGCCGCCGCCAGCGCCGCCGGCCGGGCAACCGGTGCGGGAGGGACGGTTCATCCAGGTGGCGGCCCTGTCGGACGAGGCGCGGGCCAAGGCGCTGGCCTCGGAGCTCGCGGCGGCCCATGGGCCGGCCTATGCCAACCCGGCCGACAACGGGCTGTGGCGGGTCAGGATCGGCCCGCTCGCGCCGGAGCGCGCGGCCGGTGTGCTGGCGGGCGTGCGGGCCGGCGGCTTTCCCGATGCCCGGCTGATCCCGTGAGGGGGCCGAGTTTCATTGCCTTCGAGGGCGGGGAGGGGGCCGGGAAATCGACCCAGATCGAGCGACTGGCGCGCCGGCTGGAAGCGACCGGCGCGACCGTCACCGTCACGCGGGAGCCAGGCGGGACTGCGGGTGCGGAGGAGATTCGTGCCCTGTTCGTGGGCGGTGCGCCCGACCGCTGGACGCCCGAGACCGACGTGCTGCTGGTGTGCGCTGCGCGCTGCGATCATGTGGCGCGGCGGATCCGCCCGGCGCTGGCTGCCGGCCAGATCGTGCTGTGCGACCGCTATGTGCACTCGACGCTTGCCTATCAGGGGCATGGCAAGGGGCTGCCGCTCCACATTCTGGTCGGGCTGCACCGGTTCGCCACGGGCGACCTGTGGCCGGACCATGTCGTCTGGCTCGACCTGCCCGTCGAACAGGGTCTCGCGCGATCAGCCAGGCGGGCAGCCGACCGGGCGCCCGGCCAGCCCGCCGAGCAGCGGTTCGAGGGGCTCGATCCGGCCTATCATGCGCGGGTCAGGGCCGGCTTTGCAGCGCTTGCTGCCGAGGATCCGCGCTTCGTGCGGATCGATGCGACTGCAACGCCCGATGCGGTCGAAGCCGCTATCGCATCGGCGCTGGGGCTTCACGCCTGAGGGCTTCGCGCGCGGCCTTGGCGTCGAGCAGCTCGTGCGACAGGCCCCGGTCGGTTCCGCACAGACGATCCCAGAAACGGAAATAGAGGCCGTAGTTCGACCGGTAGTGCTGGTGATGCAGATGATGGTGCGAGGCCGAGATGATGTGCCGGCCGAATGCCCCTTCCACCCAGCGGCGCGGGAAGATTTCCCAGCCCATGTGGTTGGTGACCCCGAAGAAAGTCATCACCGTCAGCACCAGCAGCAGCGCCGCCCAGTGGATGGGGATGAGGAAGGTGAGCGCCGGGATGAGCCAGGCCGCCGACACCGCCTCCCAGGGATGGAAGGACATCGCCGCCCAGGCGGTCGGCGGGCGGCTTTCGTGGTGGACGGCATGGCAGCTGCGGAACAGCGCCGGCCAGTGATGCATGGCACGGTGGGTCCAGTAGAACCAGGCATCGTGGATGGCGAGAAACAGCAGAACCGACAGGGGGACCCACCAGAGCGGGAAGGCGGCGGCGTCCGTGTAGATGCGGGTGAGGCCATGCGCCTGCCAGGCCCAGGCCACAAGCCCGGCCGGCAGGCCGTAGAGGAGGGCGGATAGCAGAGACCAGCCGATCTCGCGCCGCACCTGGCGGGCAAGGCGGGCCGCCCTTGCGGGATCTGCGGGCGCATAGACATCGGGCCGCCAGCGCCGCGCCGCCCAGGCGAACAGCCCCGACACGAGGAGGTAGCGCACGGCGACGATCAGCGACATCGCCGCCAGGCTTGCCCACAGCGCGACCGATCCATCCATGCGCCTTCACCTAGCCGCGCGACCGCATCGCGGCTAGAGCCGCGGGCGTGACCGATGACCGCGCCGCCCCGTTCGACCTGCTGCTGGTGGGTGGCGGCCTGTCGGCGGGCCTGATCGCCCTTGCCCTGGCCCGTCACCGCCCGGATGCGCGCGTCGCCATCGTGGAAGGCGGCGGCCAGTTCGGCGGCAACCACACCTGGTCCAGCTTCGAGACGGACCTGTCGCCCCAGGGCCAGGCGCTGGCGGCGCCGCTCATCGCCCACCGCTGGCCGCATTATGCCATCCGCTTCCCCGGATTCCGGCGGCATATCGATGTCGCCTACCAGTCGGCCTTCTCGTCGCGGCTGCACGCCGCGCTCGAGGCGGCCCTTCCGCCGGCGCAGCGGATCCTCGGCGTACCCGTTGTCGATGTGTTCCCGGACCGAGTCACGCTTGCCGACCAGCGGGTGCTTGCCGCCCATGCCGTCATCGACGCCCGCGGCCAGCGGGCCAGCCCGCACCTGGAGCTGGGATTCCAGAAGTTCGTCGGCCTCGAGGTCGAGTTCGAGGCGCCGCATGGCCTCGAAGGCCCCATCATCATGGACGCGACGGTCGACCAGCATGACGGCTATCGATTCGTCTACACCCTGCCGTTCACGCCCACCACGGCGCTGATCGAGGACACCTATTATGCCGATGGCCCGCTGCTCGACCGCGCCACGATCGCCGGGCGGGTTCAGGCCTATGCGGTATCGCAGGGCTGGCGGGTCGCGCGCATCCTCCGCGACGAGGATGGCGTGCTGCCGATCGCCATCGACGGGAACATCCGCGCCCATCTCGCCGCCTATCCGCCCGGAATCGCGCCGGTGGGCATGGCAGCCGGCCTGTTCCACCCGGTCACGGGCTACAGCTTCCCCGATGCCGTCCGGCTCGCGCTGCATGTGGCGGCCCTGCCCGATCTCGCTGGCGCGGCAATCGACCGCGCAGTGCGCGAATTCGCCGTAGCCACCTGGGAATCGCGCAAATTCTACCGTTTGCTCAACAAGATGCTGTTTCGCGCCGCCTTCCCGCACGAGCGTCGCCGGATCCTCGAGCACTTCTACCGGCTGGATGCCGACCTTGTGTGCCGCTTCTATGCCGGGCAGAGCACGCTCATCGACAAGATGCGGATCCTGACGGGGAAGCCCCCCATCCCCATCCCCCGGGCGATCCGTGGTATCATGAAGGGCTAGGGACGGGCATGCAGCGCACGGCAGCAGTCATCGGCAGCGGCTTCGGTGGGCTGGCGCTTGCCATCCGGCTCCAGTCGGCAGGCATCCGCACCACCCTCATCGAGGCGCGCGACAAGCCGGGTGGCCGCGCCTATGTCTATGAGGACCAGGGTTTCAAGTTCGATGCCGGGCCCACCGTCATCACCGATCCCTCCTGCCTCGAGGAGCTGTTCCAGCTCTCGGGCCGCAACCTTTCTGACTATGTCGATCTGATGCCGGTTTCGCCCTTCTACCGGCTGATGTGGGAGGACGGGTTCGTCTTCGACTATTCGAACGACGATGCGGCCCTTCTCGACCAGATCGCCCGCCACAGCCCGAAGGACGTGGAGGGCTATCGCCGCTTCATGCAGTTTTCCGAAGCCGTGTTCCGGGAGGGCTATCTCAAGCTCGGCCATGAGGCCTTCTGCGACTTCCGCACCATGCTGGAAGCCGCCCCCAGCCTCATCCGCTACCAGGCCTTCCGCTCGGTCTATTCGATGGTGGCCAGCTACATCGAGGATCCGAAGCTGCGCGAGGCCTTCAGCTTCCACACGCTGCTGGTGGGCGGCAATCCGTTCAAGACCTCGTCGGTCTATGCCCTCATCCATGCGCTGGAGAAGAAGTGGGGGGTGTGGTTCCCGCGCGGCGGCACGCACGCGCTGGTGCGCGGGCTGGTCCGGCTGTTCGAGGATCTGGGCGGCGAAGTTCGCATGGGCCAGAAGGTCGTTCGAATCGAGGCGGGGCGTGGCCATGTGATGGGCGTCACGCTGGCCGACGGCACGGCGCTCAAGTTCGACTCGGTCGCCTCCAACGGCGACATCGTCCACACCTATTCCGAGCTCCTGGGCCATCATCCGCGCGGTCGGGGCGCCATGAAGATGATGAAGTGGCGCAGCTTCTCCCCGTCGCTGTTCGTCACCTACTTCGGCCTGAAGCGCGAACATCCGGCGATCGCACACCACACCATCCTGTTCGGCCCGCGCTACCGCGAGCTGCTGGACGACATCTATTCGGGCGGCGCGCTGGCCGACGATTTCTCCCTCTACCTCCATCACCCGACCGCCTCGGACCCGGCGATGGCGCCACCGGGCCACAGCGCCTTCTACGTGCTGTCGCCGGTGCCGCACCTGGGCAAGCTGCCGGTGGAGTGGGACGAGGTCGGGCCGACCTATGCCGACCGCATCCTCGACTATCTGGAACGCCGCCTCATTCCGGGGCTGCGCGACGACCTGGTGACGATGCGCACCTTCACGCCGAAGAACTTCAAGCTGGAACTGGGCGCGCACCTGGGTTCCGCCTTCAGCCTGGAACCCGTGCTGTGGCAGTCGGCCTATTTCCGGACCCACAATCGCGACGATGTGCTGAAGAACCTCTATTTCGTGGGCGCCGGCACGCATCCCGGCGCTGGCATCCCCGGTGTCGTCGGCAGCGCCAAGGCGACCGCGAAGCTGATGCTGGGCGACCTGGGCGCGAGCGATCCGGCGCAATGGCCCTCGAACGGGGGGCCAGTGCTGGAAGCGGCACAGTAGGAGAAGCCGATGCGTGCCTGCCTCGACAGCCATGCCGGTGTCCGGCTGGTCAGTCCGGCGCGCGGCTTGGCGGCGGATGTGCCCCGGCGACAGCAGCGCACGGATGGAAAGGCCCCTTCCATCCATCGCCCGATCCGGCGGCTGCAGGTATTGGTGGAGACCGGCGGGGCGTGCGCCCGCGTGCTGCCGGCGGCTGCGGCGCTCCGTGACGTGGTCCAAGCTTGCGGCATCGGCCTGCCCGGGATCAAGGCACGGTCCGGAACCGAGGTGATTCCGGTGGTCGGCGAAGCGGCCGACAACAGGACATGGAACAGGACAGTTGCCATCGCCGAGCGAACGGCCGTCCGGGTCGCCGGGGCGCTGCACCTTTCGCTGTTCGCCCGGCCGCAGAAACCCGGCGACGTTACCTGCAACCTGCACGACATGCCGCAAGCCCTGCCGGCCGGCGCCGGAGGCCTCAGCCCGTGAGCGATCCTGTGCTCGAGGCCGCCCATGCGGCGATCCGCCAGGGTTCCAAGAGCTTCGCGCTGGCGAGCCGGCTGTTCGATGGCGCGACGCGCGACCGGGCGACGCTGCTCTATGCCTGGTGTCGGCACTGCGACGATGTGATCGACGGCCAGTGGCTGGGCGAGGGCACGCACGACTGGGGGGGGACGCCAGCCGAGCGACTGGCGCTGCTGACCGACCTGACCGACCGGGCGCTGGCAGGCGTTGCTACGGGCGAACCCGCCTTCGATGCGCTGGCCCGTGTCGCAGCCGAGACGGGGCTTCCGCCGCGCTATGCCCATGACCTGCTCGAGGGCTTCCGCATGGACGTGGACTGGAAGCCGATCGCCGACAGTCATCATCTGCTGACCTACTGCTACCATGTGGCGGGCTGCGTGGGCGTGATGATGGCGATCGTGATGGGTGTCGCGCCTTCCGACCATGCAACGCTCGCCCGCGCGTCGGACCTGGGGCTTTCCTTCCAGCTCAACAACATCGCGCGCGATGTCGCCGAGGATGCGGAGCAGGGACGCTGCTACCTGCCTGCCGACTGGCTGGCGGACGAAGGACTGACGCCCGGGACGCACGCCGAGCCGGCCAACCGCGAAGCACTGCACCGGGTCGTCACGCGGCTCGTTGACCTTGCCGAACGCTATGAGGCGTCCGCCAGCCATGGCGTGCCGGCGCTTCGCAACCGCCAGGCCTGGGCGGTGCTGTCGGCGGCGCAGATCTATGGCGACATCGGCCGCAAGGTGCGGGGGCAGGGGCCGCAGGCGCTGGACGCCCGCGCCCGGACCCGCCGCCGCGACAAGCTGATCGCCGTGGTGCTGGCCGCACCCGAAGCCCTGTGGAAGCGGCATGTCTCGGCCGGCCCGCCCGTCGATCGAGCGGGGCTCTGGACACCCCGCTTCGACTGATCGCTCAGGCCGGGCCGGTCATCCCCCGGCCGACGGGGTTCTGCCGCAGCACGGCGCGGCCCGCCTTGGCGTTCGCTTCCAGCTCGGCCTTCAGCTGTTCGATGGGCGGCGCCCAGATGAAGCCGAAGGAAACCGTGCCTTCCTTCGACTGCACCACATGGTGCAGGCGGTGCGCCTGCACGATGCGCTTCATGTAGGCCGAACGCGGCACATGACCCGTCTCGATCCGGCGGTGAACGATGATGTCATGGAAACCGAAATAGATGGCGCCATAGCCGGTGATGCCCGCCCCGATCCAGGTGAACAGGCTGCCGCCTCCCAGTTCCACGCCATAGAGGATGAAGGCGATGGCCACGGCGGCCCCCATCACGCCATAGAGGTCGTTCAGCTCGAACCAGCCCGTGCGCGGCTCGTGGTGGGACTTGTGCAGCACCCATCCGGGCCCGTGCATGACATATTTATGGCCGTAGATGGCGACGACTTCCATCGCCAGCACGGTTGCCACGAACAGGATGAGGCCCAGCCACCAGGGAATGTCGATCGGCATTCCTCTCCTCTAGTGGCGTGCGGGACTGCTGTGGAGGGGGTCGCAACGCCGCAGCCCAGCACCTTAGGCGCGCGTGCGCAGGTGGGCATGGGCGCGCCCACACAGGCGCTGGCGGAACGAAGGGCGAACGACTAGGAGTTTCCACATGTCCATCGCGATTCGCACCAGCCTGGAGGATATCGCGCTGCCGGCCGGTTTCGTGGCGCACCGGCCGGCCCGGCCCGCAAAGACGGAAGGCGGGCGGCGGTTCGTGCTGAAGTCCGACTATGAGCCCGCCGGCGACCAGCCGGCTGCGATCGCCGAGCTCGTGCGCGAGGCGCGCGCCGGCGAGCGGGACCAGGTGCTGCTGGGCGTGACCGGCTCGGGCAAGACCTTCACCATGGCCAAGGTGATCGAGGAGCTGCAGCGCCCGGCCCTGGTGCTGGCGCCAAACAAGATCCTTGCAGCCCAGCTCTATGGCGAGTTCAAGGGTTTCTTTCCCGACAACGCCGTCGAATATTTCGTCAGCTATTACGATTACTATCAGCCCGAAGCCTATGTGCCCCGCACCGACACCTATATCGAAAAGGAATCGTCGGTGAACGAGACGATCGACAGGATGCGCCATTCCGCCACGAGGTCGCTTCTGGAGCGCGACGACGTGCTGATCGTGGCCTCCGTCTCCTGCCTCTATGGCATCGGCTCGGTTGAAACCTATTCGGCCATGACCTTCGCGCTCAAGAAGGGGCAGACGGCCGACCCGCGCGAGATCGCGCGCAAGCTGGTTGCGTTGCAGTACAAGCGCAACGAGACGAATTTTGTTCGCGGAAGCTTCCGCCTGAAGGGCGACACGCTGGAGATCTTCCCCTCCCACTATGAGGACATGGCCTGGCGCATCGGCTTCTTCGGCGACGAGATCGAGACGATCACCGAGTTCGACCCGCTGACCGGCAGCCGGATCGCTTCCCTCGAGCAGGTGAAGGTCTATGCCAACAGCCATTATGTGACCCCGGGCCCGACCTTGAAGCAGGCGACCGAGGCGATCCGCGCCGAGCTGAAGCTGCGGCTCGACGAATTGCTGGCCGAAGGCAGGCTGCTGGAGCATCAGCGCCTCGAACAGCGAACGAACTTCGATCTGGAGATGATCGCTGCCACCGGAAGCTGCGCGGGAATCGAGAATTACAGCCGGTTCCTGACCGGCCGCCTGCCCGGCGAGCCGCCGCCCACCCTGTTCGAATATCTGCCCGAGAATGCGCTGCTGTTCGTCGATGAAAGCCATGTGACGGTGCCGCAGGTGGGCGGCATGGCGCGCGGCGACCGGGCTCGGAAGGTGACGCTTGCGGAATATGGGTTCCGCCTGCCCAGCTGTGTCGACAACCGGCCGCTGAAGTTCGAGGAGTGGGATCTGATGCGGCCGCAGACCGTGTGCGTGTCGGCAACGCCCGGCCCCTGGGAGCTGAAGCAGACGGGCGGCGTCTTCACCGAGCAGGTGATCCGCCCGACCGGCCTTGTCGATCCGCCGGTCGAGATCCGGCCCGTCGAGGACCAGGTGGACGATCTGATCGCCGAGGCGAAGACAACAGCCGCCAGGGGCTATCGAACGCTTGTCACCACGCTCACCAAGAAGATGGCCGAGGATCTGACGGAGTATCTGCACGAGGCGGGCCTGAAGGTGCGCTACATGCATTCCGACGTCGAGACGCTGGAGCGGATCGAGCTGATCCGCGACCTCCGCATGGGGGTCTATGACGTGCTGGTGGGTATCAACCTGCTTCGCGAGGGGCTGGACATTCCCGAATGCGGGCTGGTCGCCATCCTCGACGCCGACAAGGAGGGGTTCCTCCGGTCCGAGACCAGCCTTGTCCAGACGATCGGGCGCGCCGCGCGCAACGTGGATGGCCGCGTCATCCTCTATGCCGATCATGTGACGGGCAGCATGGAACGGGCCCTTGCCGAAACGGAGCGTCGGCGCGCCAAGCAGATGGCCTATAACGCGGCGCATGGCATCACGCCGGCAACGGTGAAGAAGGCGATCGCCGACGTGGTCGCGCATGTGGCGGCGAAGGATCATCTGACCGTCGAGATCGACGCGCAGACACCGCATCTCGTCGGCCATAATCTCAAGGCCCATATCGCCGATCTCGAGAAGAAGATGCAGGCGGCCGCGGCCGATCTCGAGTTCGAGGAGGCCGCCCGCCTCCGCGACGAGATCCGACGGCTGGAGGCCGACGAATTGGGGATCAGGACGGCGGAGCGCGCCGCCCCCGTGCAGGGCCGGGCCGACGCCGGCCGGCCGGGCACGCGCACCAATCGCTGGGGCAAGGTGCGCGCGAAGCGCATGGGCGGCAAGCCATAAGCCGCCTCAGGGCCGCTTCACGAGGGCACCGTCCTTCATGATCACTGCGAAATTGGCCGCCGGATCGCCGAGCAGTTCGATGTCGGCAAGCGGGTCGCCGTTCACGAGGATGAGGTCGGCAAGTGCGCCCTCCCTCACGACACCCAGATCGCCGGGATAGGGGTTGCGCGGCCCCGACAGGGCCAGAAGCTGCGCATTGTCGTGGGTGACGAGCTTCAGGATTTCGGCCGGGGTGAACCATTGCCGGAGCTTCAGGATGAAGCTGTTCTGAAGCGGATTCTCCTGCGGCCGGAACAGGAAATCCGTGCCCCAGGCCAGCTTCACGCCATGTTTCTTCGCCCAGGCCCAGGCATTGTCCGAGCCCCTGGCCACCATCGCCTTCTTTTCCTTCCGCTCGGGCGGGTCGTCGGGAAGCGCTGGCGGCAGGTTCTGAAGCGAAAGCCAGACACCGCGCTCGGCCAGATGGCGGATGGTCGCCTCGTCCAGAAGCTGGCCATGCTCGACGCTCTTGACGCCGGCATCGACGGCTCGCCGCACCGCGCGCGGCGTATAGGCGTGCACCGTCACATAGGTGCCCCAGTCCTCGGCTGCGGCCACGGCTGCCGACAGCTCTTCGGGCAGATACTGCGTGACATCGATCGGATCATAGTCGGAGCTCGAGCCGCCGCCGGCCATCAGCTTGATCTGGCTCGCGCCGAAGCGGAGATTCTCGCGCGTGGCCGTCAGCACCTCGTCGCGGCCGTCGGCGATGAAGGTCGCGCCCAGCTTCTCGGCACGCGAAAGCTGGCCGGTGAAGCGACGCGACGGTTCGCTCGGCAGGCGGAAATCGCCATGGCCCGACGTCTGGCTGATCGTCGCGCCCGACGGCCAGATGCGGGGGCCCTGATAGGTGCCGCGATCGATCCCCGCCTTCAGACCCCACACCGGTCCGCCCATGTCGCGCACGCTGGTGAAGCCACGCAGCAGCATCGCCCTGGCCTGTTCGGCGGCGGCGGCCTCGGCGGTCGCCGGTGTCAGATCGGGCGCCAGCAGCCTCATCATCGTCAGCGACGAGAAGGTCATGTGCACATGCACATCGATGAGCCCGGGCATCAGCGTGCGTCCGCGCCCCTCGATCACCGTGCCGCCGGCCGGTGCTGCCTGCGCGGGGGCGATCCGGGCGATCCGGTTGCCCGAGACCAGCACGTCCGTGGGGGCCGACAGGCCGGACGAGCTGCCGTCGAACACGCGCACGTCGCGGAACAGCGTGTCAGCCGCCGCAGGACCGCCGGCCATGGTGATGATGGTTGCCGCCGCGACTGCCCGAGCGCGATACATGGCCAATCCCCCTGTTGCCGGACGGCAGCATGGCGCGGTCGGTGCCGGCAGGCAAGACGCCTCTCAGTCGGTCGCCGGCGTGTCGATCACCAGGACGAGCCGGTGGCGGCCGCTGCCGGAGACGGGTGGCGAGCGGTGCAGCAGCACGGGCGGGCTGCCGGGGTAGAGGCGCCCCTTGAACAGGCCGATCTCGCCGGCCTTCATCCGCAGCACGGGGGCATCGGGGGCCGTGGTCTCCATCACCTCGGTTCCCGGCCCGGCGTAGGTCGTCACCAGCCGGATGTCGGTGAAGTCCGCGTGGAAGCGGCGGCAGGCGTCATCCTCGATCCGCTCGAGCCGGAGCCGGATGGTGGCCACCCCCGCCAGGTCGGCGAAGCGGGCTGCAAGGCTCGCCACATCGGCTGCAAGCGCCGGCGGCAGGTCGGCTGCGACCAGCGCCGGCGCAACGCCGGCCGGCGCGCACGCAAGCCGGATCGCGAGCGGGCCGAGCGCCAGCAGCGGATCCCCGGGCAGCGGGGGGGCGCGCTCGACCAGAAGCATGGGCACGTCGGGGGCGCGGATGGCCCGCCAGTCCGCCTGAAGGGCGACGCGGCGCAGGCGGGCATCGAGCAGACGGGCATCGAGAAGCAGGGTCACGCGCCCTGAGATAGAATATCATTTCTTTCCTGGCCACCCCCGGCGGGGGGCATCCGGCGTGCCGCGGCCGCGACGGCTCAGCGCGGGCGCGGAGTCCAGGGCATGCGGCAGTGTCGGATGGGCTGGCCGGCTTCGTCGAGGCAGGGGCGATGCGGCGTGCGGCCCGAACCCGGCAGCGCCCATGCCATGCCGCGGCGGATCGCCTCGAAATAGACGCTGGCATGATCCTCGCCGGGGATGACCAGGCTTTCGACCGTGAGCGAGGGATAGTTCCGCGACCGCAGCATGCGGACCATCTCGTCCATGTCCTCCACCATGGCATGCCGCGAGGCCGCGAAGGGTTCCGTATCCGGATCGGGCACGGTCTCCTCGCTGCCGATGATGAAGAAGACCCTGGCCGGAAGGTCGCGGTTGCGCATGGCGAAGCCCCGCTCACGCGCGATCATCAGCCGCCGGCCGTACCACAGCGAGGGGCTCATCAGGATGTAGTGCTGGAACATCGCCGGCTCGGTCAGCAGCACATGGGTTCCAAACAGCCCGCCATAGCTGTGGCCGGCATAGATGCGCCGCGCCGGGTCGATGCGGTAGCGGGCCTCCAGGAAGGGAAAGACTTCGTCGCGCAGGTGCAGGCGATAGCCCTCGGCCTCCCCATATTCGACCGGCCGGCCGCTCGTGGACCTCGCGTCGATGTCGCCATGGGGAGAGGGCGTGTAATCCCGCCGACGGCTGTGGGTGCCGTCGTCGCCGACCGAATAGCCAAGCCCCACGATCACCGCATCCTCCAGCACCCGCCCGCCGCCGCGCAGCCGAAGCTGCATGCCCCGGATGATGGGGAAGCTCTGCGGGCTGTCGGTGGTGAAGAGAACCGGATAGCGGCGATCCGGATTGGCGGCATAGCCGGGCGGCAGCGACACATGCAGTTCATAGCGCCGGCCCAGCGCCTTGGCGTCGATCACATGCACATGGGTATCGGGCAGCGTGTAGCCGGGCGGCGAGCAGTCGGCCGGTGTGGCCGCCGGCTGCGCCATCCCGGCCGCCAGCGGGGCGGCAAGCGCCAGCAGGGCTGCCGTCAGCAGGCGCTTCATGGCAGGCGGTTGTCCTTGGGGAAGCCCTGTGGCGGCAGTCGGCCGGCGCCGGCCCGCGCGCCCAGCCAGGGCGTGAGGTCGGTTTCGGTTCGCGTTCGACCGGAGTCGCCCTGGAGCTTCCACGACAGCCCGTCCGCCAGCCGCAGCGTGGTGGCGTCGGCCAGGCCGCCGTCGCGATATTTCTGCAACTGCACGCCCGCGCCGCGGGCCAGTTCGGGCAGGCTGTCGAGGGGAAACAGCAGCAGCTTGCGGTTCTCGCCAAGCACCGCGACATGATCATGGCCCGCGCCGACGGGCCGCACGACGGCAACCCGGCTTCCGGCCTTCAGGTTCATCACCTGCTTGCCCTTGCGCGTCTCGGCCGCCAGCTCTCCGGCCGGAGCCATGAAGCCGCGCCCGTCGCTCGCTGCCAGCAGCAGCCGTTCGCCGGGACGCAGCACGAGCGCAGCCGCCAGCTCCTCGCCGGCCGGCAGGTCGAGCAGCAGCGACAGCGGCTCGCCGAAACCGCGCCCGCCCGGCAGGTCGGCCGCCAGCAGGGTCCAGGCGCGCCCGGCCCGGCCGACCAGCAGGATTCGATCGACCGTCTCGGCATGGAAGGCGCAGCCAAGCCCGTCGCCCTCCTTGAACTTCAGCGCCTCGATCTGCGCGGTCTCGGCATGGCCCTTCTGGGCGCGAATCCAGTTGCGCTGCGACAGGATCACCGTGACGGGCTCGCGCTCGATCATGGCCTCGCGCGAGAGCGCGACGACGGCCGGCGCCTCGGCGAAGCTGCTGCGCCGCCGCCCGAGCGGGCTGTCCGCGGGATAGTCGGCCACCAGCGCTGCCAACTGCTTCCTCAGCGCGGTCCGCTGACGTGCCGTCGAGCCCACCAGCGCGTCGAGCCCGGCCTGCTCCTCGATCAGCGCCGCCTGCTCGCGGCGAAGCTCCATTTCCTCCAGCCGCCGCAATGACCGCAGCCGCATGTTGAGGATGGCCTCGGCCTGGCGGTCGTTGAGGTCGAACCGGGCCATCAGCTCGGGCTTCGGCTCGTCGGACTCGCGGATGATGCGGATCACCTCGTCGAGGTCTAGGTAGGCGATGATGTAGCCTGCCAGCAGCTCCAGGCGCCGGGCGATCTCCGAGAGGCGATGCCGGCTTGCCTTCACCAGCATGTCCTGCCGGTGGTCGAGCCAGGCCTGGAGGAGGGCGCGCAGGCCCAGCACCTGCGGCGTGCGATCGGGCATCAGCACGTTCAGGTTGACCGACACGCGGGTCTCGAGGTCGGTCAGCCGGAACAGGCTTTCCATCAGCTGGCCGGGATCGACGTTGCGCGACTTCGGCTCCAGCACCAGGCGGATCTCGGTGTCGCTCTCGTCGCGCACGTCTTCCAGGATCGGCAGCTTCCTGTCGGCGATGAGGGCGGCCACCTGCTCGACGATGCGCGACTTCTGCACGCCCCAGGGGATTTCGGTGACGACAGCCACCCACGTGCCCCGGCCCTGGTCCTCCTGGTGCCAGCGCGCCCTCAGCCGCACGCCGCCGCGCCCGGTCGCATAGGCTTCGATCAGGCTCTCGCGCGGCTCGACGATGAGGCCGCCCGTCGGGAAATCCGGGCCCGGCATCGCGGCCATGAGGTCGGCCAGATTGGCGGCCGGATCGTCGAGCAGAAGCGTGGCCGCGGCGGCGATCTCGGCCACATTGTGCGGCGGGATCGACGTTGCCATGCCGACGGCGATTCCCGAGGCGCCGTTGGCCAGCAGGTTGGGGAAGGCGGCCGGGAAGACGTCCGGCTCCTCCTCCTCGCCATTGTAGGTGGGGCGGAAGGCGACGGTGTCGTCATCGACGCCGTCCATCAGCAGCAGCGCCGCCTTCGTCAGCCGCGCCTCGGTGTAGCGCATGGCGGCCGCATTGTCGCCATCGATGTTGCCGAAATTGCCCTGTCCCTCGACCAGCGGGTAGCGAAGGGCGAAATCCTGGGCGAGGCGGACGAGCGCGTCATAGACGGCCGTGTCGCCATGCGGGTGATATTTTCCGATCACGTCGCCGACCACGCGCGCGCTTTTCTTGGGCGCCGAGGCGGGGTCGAGCTTCAGCAGGCGCATCGCCCACAGCAGCCGCCGGTGGACGGGCTTCAGCCCGTCGCGGACATCAGGCAGCGACCGGGCGGTGATGGTGGACAGCGCATAGACGAGATAGCGGTCGGCGAGCGCGGCATCGAAGGGGGATTCGACGATGCCGGCCCTGAGGTCGGCGCTGGGGGTGGTCATGGCGTCTTCCTAGTGTCGGCGGCAGACGCTGCCAACCGGATTGCGCGCTGCCGCATGTCCGCGTCGGCAACGGTCAGCAGCCCCTGCCGCCGCAGGAAATGGGCCGAAAGCGCAAGCGCGGCGGCCGTGTCGTCCGCGTCGCCGGTACCGCCCGACAGCAGCGGGGGCGGCAGGGGCAGCAGCTGGTGCGCCCAGGGCTGGCCGGCCGCGCGGCCGGCGCTGACGGCGCGACCGGTTCGCGGGCTGACGAAGGCGAGGTCATCGGACCGGCCGCCGAGCGCGCAGCACGCCAGATCCAGCGCAAAGCCGGTGTCCTTCAGCAGCAGAAGCTCGTAGCGGGCAAGCGCGAGGCCGGCATCGGCGCCCGCGAGCCCGGCATCGAGGCCCGACAGCAGTGCATCGAGGGCCCGGGCCAGTCGCGGCTGGGCGACATCCTCGGCAAGCGCCGACGCCGTCAGGTGGCACAGCCAGGCGGCGAGCGCAGCGCTCGCCGGATCGTAGGCGAGCAGCGCCCGGCTCTGCACCAGTTCCAGCGTCGCGCCGGCGAGCTGGCCCTCGAGCCGGGCGCGCAGCCGAAGGGCGACCCGGTTGCCGTGCTGGAGAAGCGGGCGCCTTGCACGGCCCCGCCCGCCCGCGACATAGCCGGCCCTCAGGCCCCCCTCGAAGGTGAGGAAGCGGACGACGGCGCCATGTTCGCCATGCGCGCGAACCGACAGGACCAGCGCCTCGCCCTCGAAGGCCGGCACGGGCCGCGCTCAGTCCACCCAGTCGAGCCCGAGGTCGCGCCAGCTGTGGCGATCCTCGGCCCAGCCGGGCCTTGCCTTGACGTGCAGGAACAGGTGGACGCGGCGGTCGAGCAGGGCTTCCATCTCGCGCCGGGCCGCCTCGCCGATGGCCTTGATCCGTGCGCCCCTGGCCCCCAGCACGATCGCCTTCTGGCTGTCGCGCTCGACGAGGATCTGGGCATGGACCGCAGCCGATCCGTCGGCACGCTCCTCGAACTTCTCCGCGACGACCGCGCTCGCATAGGGAAGTTCCTGCCCCAGCTGCAGGAACAGCTGCTCGCGCACCAGCTCGGTCGCCATCAGGCGCTGCGGCGCGTCCGACAGCTGGTCCTCGGGGAACAGCCAGGGGCCTTCGGGCATGGCGGCGGCCAGCGCCGATCGCAGATCGGCGACCCCGTCGCCCGTCAGCGCCGAGACCATGAAGGTGCGATCGAAGACGGCAAGGGCATTGGCCTCGGCGGCCAGCGCCAGCAGACCGGCCTTGTCGGCGGTGTCCACCTTGTTCAGCACCAGCCAGCGCGGTTCGGGGCGCGCGGCGAGCGTTGCCAGCAGGTCGCGCACCTCGGGTCTCAGCCCGGCCCGCGAATCGAGGATGGCAAGCAGCAGGTCGGCATCGGCGGCGCCCGCCCACGCGCTCAGCACCATCGCCCGGTCGAGCCGCCGGCGGGGGGGGAACAGGCCGGGCGTGTCCACCAGCAGCAGCTGGGCCTGGCCCTCGATCGCGATCCCCGTCAGCCGCTGGCGTGTCGTCTGCACCCGCGGGCTGACGATCGCGACCTTCTGGCCGACGAGGGCGTTCGTCAGCGTCGACTTGCCGGCATTGGGGGCCCCCAGCAGGGCCACCACGCCGCAGCGGGTCGGCGTGGCCGGGTCAGGCGGCATGGCTGGCGAGAAAGGCGGATGCAGCGCGGGTCTCGGCATCCTGCTTCGAGGCGCCCTCGGCCTCGATCGGGGGCAGGCCCGCGACATCGAGGGCCACGCGGAACCGCGGGCTGTGGTGCGGGCCGCTGCGGCCAAGCAGGCGATAGCTCGGCTCCTTCAGGCCGCGTGCCGCCGTCCACTCCTGCAACGCCGACTTGGGATGCTTGGGGGCAAGGCCGAGCTCGTCGAATTCATCCGCCCAGGCGGCGCGCACCAGCCGGTCGACGGCAGTCATGCCACCGGTCAGGAAGGTGGCGCCGATCAGGGCTTCCATCACGTCGCCCAGGATATTGTCGCTGTCGGCGCCGCCATCGCTTCGTGCCTGCGGGCCGAGGCGGACGTGATCGGGCACGCCCAGTCGCCGCGCGACCCGCGCGCAGGTCTCGCGGCTGACGAGCCGCGCGAAGCGACGGTTGAGCGTTCCCTCATTCTCGCGCGGGAACCGCTCGTAGATCCAGGCGGCGATCGACAGGCCGAGGGCTCGGTCGCCCAGGAACTCCAGGCGCTCATAGTTGCAGGCGCCGACGCTCTTGTGGGTCAGCGCGGCCAGCAGCAGGGCATCGTCGGTGGGGGCCGCAGCCAGCGCCGCATCGGCCCAGCGGCGAACCGCCTCAGTCAATTCGGCGCCCGATCCGTTGCCAGCGAACGCCCTGGCCGCCATCGGCAGCAAAGAAGATCCGCTCCACCCGGCCAAGCACCGCCGTCTCGGGCACCAGCCCGAGCCCGCCGGCCGCGCGCGGCAGGCGGCTGTCGGCACTGGCCCCGCGATTGTCGCCCAGCAGGAACAGGTGGCCCGGCGGCACCACCGTCTCGGGATGATCGGCGAGCGGACCGGCCCTGTCGGGACGGATGCGGTGCGACCGGCCGTTGGGCAGCTGTTCGCGGCAGAGCCCGACACCGGCCGGCGTGCAGGCAAGGGCGACGCCATTGAGCACCAGCTCCCCGCCGACCAGCGCCACCCGGTCGCCGCCGGTGGCGACCACTCGCTTCACATAATCCTGGTTCTGGGGGCCCGCGAACACGACGACGTCACCTGCCCTGACCGGCGCGGCCATCAGTCGCACGGGCTGCTCGCCGGGCGCGGCGAGCGGGCCGGCGAAGGGAAAATTCCCCGGCGACCAGCCATAGGCCAGCTTGTTGACGAGGATGAAGTCACCCGACTCGAGGCCGGGGGCCATCGAGCCCGAGGGAATGGCGAAGGGCTGCACCACGAAGGTGCGAAGCGCCAGCGCGATCACCAGGGCGAGCGCGACCAGGCGAACTGCACTGCCCAGGGTGCGGGCCAGTCGGGTGCCGCTTTCCAGATGCGCGAGGCGCTGGGCTTCGATGGGCGCAGCCGTTTCCATGGCCCGGCGGTGGCGCGGCCCGCGCCCTGCTGTCAAGCCTCCGCCCTGCCTCTCGCGCGGCGGGCAATCTGCCGCTACCAGCACGGCATGCTGCCGTTCCAGATGCCCGAATGGAGCCGCCTCGAGGCGCTGGCCAGGCAGCCACGGCCTCGCATCGCCAGCCTGTTCGGAACGGACGCGGCCCGGCTCGATCGCCTGTGCGTGCGCGGAGCCGGGCTGACCGTCGATCTGTCGCGTCTTGATCTGGCCGCCGATGAGATCGGGGCGCTGATCGGGCTGGCGGAGGCGGCCGATCTGGCCGGCTGGTGCAGACGGCTGGCCTCCGGCGAAACCGTCAACCCGTCCGAAGGCAGGGCCGCCACCCACATGGCGCTGCGCGAGCCGGGCGCCGGCGGGGAGATCGCTGACATGGCCGCGCGGATACGGTCTGGCGGGTTCGGCGCGGTCGAGGATGTGATCCACATCGGGATCGGCGGCTCGGCGCTGGGGCCAGCCCTGCTGCTGGACGCGCTGGGACGCGACGGCGACGGCGACGGCCCGCGCGTCCATGTCGTTGCCAACATCGATGGCGAGGCGCTGGCGCGCGCCTGTGCCGGCTGCGATCCGGCCCGCACCCTGCTGGTTGCCGTCTCCAAGACCTTCACGACCCAGGAGACGCTGACGAACCTCCGGTCGGCCCACGGCTGGATGGCAGCCGGGCACGTCGCCGACCCGGCGGCGCGGACACTCGCGGTGACGGCTGCGCCCGAGCGCGCGCGGGCGGCCGGCATCGCCACCATTCTCCCCTTCACCGACAGCGTCGGCGGCCGCTATTCGCTGTGGTCGGCTGTCGGGCTGGCGCTGGCGATCCGGGCCGGGCCCGACGCCTTTTCGGGGCTGCTGCGCGGCGCCCATGCCATGGACCGGCATTTCCTGGATGCCCCGCCCTGTTCCAATGCCCCGGTGCTCGCGGCGCTTGCCGACCTGTGGCACGCGAGCTTCCTCAACCGGCCGACACGCGCCGTGTTCGCCTATGACGAGCGGCTCCGCCTGCTGCCGGCCTATCTGCAGCAGCTGGTCATGGAATCGATCGGCAAGTCGGCCGCGCGCGACGGCACGCCGGTGCCGGTTCCCACCTCGCCCATCCTGTGGGGCGGCACCGGAACGGATGCCCAGCACGCCGTCTTCCAGCTGCTGCACCAGGGAAGCCATCTTGATCCCGTCGAGTTCGTGGCGGTTGCGCGGCCCGGCCACGGCCTCGATCCCGTCCACCACCGGCTTCTGCTCGCCAACTGCTTCGCGCAAGGGGCAGCGCTGCTCGCCGGCCGGCCCGAAAGCGAAAGCCTGGCCGAGGCCGGTGGCGACCCGTCGCTGGCGCGGCAGAAGGCGTTTGCGGGCAATCGGCCGTCCGCCACGATCCTCATCGACGAACTCACGCCCGAGCGGATGGGCGCGCTCATCGCCTTCCACGAGGCGCGCACCTTCGTCCATGCCCTGTGTCTTGGCATCAACCCCTTCGACCAGTGGGGCGTCGAACTGGGCAAGCAGGTGGCCAACCGGCTTGCGGCCGGCGACACGGGCGCCGTCGATCCCTCGACGGCCGCGATGATGCGCGCAGCCGGGCTCTAGGCCGGAAGACCCTCGGCACGCAGCGCCATGGCCAGAGTTGCGGCATCGGTGAAGCGGTGGGCCCGCCAGCCGGCGGCCAGGGCCCCTGCCACATTGGCGGGATTGTCGTCGATGAGGAACAGGTCGCTGCCCGCCAGGCCGAACCGCCGTTCGGCGAGGGCCCAGATGGCAGGATCGGGCTTCACCAGCTTCTCCTCGCCCGAGACGACGATGTCGCTGAACCGGTCGAACAGCGGTGCGGTCGGCCGGAACGTCGCCCAGAATTCGGCCGAGAAATTGGTGATGCCGACTTGTCGCACGCCCGCCTGGTGCAGCCGCTCCACGAGGGCGTGCGTGCCGTCCACCGGGCCGGGAATCGTTTCCAGCCAGCGCGGGCCATAGGCCTCGATCAAGGCACGTTCGGCGGGAAAGGCCGCGATCAGTTCCGCCGACGTCTCGGCGAAGGGCCGGCCCCGGTCATGCTGGAAGTGCCATTCGCGGGTCACGACAGTCGCCAGGAACCAGTCGAGCCGGGCGGGATCGTCGATCAGCTTCGCGTAGAGGTGGCGGATGTCCCAGTCGTAGAGGACATGACCGACATCCCAGACAACGGCCGCGGGCGGCCGGCGGTCCGCGCCGCGGCCGCCGCCGGCCGGCGGCGCAGGGCTCAACCCTGACGGGCCTTGAAGCGCCGGTTGGTCTTGTTGATCACATAGGTGCGTCCGCGCCGGCGGATCACACGATTGTCGCGATGCCGCCCCTTGAGCGACTTCAAACTGTTGCGGATCTTCATCGGAGAACCTGTGCGCCTGAATGCCTGAAACGAGCGCGTGCCCGTAGGCGCCGACTGCGGGAAAGTCAATCGGCGCGACGGCCGGTTGGCCCGGTCCTTCGGCGCTGCTAGGCGCCTCGTCCCATGTCGGTCAGCATCACCTCCGCCTTCGATTCGGGCAATATCGAGCTGCTTGGCTGGGCCGGCCCCTCGCACGCCCGGCTCGCCATTCGCGCGGACGCCGGTGGCGAGTTCCGGCAGTGGTTCCATTTCCGTGTCTCGGGCGCACGCGGGGTGGCGCTCACGCTCGACATCACGGGTCTGGGCACATCGGCCTATCCGCTGGGCTGGCCGGATTATCGCGCGCGCATCTCGGTCGATCGGCAGCGCTGGATCCAGGCCGAAACGCGGTACGATCCGGACGCCGAAGGGGGCCGCCTGAGAATCGAGGCGACACCGGCTGCCGATCATCTGTGGGTTGCCTATTTTGCGCCCTACTCGATGGAACGGCATCATGATCTTGTCGCGCGCATGGGCGCGATGCCCGGTGTCGCCTCGCGGGTGCTCGGCCATTCCATCGAGGGCCAGCCGATCGACTGCATCGAGATGGGCGCCGGCGACCGGCCGATCTGGATCTATGCCCGCCAGCACCCCGGCGAGACGATGGCCGAATGGTTCATGGAAGGCGCGCTGGAAGCGCTGACCGACCCGGCGGACCCCGTCGCCCGCCGGTTGCGGCAGGCAGCACGGCTGTATCTGGTCCCCAACATGAACCCGGACGGCAGCCGTCGAGGCTATCTCAGAACGAACGCCGCCGGCGCCAATCTGAACCGCGAATGGGCCGAGCCCGCGGCCGCGCGCGCGCCGGAAGTCCTGGCCGTTCGTGATGCCATGGACCGGACGGGTGTGGACGTCGCCCTCGATGTCCACGGAGACGAGGCGCTGCCGCACGTGTTCATCGCCGGATTCGAGGGCGTGCCGGGCGTGAGCGAGGCGCAGATGGCGCGGCTTGCCGGCTACAAGGCGCACCTTGCGCGGCACAGCCGCGATTTCCAGACGAGGGTCGGCTATCCGCCTGCGCCGCCGGGCAAGGCCAATCTCGCCATGTCCACGAACCAGCTGGCGCACCGGTTCGGCTGCCTCGCCATGACGCTGGAAATGCCCTTCAAGGATGCGATCGACCATCCCGAACCGGTCTGCGGCTGGTCGCCCGCGCGCTCGAGGCACCTGGCGCGCGCCTGCCTGGCTGCGCTGGCAGACAGCCTCGACGACTGACGAAAGCCCGCCATGACGACCATCTCCGCCCCCAGTCTCGTCCTGCTGCGCCATGGCCAGTCGGTCTGGAATCTCGAGAACCGCTTCACCGGCTGGTGGGACGTCGATCTCACCGACCGCGGTGTTGCCGAGGCCATCGCCGCCGGCGCTGCGCTGAAGGCTGCCGGCCTCGATTTCGACATCGCCTTCTCGAGCGTCCAGATCCGCGCCATCAAGACGCTCAACCTCGCCCTTGAAGCCATGGGCCGGCTGTGGCTGCCGGTCGTCAAGGACTGGCGCTTCAACGAGCGCCACTATGGCGGGCTGACGGGCCTCGACAAGGCCGAAACGGCCGCAAGGCACGGCGAGGCGCAGGTGCAGATCTGGCGGCGGAGCTTCGATGTGGCGCCGCCGCCGCAGGAGCCCGGCTCGGCGTTCGACGTGTCGGCCGACCGGCGCTACGCCGGCATCGCCATCCCTGCCGCCGAGAGCCTGAGCGACACCATCGCCCGGGTTCTTCCGGCCTATGCGGGCCTCGTCGTGCCGGCGCTGGCCGCCGGCCAGCGCGTGCTGATCGCTGCCCATGGCAATTCCCTGCGGGCGCTGGTGAAGCATCTGTCCGGCCTGTCGGACGAGGCGATCGTCGGGTTCGAGATCCCCACAGGGGTGCCCATCCTCTACACGCTCGATTCGAACCTCGCTGCGGTCGAGCGGCGGTTCCTCGAACCCGCCTGAGCTTGCGCGGTCGCGCATCCTGCTCCTAGAGGCGCCTTTTGGGCGAGGGCCTGGGTTCGATGGAACAGCCGCTGGTCGGGATCATCATGGGCAGCACCTCCGACTGGGAGACCATGCGCCATGCCGCGGGGATGCTCGCCGACCTCGGCGTCCCGCACGAGACGAAGGTGGTCTCCGCGCATCGAACGCCGCACCGGATGGTGCGCTACGCCGAAGGCGCGGCCGGGCGGGGGCTGAAGGTGATCATCGCAGGTGCCGGCGGCGCGGCGCACCTGCCCGGCATGGTCGCCAGCCTGACGCCGCTGCCGGTGCTCGGGGTGCCGGTGCAGTCGGCGACGCTCTCGGGCCTCGATTCCCTGCTGTCGATCGTCCAGATGCCGGCCGGAATCCCCGTCGGCACCCTGGCCATCGGCAAGGCCGGCGCCGTCAACGCCGGCCTGCTGGCCGTCGCCATTCTCGCCACCGGCGATGCGGCACTTGCCCACAGGCTGTCGGCGTGGCGCGCGGCGCGCGCCGAAGCCGTGCCCGAAACCCCCGAATGACGCCGATTCCGCCCGGCTCCACCATTGGCATTCTGGGTGGCGGGCAGCTGGGCCGCATGCTGGCGCTGGCCGCCGCGCCGCTGGGCTATCGCGTGCATGTGTTCGCGCCCGAGGTCGAGCTGGTCGCCGCCGATGTCGCTGCCGCCGTCACGCGCGCCGACTATGCCGACAGGGCGGCGCTTGCAGCCTTCGCTGCGGCCGTCGATGTCGTCACCTGCGAGTTCGAGAATGTGCCGTCCGACGCGCTTTCGTTCCTCGAATCGCTCAAGCCCGTGCGGCCCGGCCCTACGGCGTTCGACGTCGCGCAGGACCGGCTCGCGGAAAAGCGCTTCGTCGGCGGCCTCGGGGGTCGCACGGCCCCCTGGCATGTCGTCGATGGCCCGGCCGACCTGGAAGCCGGGCTGGCGAGGCTCGGCACGCCCGCCATCCTGAAGACCCGCCGGTTCGGCTATGACGGCAAGGGGCAGGCACGGATCGAGGACGCTGCCGGCGGCCAAGACGCCCTGCGGGCGCTGGGCGGGCGCGACCTCATCCTGGAGGGGCTGGTTCGCTTCGAGGCCGAATTCTCGATCCTCGTCGCGCGCGGGCCCGATGGCCGCGAGGTTCACTATCCGGCCTGCCTCAACCACCATTCCGGGGGAATTCTCGCCTCGACCGAGGTGCCCGCCGCCCAACTCGACACCGCGCATGTGGTGGCCGCGACCGACCTTGTCGTCAGGATCGCCGATGCGCTGGGCTATGTCGGGCTGCTGGCGTGCGAATTCTTCGCCTGCGCCGACGGCCCCGTCTTCAACGAGATGGCCCCGCGCGTCCACAACAGCGGGCACTGGACGATCGAGGGTGCGGAGACCTCGCAGTTCCAGCAGCATGTCAGGGCCATCTGCGGCCTGCCGCTGGGGCCGGTCGGCCTGATGGCCCCGGCCGTCCGGCTGGACAATCTGCTGGGCGAGGACGTGGCGCGCTGGCCCGACCTTCTCGCCGACCCCGGGGCCCGGCTCCATCTCTATGGCAAGTCGGAAGCGGCACCGGGGCGCAAGATGGGCCATGTCACGCGGCTGCTGCGCTGAGCAGCGACCGACGGCCTCCCTTCCAACGCCCGGCCCGCATGCTATTCTGGTGCCGGAGGGGGATTGGATGGAGGACGAGATGAGGAACAGCCCGATCCGCATGCCGCGCCCGCTCGCCTGGCTGGCCGTGCCGGCGCTGCTGCTGTCGGCCGTGCCCGCCACGGCTGCGGTCAGCATCCTGGGCGGCGGCTTCGGCCGCGACTGCTACATGGCCGCCGAGCTCAAGCGCGAGACGCGCGCCAGCCTTGCCGTCTGTGGACGGGCGCTGGAGGTAGAGGCGCTTAACCGGCGGGACCGGGCAGCGACCCATGTGAACCGCGGCATCATCCACATGCACGCCCGCGATCTCGAGCGCGCCGTCGCCGACTATGAGGCGGCCATCCGCCTCGAGCCGAAGCTGGCCGAAGCGCATGTGAACCTCGGCATCGCGCTTCTCCATATCGGCGGGCGGGATCGGGAAGCGGTCGCCGCGCTGACCCGTGGCCTCGAGATGAACCCCTCGCGGCCGGAAGTCGCCTTCTACAGCCGGGCGGTCGCCAACGAGCTGCTTGGCAATGTGCGCGCGGCCTATGAGGATTATCTGGCGGCGGCGGCCGCCAAGCCCGAGTGGACCGAGCCGGTCGAGCAGCTGAAGCGCTTCTCGGTGGAGCGGCGCCCGACCGCGAGCGGCTGACAGGCGGGCTTCACGGCTGCCAGACGGTGCCGATGGCAGGGTCGGCGCGCCCCCCGAGCAGCGTCTCGAACGCCCGGGCGTAGCCGTCCGGCCCCTCGACCGTCTCGACCCTGAGCCAGCGCCTCGCGCCGGCGAGGAACGCCGACAGGCTGGCGCTGACCTCGGCCTCGAACCCGGCCGGCCCCATCGCGCGGATTCGCGCCTCGAAATGGGTCGGCGCGAAGAAGAATTCGGGAGTCGGTCCGGGCAGGGGCGCGGGGGCGGCCGGGCGGCGATGGGTGTCTCCCACGATATGGCTCGCCGCCAGTGCGCGCAGGCGCGTGTGCAGCCGGGCGCGCACGGCGGCATTGCCGGCGATGTCGATCAGCACGGCGGGTCGGTCGGCGTCCAGCGCCTCGGTCTCGTCATAGCTCAGCACGCGTGCGTAGCAGCCGGTCGATTCCACGAACGGGCGGTTGGCGGCCGACGTCAGCCCCACGGTCTCGACGCCACGCCGGGTCAGGTTGAAGGCGGTCGCGAGCGCGGTTTTCGCGCTGGCGCTTGTCAGGATTGCCACGGCCCCGGCCGGCGCGCTGTCGGCGAGCGCCAGGTCGAGGACGAAGCCGGTGCCGTAGAGCGGCTGGAACAGCGCGATCAGCGGATCGCGCACGCGGTCGGCTTCACCGACGATCCGGTACTGGTTGTACACGGCGGCAAGAGCCTGCCGGTGCGGGCTTCGGTCGGTGAAGCCGGTCTGCCGGATCGGGCCCGGCCGCAGCAGCAGGTGGCTGGCGCTCGGCCAGTAGCCGTAGAGGCGCGTACCATCAGGCAGGCCGGCGGCACGGCTCTCGACGATCGTCGCGAAGCCCCACAGCGGCACGATCCCCCAGTCGGGCGAGCTGGCCGGGAAGAAATCCCAATAGCGCATCGGCGGCCCGCCATGGGTGGCATAGGTCAGGTTGTTGGCGGTGAGGGCGGCCAGGTCGATCCGGGCGACGGCCTCGCCCTCGGCGGCGGCGCGCCTGATCCGAACCACCTGCTGTCGGTCCAGCCGATCGCGCAAACGTTCGATCTCGCTCGACTCGGCCATCTGCCCTTCCGTGACTTGAGACCTTGATGACAACGGCGCATGCTGGCCCCATCCACATGGGGAGGCAAGGCGATGGACGTGCGCGAACTGGCAGCCGACTATGCCGCGCTGGTGGCCGCCGGCAAGATGGATGAGGCCGCCGACAAGCACTGGGCGGAGGATGTGGTGACAGTCGAGGCCATGCCCGGCGAGATGTCGCGAACGGCCGGCAAGGCCGAAGCGCAGGCCAAGGCGCAATGGTGGTATGACAATCACGAGATCCACGCCTTCCGGTCGGAAGGACCTTTCGTGAACGGCGACAGCTTCCTCATCGTGATGGACATCGACGTGACGCCCAAGGGCGGGGAGCGCATGCAGATGCGTGAAGTCGTCGGATATCGGGTGGCCGACGGGAAGGTGGTGGAAGAGCGATACTATTATTGAGTGCCGCCCACCGCCCCGCGCCCCCGCCCAGCCGGGTGATCGGACAGTCCCGCCCACCGCCCCGCGCCCCCGCCCAGCCGCCCCTAGGCTACCCTGTCGGGCGGCTGGGCGGGGGCGCGGGGCGGTGGGCGGTTCCCCTGCGCCGCAAGGCGCAGGGAGCAGGCAACCGGGCGGTTCCCCTGCGCCGCAAGGCGCAGGGGCGGGCACTCAGGCCTTTTCGCCTTCGATGACCTCGGTGTTGCCGCCGATCGACACCTTGCGGGGCTTCTTGTGCTCGGGCACCTCGCGCCGCAGGTCGATGTTGAGCAGGCCGTTCTCGAAGCTGGCGCCCGTCACCTTGATCACGTCGGCGAGCTGGAAGCGGCGCTCGAAGGCGCGCTTGGCGATGCCGCGGTGCAGGAAGGTGCGCTCGGCCGTCTGGGCTTCCTCGGCGGCCTTGCCGGTGACGATCAGCGTGTTTTCCTGGACGGTGATGTCGAGTTCGTCACGCGCGAAGCCGGCCACCGCCATGGTGATTCGGTAGCGGTCCTCGCCGAGCTTCTCGATGTTGTAGGGCGGGAAGCTCACGTCGCCTTCGGCGGCCCGGGTGGCGATGTCGATCAGCCGGTTCAGATTCTCGAACCCGATCGACGACCGGAGCAGGGGGGAAAAGTCGAAGCTGCTGCGCATGGTTCCATCCTTTCTCAAAGCAATGGTCCTCGGATTTGCCCGCCATTCGGCCGGGCGTCTGTGCCCGCGGCCCCGTGAAGGCGACCACGAACGAGCATGATCTGGGATGGCACCTGCCGCTTTCAAGTGGAGCGGCCCTGGCCGGCGCGCGCCCCTGCGCGACCCTGCGCGGCCTTGCAAGGCGCCTCGGCCGGCCCCTAATGAGCCGCGCGCCGGCATTTCCCGGCACCGCATTCGGGCACAGGCACATGACCTCATCGGCCGATATCCGGCAGTCCTTCCTCGATCATTTCGCGCGCGCCGGCCACACGGTCGTGCCGTCGGCGCCGCTCGTGCCGCACAATGACCCGACCCTGATGTTCGTGAATGCGGGCATGGTGCCCTTCAAGAATGTCTTCACCGGCCTCGAGACGCGCCCCTATGCGCGCGCCGCCTCCTCGCAGAAGTGCGTGCGCGCCGGCGGCAAGCACAATGATCTCGACAATGTCGGCTATACGGCCCGGCACCATACCTTCTTCGAGATGCTGGGGAATTTTTCGTTCGGGGACTATTTCAAGGCGGATGCGATCGAACTCGCCTGGGACCTGCTGACCCGCCAGTGGGGCCTCCCCGCCGACCGGCTGACGGTGACCGTCTATCATGACGATGACGAGGCGCATGGCCTGTGGCGGCGCGTGGCCGGCCTGTCCGACGATCGGATCATCCGCATCGCGAGCTCGGACAATTTCTGGTCGATGGGCGACACCGGCCCCTGCGGCCCCTGTTCGGAAATCTTCTTCGATCATGGCGCCCATATCCCCGGCGGGCCGCCCGGCAGCCCCGACCAGGACGGCGACCGCTTCGTCGAGGTGTGGAACCTCGTGTTCATGCAGTTCGACCAGCAGCCCGACGGCGCGCGGCTTGCCCTGCCGCGCCCGTCGATCGACACCGGCATGGGCCTCGAACGGATCGCCGCCGTGCTCCAGGGCACGCACGACAATTTCGAGACCGACATCTTCAGGGCGCTGATCGGCGAATCGGCGGCGCTGACCCGCACCGACCCGGCAGCCCCCGAGACCCGCGCCTCCCACCGGGTGATCGCCGACCATCTGCGTTCCGCCGGCTTTCTCGTCGCCGATGGCGTCCTGCCGGCCAACGAGGGTCGCGGCTATGTGCTGCGGCGGATCATGCGGCGCGCCATGCGCCACGCGCACCTTCTGGGGGCGGCCGAACCGCTGATGCACCGGCTTGTGCCGTCGCTCGTCTCGGCGATGGGCGGCGCCTACCCAGAGCTGGTACGCGCCCAGCCGCTGATCGCCGAGACGCTGAAGCTGGAGGAAAGCCGCTTCCGCCAGACGCTGGAGAAGGGGCTGAAGCTGCTGGATGAGGCAAGTGCAGGCCTGAAGGCGGGCGATACCCTGCCCGGCGAGGTCGCCTTCCGCCTGTATGACACATATGGCTTTCCCTATGATCTGACCGAGGATGCGCTGAAGGCGCAGGGGCTTGGTGTCGATCGCGCCGGATTTGATGCCGCCATGGCCGAGCAGAAGGCGCGCGCCCGTGCCGCCTGGGCCGGCAGCGGGGCCAGCGCGACCGACAGCCTGTGGTTCGACCTCGCAGACCGGCTCGGCGCCACCGACTTCACCGGCTATGCCGCCACGCAGGGGCAGGGCGAAGTCGTCGCGCTGCTGAAGGACGGCGCCGAGGTGCGCGAGGGCCGGGCCGGGGACGAGCTCGTCATCCTGACCAACCAGACGCCCTTCTACGGCGAATCCGGGGGGCAGGTGGGTGACAGCGGGATCATCGCGACGGCTGACGGCGCCCGCTTCGAGGTGGCCGATACCCAGAAGCCGCTGGGCCGGCTGCACGCGCATCGCGGCACGCTGGCGGCCGGCAGGATCCGGGTGGGCGACGTGGTGACGCTGAGCGTCGATCCGGAACGCCGGGCGGCCATCCGCGCCAACCATTCGGCCACCCACCTGATGCATGCCGCGCTCCGCCATGTGCTGGGCCCGCATGTGGCGCAGAAGGGCTCGCTGGTGGCGCCCGACCGCCTGCGGTTCGATTTCTCCCACCCCAGGCCGCTGACGGCCGAGGAGATCGCCGCCATCGAGGCGCAGGTGAACGCCGAGATTCGCGCCAACCAGCCCGTTTCCACCCGGCTGATGACGCCCGATGAAGCGATCGAGGCCGGTGCGCTGGCGCTGTTCGGCGAGAAATATGGCGAGGAGGTGCGCGTGCTTGCGATGGGCCGCGCCGGCGATTCCGGCCGGGCCTATTCGGTCGAGCTGTGCGGCGGCACGCATGTGGCGGCGACCGGCGACATCGCCCTGTTCCGCATCCTGTCCGATTCGGCGGTGTCGGCCGGCGTCCGCCGGATCGAGGCGCTGACGGGGGCGGGCGCGCTTGCCCATCTTGCCGCCCAGGAAGAGCGGCTGAAGGCAGCCGCCGCGGCCGCGAAGGTCCGCCCGGAGGATCTGCCCGAGCGCGTGGCCACGCTGGCCGACACGGTCCGCCGGCTGGAGCGCGACCTGGCCGAGGCAAGGAAGGCGCTGGCGCTGGCGGGTCCGGCGTCGGCGGCGCCGGCCGGGCCGGAGATGGCCGGCCCCGTCGCCTTCGTCGGCCGGATTCTCGACGGCATCGAGCCACGGGCGCTGAAGGGCCTCGTTGACGAGGAAAAGGCGCGTCTGGGCTCGGGCGTCGTTGCCCTCGTGGCGGTGAACGAGGGCAAGGCGTCGGTGGTCGTCGGGGTGGCTGGTGAGTCGCTCGAACGGGTCTCGGCGGTGGACCTGGTGCGGATCGCCGCATCGGCGCTTGGCGGGCAGGGCGGCGGCGGCCGGCCCGACATGGCGCAGGCCGGCGGGCCGGACGGCGGGGCGGCCGCTGCTGCCATCGAGGCCGTGCGCGCGCATCTTGCCGGCCTTGCCGTGCCCGCCTGATGGCAACCCTGCTCGCCGATCCGGGCCTGGTTCCGACTGTGGGGCATCTCGCGCCCCGGATCGCCATCATCGACATTGGATCCAACTCGATCCGGCTGGTCGTCTATCAGGGCCTCAGCCGGACACCGGCCGTCCTGTTCAACGAGAAGGTGATGGCCGGGCTGGGCCGAGGCCTCGCCAATGGCGGGTTGCTGAGCGAGGAGTCGATGACCATCGCGCTGACGGCCCTCAGGCGCTTTTCGCTCCTGTGCGAGTCCATGGGCGTGGACAGCCTGCGCGCGGTCGCGACGGCAGCCGTGCGCGAGGCCGCCAACGGCCCCGGCTTCGTGGCGGCGATCCGGGCCGAGGCGGGCCTGGAGGTCGAAGTGATCGATGGCGAGACCGAGGCGCGCGGCGCCGCCATGGGGGTGATCGCCGGCATTCCCGAGGCCGATGGCATCGTCGGAGATCTGGGCGGCGGCTCGCTCGAACTGGTGCGGATCAGCGGTGGCGAGGCGCATGAACGCCTGTCGCTTCCGTTGGGGGCGCTTCGCCTCGATGCGCTTCGCAAGAAGAGCCGCCGGGCGCTGGCCGCCGAGATCGATGACGCGCTCGACCGGGTCGCGTGGGCGGCGCTCGGGCAGGGCAAGCCCTTCTACGCCGTGGGCGGCAGCTGGCGCGCGCTCGCGCAGCTGCACATGCACCTGACGGACTGGCCGCTTCCGGTCATCCACCATCATATCATGCCGCCCGACGCGCCCGATCGGTTGGTGCGGACGCTGGCGCGGATCTCCCTGAAGTCGCTCAAGGATGTTCCCGCCATCTCGGCCTCGCGCGTGCCGCAGCTGCCCGGTGCGGCAGCGCTGCTGCGCGATGTGACGCGCCGGCTCGGCAGCGCGGCCATCATCACCTCGGCCTATGGGCTGCGCGAAGGCCTGCTGTACCAGGCGCTCGCCCCGCATGCGCGCGCACAGGATCCGCTGCTGGCGGCCGCGCGCGACACGGCCGAGCGCATGGGCCGCTTCTCAGACGGTACCGATGCCGAGGTGGGCGAGGCGCTGCTTGCCTTCACCGACCCGCTGTTCGGGCCCGAACCGCCTGCACTTCGCCGGATCCGCCATGCCGCCTGCTACCTCGCCGACACGGCCTGGCGTGCCCATCCCGACATGCGCGCCGAGCAGGGCCTCGACACGGCGCTGCACGGCACCTGGGTGGGGATCGATGCCGGGGGCCGGGCGATGCTGGCGGCGGCGCTCTGGGTGGTGAACGGGGGCGCCTGGCCCGCGCCGGCAGCCGCCCGGCTCGAGCAGCTGGCCACGCCGGCGAATCTCGAGATCGCCCGGCGCTGGGGGCTCGCGCTGCGGCTCGGGCAGCGGCTGGGCGGCGGCGCGGCCCTGCCGCTGGGCCGCGCCCATCTCGCACGGGTGGCCGACACCCTTGTCCTCAGCCTGGCGCGCGACGCCGCGGCGCTTTACGGGGAGCCGGTGGAGCGGCGGCACCGCTATCTGGCGCAGGCGCTTCAGCTGGAGCCGAAGCTTCGGCTGCTGACGATGGCGGAGCTTCGAGCGCTCGCATCCTGAGCCGCCCGTTCACCACCGAGAAGCCCAGCCGCCCCTCGACAAGCGCCAGCGCATCCGCCCCGAACTGGTCGAAGCGCCAGCCCTCCAGCAGGGCAAGCCCCGTTCGCTGCCCGGCGGCAAGCGCGTCCAGCTCGTCCCCGCGGGCCATCAGCCGGGGCGCCACGCCCGACTCCTTCGCCCGGATCTTCAGGAGAAGTTTCAGGAGGTCGGCGACAAGCGCGGCATCGGTCGACAGGCCGGGGCGATGGTCTCTGGCCGGCATCTCGGCTTCGGGGAGCGGCTCCGCTCCGGCCAGCACGGCCATCAGCCGGGCCCCGATCGCGTTCGTCGCCCAGGCAGCCGACAGGCCGCGGATCCGCGCGAGATCGGCCTGGGTGGCGGGCGGCGCGGCGGCCAGATCGGCCAGCGTCTCGTCCTTCACGATGCGGCCGCGCGGCACATTCTTGTCCTGCGCTTCGGTCTCGCGCCAGGCGGCCAGCGCCTTCAGCCGGCCCAGCACCTCGGGCTTGCGGTTGGGCAGCTTCAGCCGCTGCCAGGCGGTCTCGGGCGCGACGACATAGTTGGTCGGATCGGACAGGCGCGCCATCTCCTCGTCGAGCCACTCGCCCCGGCCGGTCTTCCTCAGCTTCGCCAGCATCCTTGGAAACAGCGCCGACAGGTGTGTGACATCGCCGATCGCATAGGCGATCTGCCGCTCCGACAGCGGGCGCCGCGCCCAGTCGGTGAAGCGGGCGCCCTTGTCGATCTGCTGGCCGGTGAAATGGGCGACGAGGTTCGCATAGCTCACCTGGTCGCCCATGCCGAGCGCCATGGCGGCGATCTGCGTGTCGAACAGTGGCTGCGGCACGCGGCCCGTGCGGTTCACGAAAATCTCGATGTCCTGCCCGCCGGCGTGCATCACCTTCAGCAGGCTGTCATCGAGCAGAAGCGCATAGAGCGGGGCAAGGTCGATGCCGGGGGCCAGCGGGTCCAGCGCGAAGGCCTCATCGGGGCCGGCCAGCTGCACCAGACACAGTTCGGGCCAGTAGGTGCTCTCGCGCATGAACTCGGTATCGACGCAGAGATAGGGCTGGCCCGAAAGCCGTGTGCACAGGCGGGCGAGCGTGTCCGTGTCGGTGACGAGGGGGTGAATCTGCATGGGCCCCGTTAGCGCGGCGCATCCGCCTTGACAAAAGGGGGGCAAGCCCGTTCACGAGCCCGCGCATGTCCAGCGCCCCCCCGCATCGCTACCGAAGCCACACATGTGGCGAGCTGCGCGCCGCCCATGTCGGCCAGGCCGTCCGACTGTCCGGCTGGATCCACCGCAAGCGCGACCATGGCGGCGTGCTGTTCGTCGATCTCAGGGATCATTTCGGGCTGACCCAGCTGGTGGCGGCGGCGGGCTCGCCGCATCTGGAGCGGCTGGAGGCCCTGCGCCTCGAATCCGTCGTCACCATCGATGGCGAGGTGGTGGCCCGTGATGCGGCGACGGTGAACCCCGCCCTGCCGACGGGCGCGATCGAGGTTCGGGTGAGGGGCGTCGAGGTGCAGTCGGAGGCGGCCGAGCTTCCGCTTCCGGTTGCGGGCGAGGCCGACTATCCCGAGGACATCCGCCTTCGCTATCGCTTCCTCGACCTGAGGCGCGAGCGGCTGCACCGCAACATCATGCTGCGCTCGGCCGTCATCGCCTCGATCCGGCGGCGGATGATCGAGGCCGGCTTCACCGAGTTCCAGACCCCGATCCTGACGGCCTCCAGCCCGGAGGGCGCGCGCGACTTCCTGGTGCCCTCGCGCCTGCATCCGGGCAAGTTCTACGCGCTGCCGCAGGCGCCGCAGATGTTCAAGCAGCTGCTGATGGTGGCCGGCTTCGACCGCTATTTCCAGATCGCGCCCTGCTTCCGGGACGAGGATGCCCGCGCCGATCGGTCGCCGGGCGAATTCTACCAGCTCGACTTCGAGATGAGCTTCGTCACGCAGGACGATGTGTTCGCTGCCATCGAGCCGGTGCTGGGCGGCCTGTTCGAGGAGTTCGCCGGCTGGAACCGCAAGACCCCCTGGGCCGTGACCCCGGCACCTTTCCCGCGCATCCCCTACGCCCGGGCGATGCTGGATTATGGCACCGACAAGCCGGATCTGCGCAATCCCCTCATCATCCGCGATGTGACGGACATGTTCCGCGGATCGGGATTCGGCCTGTTCGCGAAGATCGCGGACACCGGCGGGGTGGTGCGCGCCATTCCGGCGCCGGGCACCGCCGGCCACAGCCGCCGGTTCTTCGACGAGCTGAACGACTGGGCGCGCGGCGAGGGCTATGCCGGGCTGGGCTACGTCACCCGCAAGGGCGGCGAGTTTGGCGGCCCGATCGCGAAGAACCATGGCGAGGCCGGCATGGCCGCGCTCTACGAGGCCATCGGCCTCGGGCCGGACGATGGCTGCTTCTTCGCCGCGGGTCCTGAATCGCAGGCCGCGAAGCTGGCGGGCGCCGCCCGCCAGCGCATCGGCGATCTGCTCGGCCTGGTGGAACCGAATGCCTATCGTTTCTGCTGGATCGTCGATTTCCCCATGTACGAGCGCGATCCGGACACGGGGAAGGTGGATTTCAGCCACAACCCCTTCTCCATGCCGCAGGGCGGGCTGGAGGCGCTCGACGGGAAGGATCCGCTGGATATCCTGGCCTATCAGTACGACATCGTGTGCAACGGCGTGGAGCTGTCCTCAGGCGCCATCCGCAACCACCGGCCCGACATCATGTACAGGGCGTTCGAGATCGCCGGCTACAGCCGCGCCGACGTGGACACGAGTTTTTCCGGCATGATCAATGCGCTGAAATATGGTGCGCCGCCGCACGGCGGGTCGGCGCCGGGTGTCGACCGGATCGTCATGCTGCTCGCCGACGAGCCGAACCTGCGCGAAGTCGTGCCGTTCCCGCTCAACCAGAAGGCCGAGGACCTGATGATGGGCGCGCCCTCGACCGTCAGCGAGCGGCAGCTCAAGGACCTGTCGATCCAGATCCGGCCACGCTGAGGGCTTCGGCAGCACCGGCCCGCGCTGTCCTGCTGCTTGCCAAAATCGACCATGGCGAAGGGCGGCGTCGGCCTGATTTACAGGGCTGACGCCGGGCGCACCTTCCGTCGCTCAGCCCATGCCGTTCGTCCCGCATCGGCTCACCTGGCACAGCCATTGCACGGGCTTTCTGGCAGGGTCGCCAAGAAAATGAGGTTCGCCATGCCAAAATCCCCTGTTGCCATCGTCCTGCTCGCTGCCCTGGCCGCGCCGGCCGGTGCCGTCCAGTCGCTCGGTTGGAACACCGGATCGCTTGCGATGTCCGATCCGGCGGCCGCCAAGGGTTTCAATGACATCGGCTCTGTCGCCACCACGATCCCGGCGGCTGGAGCGCCCATTGCCCGCAACCTGCCTGCCGACTTCAATTTCATCGCGGGCGCGGCGCCGGAACCCGGCGCTTGGGCGCTGATGATCGCGGGCTTCGGCTTTGTCGGCTGGGCAGCGCGGCGCCGCCGCCTGCTTGCCGTGACGGCCAGCTGAGGCCGCCGGGCCGAAAGGCCGACGCCAGGCGGGCCCCCGGGGGTGATCCCGGGGGTTCCAGCCCCTCAATATTTGACCGAGCAGCCGTAGGGGCGGGCCGTGGGTGTTGCGACCTCGCGGCCAGCGGCGAGGTCGGCGAGGGCTGCGCGAACGAAGTTCTGCGCCTTGCCGATGTCGGCCGGGTTCGCGGTCGGGATATTGTCGATGCCGCCGGCGAACACGAGCGTTCCCTTCGGATCGATCACGAACATGTGCGGCGTGGTGCGCGCGCCATAGGCGCGGCCGATGGTTCCGTCCGGGTCGGGCAGGTAGGCGGTCGAGTTGAAGCCCTGCGCCCTGATCTTGGCGTTGGCCTGCGCGGGCGTCACATGCCCCTGCTTGCCCGGGGCGCCGGAATTGACGGTCAGCCACACGACGCCCTGCTGCCGGGCCTCGGCCTGCAGCTTCTGCATGTCTCCGCCGGCGTAGAATTTCTGGACGAAGGGGCAGTCGGCATTGGTCCATTCCAGCACGACAGTCCTGCCCCGGAAGTCCGCCAGATTGTGTGTCCGGCCCTGGCTGTCGGTCGCGGTGAAGGCGGGCGCGGGCTGGCCGACGGTTGCGGTGGCAAGCGCGGGTGCAGCGAGCACGAGCGCGGCGGCGGCGAACAGGGATTTCAGCATGATGCCTTCCTAGGCGGTTGCAGATGAACCCTTGCTTGCCAGCCCGACGAGCCGGTCGACGGTCAGCAGCTGCGGCAGTTCCTCCACCGATCCATCGGGCCCGTAATAGAGGTAGAGGGGAATGCCGGCGCGGCCGCGATCCTCGAGGAAGCGGGCGATCGCAGGATCTGGCCGGGTCCAGTCACCGACCATCACGCGGATTTCGGCGGCCCGAAAGGCATCGGCCACTTTGGGCGAGGCCAGCGCGCCACGCTCGTTCACCTTGCAGGTGACGCACCAGTCGGCCGTGAAATAGAGGAAGATCGGCTGCCCAGCCGCGCGCGCCTCGGCCAGTGCCTGCGCCGAGAAGGCAACCGCCTGAAGGTCGCCGGGCGCAGGTGTCGCGGCCATCGCGGCGCCACCGCCTTCCGGCAGCCGGGCCAGCACGACCGGTGCCGCCAGGGCCACGGCGATGGCAAGGCCGGCGGCCAGCCGTGTGCGCTTGCCCTGCTGCTGGCGCAGGCCCAGCGCCCACAGCGCCAGGCCGAGCGCCAGTGCGGCGGCCAGCCCCGCCGTCAGCCCCTCGGCCCCGGCCTGCCGGCCAAGCACCCAGGCGAGCGCCAGCGCCGTCAGCAGCATGGGGACGGCAAGAATCCGGCGGAACGTCAGCATCCACGGGCCGGGTTTCGGCAGGCGGCGCCGCAGCGCCGGCACGAAGCCGATCGCCAGGAAGGGCAAGGCAAGGCCGAGGCCAAGCCCTGCAAAGACCGCAAGCCCGGCCGCCGGCGGCAGGACGAGTGCTGCCCCAAGCGCGCCGGCCATGAAGGGGCCGGTGCAGGGTGTCGCCACGAAGGCCGCCAGCCCGCCGGTGAAGAAGGCGCCCTGTGCGCCCGGCTTTCCGGCCAGCCCGGTGCCGGCGCTGGCCGTGCCCAGGTTCACCTCGAACAGCCCTGCGAAGTTGAGGCCGATCGCGAACGTCAGCAGCAGCAGGAACAGGATCACGCGCGGGTCCTGCAGCTGGAACGCCCAGCCGGCGCCCTGGCCCGCCTGTGCGATCAGGATGGCCGCAAGGCCAAGCGCCGTCGTCACCAGCACCACGCCGGCCGTGTAGGCCAGCCCCTCGGTGCGGGCATGCGCGGACGACCGGCCGGATTTCGCAAGGCTCATCGCCTTCAGGCTGAGGATCGGGAAGACGCAGGGCATCAGGTTCAAAAGCAGCCCGCCCAGGATCGCGAGGCCCAGCGCCGGCCAGAAGGCGCTGCCGGCCTGCCGTTCGGGCAATGTCTCGAGTGGCCGCCCCTCTGGTACCGCCCCTTCCATCAGCGCCAGGTCGAGGCCGAGCATGCTGCCGTCGCGCTGCTCGAGGCGGAGCACGCCATAGGCGGGCGACTGCCTTTCGCCGGGGTTTGCCGCCCGCTGCAGCTTGAGGATCAGCTGGCCTTCATGGTCGGCAAGCTGCTGCGGGGCGGCCATGTCGATGAGATCATGGCTGAGCGGGAAGAAGTGGGCGCGCGCGATCCCTTGCGTCGGCACCGGCACCTTGATCCGCACTGTCTCGCCGTCGGTCGCAAAGCTGCCGGCGGTGCCGAGCGGCCGGGGCAGGGCCGAGCGCGCGGCCGCGAACCGGGGGGCGACGGCCGGATCCGGGGCGCCATCGCCGACGCCAAGCGGCAGGGAGAGCGTGGCCGATTCCGGCACGCACAGCCTGTCGTTGCAGACCAGCCAGTCGAGCTTCACCTCGATCGGCAGCGCGCCGCTGGCATCGGCCGGCACCTGCGCCTCGGCCAGCAGGATCGATTCACCCTCATAGACATGGTTCATGAGGCCTCCGACCACATAGGTCTTCGGCACCGGATAACGGAAGCTGCCCACCGTCATGCCCGGCGGCACGCGCCAGTCGGCCCGGGTCTCGATTCCCGCATCGCCCGGGTTTTCCCAGTAGGTGTGCCAGCCGGGCCTTGCGGTCATCGCGATCGCAAGCGTGAAGGCCGCGCCCGGGCGTGGCGCCTTCGTCTCGGCGATGAGCTCGACCCGGGTGTTGGGCTGCTGCGATACGGCACCGGCAAGCGCCGGCGCAGGCAGCAGCAGGGCGAGGCAGAACAGCAGGCGCGTCAGCATCTCGGGCATGCACATAGGGGCTGCCGCGCGTGCAGCCAAGCCGGGCACTTGCCGCGCCGACGGCCTTCGCCTGTTCCCGGCCCAGCGCACCAGCGCTGGCCCGCGGCCACTACCGCTTCGAGAACTGGAAGCTGCGGCGGGCCTTGGCCTTGCCGTACTTCTTGCGCTCGACGGCGCGGCTGTCCCGCGTGAGGAAGCCGGCCTGCTTCACGGTCGTGCGAAGCGCCGGCTCGTAGCGGGTCAGCGCCTGGGCGATGCCATGCTTCACGGCGCCGGCCTGGCCGGACAGGCCGCCGCCGGTCACGGTTGCGATCACGTCATACTGGCCCCGCCGCTCGGCGACATCGAAGGGCTGGTTGATGACGAGGCGCAGCGTCGGCCGTGCGAAATAGACTGCCTGGTCGCGGCCGTTCACCTCGATCCTGCCGCTGCCGGGTTTCAGCCAGACACGGGCGACCGCATCCTTCCGGCGCCCGGTCGCGTAGGCGCGGCCCTGCTTGTCGAGAATCTGCGGGCGAAGCGCGACCGGTTCGGGGGCCGGGGCCGTCGGGGCATCGGCGGCCGGCGGTGCTGCAACCGCTGCCGGCTCCGCAGCCGGGGCCGGGGCCTCGGCCTTCAGCTTCGCCAGGTCGGCAAGGCTCTGGCGGCTGTCCTCGAAGGGCGTCTCGGGGCTGTTGTTCTCGCTCATTGGGCGGCAACCTTGTTCTTGCGGTTCATGGCGGCGACGTCGAGCAGTTCGGGCTTCTGCGCCTCGTGCGGATGCTCGGTGCCCTTGAAGATCCTGAGGTTGCGCATCTGCTGGCGGCCCAGCGGCCCGCGCGGGATCATCCGTTCGACGGCCTTTTCCAGCACGCGCTCGGGGAAGCGGCCTTCCAGCACCTTGTCGGCGCGGACTTCCTTGATCCCGCCCGGATAGCCGGTGTGGCGATAGTACATCTTCTGCGTCGCCTTGCGGCCCGTGAACCGCACCTTGTCGGCGTTGATCACGATCACATTGTCCCCGCAATCGACATGCGGGGTGAAGTGCGGCTTGTGCTTGCCGCGCAGGCGGTTGGCGACGATCGTGGCCAGCCGGCCGACGACGAGGCCGTCGGCGTCGATCAGGATCCACTTCTTCTCGACGTCGGCGGGTTTCGCCGAGGCCGTCGACCGGGTGAGCATCTCGCAATCCTTGAAAAACGAGCGGATATGGAGCGCGGCAATGGCGCAACGCACGGGAAAAGGCAAGAAAAGGATGTGTGGTATCAGGATACCTGATCGGCTGGATCCCAGGCATGGGCCTGCAGATGCCCCAGCGCAACCACCTCGAGCGCTGCGGCGTTGGTCGCCTCCAGCACCACCGGCGGCGCGAAACCGGCCAGCCGGGCTTCCTCCCAGCGGGCGGCGCACAGGCACCAGCGGTCACCCGGCTTCAGCCCCGGAAAGCCGAAGCCGGGGCGTGGCGTCAGCAGGTCGTTCCCGGCCGATGCCGAGAAGGCGAGGAACTCCTCGGTCATGACGGCGCACAGGTGATGGCGGCCGACGTCCCCCGGATCGGCGGTGCAGCAGCCGTCCCGGAACCAGCCGGTCAGCGGATCGAAGGAACAGGGCTGGAGTGTCCCGCCCGTCACATTGCGCTGGGTGATCATGCCGTTCCGTCCGTTTCCTGCCGCACCCAGTCGGCGTAGGCGGCCCATGCCCGCTCGACCGGCCAGACGGCGATCGCCGGCACGTCATAGCCATGCGCGTCGGCAAGCGCCGCAACCAGGTCGTCGGCGCGATCGGCCGTCGTCTTGAAGATGGCCGGCACTTCGTCGCTTGTCTCGATCGCGCCGTTCCAGCGATAGATGGAGCGGCAGGGCGGCAGGATGTTCACGCAGGCCGCCCGCCGCGTCTCGATCATCGCCCGGCCGACGCGCTCGGCATCAGCGGCCGAGGCGAACAGCACATAGACCGAAACGATCCCGCTCATGCCCGGGCCGGGGCGCGCCGCCCCACCACATGCATGCCCCAGGCCGCGCTGGCGACGACCAGCGCGCCGACCGCCTGGTGCAGCACGGCAAGCGTGATGTCGACGCCGGTCATCACGACGGCGATTCCCAGGAGAATCTGCACGCCGAACGCGCTGTGGATGGCGATGGAAGCCGCCCGGCTTCCCGCCCGGCGCGCCCAGCGCGACAGCACCACCAGCGCCGCCACCGCCACGAAGGCCCACCAGCGATGGATGAAATGGGTGAGGTGGGGATCGTCCACGAAGGTCCGCCAGCCGTCCCAGCCGACATTTGGCGGGAAGACATGCCCGTTCATCAGCGGCCAGTCCGACGCGGCATGGCCGGCGTTCATGCCTGCCACGAAGGCGCCGACGAGCAGCTGGACGAAGAGGATGCCCGCCACTGCGAGGCTGCCCGTGGTGAGCCGCGCGGGCCTCGCGGCCGGGTCACGGTGCAGCGCCAGCAGGTCGAGCGCGGTCCACACGAGGCCGGCCAGGATGAACAGCGCGGTCAGCAGATGGACGGCAAGGCGGACATGGCTGACGTCCGTCCGCTCGACGAGACCCGATGTGACCATCCACCATCCGATGGCGCCCTGAAGCCCGCCCAGCGCCAGCAGCGCAACCAGCCTGGGGCCATAGCCGGCCGGGATCGCCCGCTTCCACGCGAACCAGGCCAGCGGCAGCGCGAAGGCAAGGCCGATCAGCCGGCCGAGCAGCCGGTGGAACCATTCCCAGAAATAGATGAACTTGAAGGCCTCGAGGCTCATGCCCCGGTTGATTTCCTGATATTGCGGGATCTGCCGGTACTTGTCGAACTCGGCCTGCCACTGTGCCTCGTTGAGCGGCGGCAGCGTGCCGGTGACGACCCGCCATTCGGTGATCGAAAGCCCGGATTCCGTCAGCCGGGTGATGCCGCCGACCACCACCATCACGAACACCAGCCCCGCGACCGCCAGCAGCCAGAGGGCAAGGGTGCGCGGGCGTGCTGTCGATGGCGACAGGGCCTGTGCAGGTGGACGGGCAGGCGCGTGGACGTTCATGGCTGGCGCCCATAGCGCCGCCGGCCGGATGCCGCCAAGCGGGCGCGCCGTCGCAACGCTTTGCGCAGGGCCGAAAAGGGCCTACATCGCCGGTCATGCCGTCGAGACCCCCCAAGCAGATGTCGGGCTCCAGGATGTCGGGCTCCGCCCCGACCGAGCCGGCCGCCGAGTCGTCGCTGCCGTCGCCCGAGGCATCGCAACCCGAAGCAGTGCAACCCGAAGCAGTGCAACCCGAGGCACAGCAGCCAGAGGTGTCGATGTCCGAGGCGGCGGAGCCGGGCCGCCTGCCGCTGACGGCCGGGCCTGGCCGTCCCGCGCCGGCCCCGGCCGCGCTCCCGCCGGTGACCGAGCCGACCCCCCCGCTGCCTGCCGCCCCTTCGGCCGGGGGGGAGCCGGTCGCGTGGCAATGGCCGACCGTGCATCGCGAGGGCTGGCGATTTGCCGCTGCCGCGGGGTTCGCGGCGCTGGTCGCGGGCTGGGCCGGCTGGCCGCTGCTCGGCTGGACGCTCGCCGGGCTCACCGTCTTCATCCTGGCCTTCTTCCGCGATCCGCTGCGAACCTCGCCATTGGGTGACGGCCTCATCCTGTCGCCCGCCGACGGCGTCATCAGCCAGATCATGGAGGTCGAGCTTCCGCGTCAGCTGGTCGGCGAGGGGGCGCTGGATCCCGGCCGGGCGACGCGCGTTTCCATCTTCATGTCGGTCTTCGACGTCCACATCAACCGCACCCCCATGCCCGGCACCATCCGCCGGCTGGTCTATGTGCCGGGCGCCTTCCTGAACGCCGACCTCGACAAGGCGAGCGAGGAGAATGAGCGCCAGTATCTGCTGGTCGAGGCGAATGACGGCACGCGGGTCGGATTCACCCAGATCGCCGGGCTGGTGGCGCGGCGGATCGTGAGCTTCGTTCGCGAGGGCTCGATCGTCGGGACCGGACAGCGGGTGGGTCTGATCCGTTTCGGCAGCCGGGTCGACGTGTTCCTGCCAGCAGGGTTCGAGCCGCAGGTGGTCAAGGGTCAGCGGGCGGTCGCGGGAGAGACCGTGCTGGCGCGGCGCGGCGGGCTGCCGCTGGCGCCGGGTCCGCGCCAGTGACCGGCAAGGCGCCGTCCGCGCCGCCGCAGCCTGCCTCGCCGCCACTGCCGGCGCTGCCGCTTCGCGCCCTCATCCCCAATGCGATCACCGTGCTGGCGCTGTGCGCCGGGGCGACGGGCGTGCGCTTCGCGCTGTCGGGCGATTTCGACAAGGCCGCCGCGGCGGTCGTCATCGCAGCCCTGCTCGACGGGATCGACGGGCGTGTCGCGCGCCTGCTGCGCGGGACGAGCCGCTTCGGCGCCGAACTCGACAGCCTGTCGGACGTGACGGCCTTCGGCGTTGCGCCCGCGCTCATCCTCTATCTCTGGGCGCTCGAGGATCTGGGCCGGCTGGGCTGGGTGGTCGCGCTGGCGCTCATCGTGTGCTGCGCGCTCCGGCTGGCCCGCTTCAATGCCGCGCTCGATCGCGAGGATCTGCCCAAGAAGCGGCTTGGGTTCACGACCGGCGTGCCGGCCCCGGCCGGCGCCGGCCTTGCGCTGACTCCGCTGTTCTGGAGCCTCGCGCAGGATGGTGCGCTCGATGCTGCACCCGAAACGCGGGCTCTCGTCACGGCGGCCGTCGTTGCCGTCACGGCATTCCTGATGGTCTCCGCGCTGCCGGGCTGGGGCTTCCAGGCCGTCCGGGTGCCGCGCCAGCTTCGGCTGTTCGTGCTGGCAGCCGTCGGCCTGTTCGCCGCCGCCCTCGCGCAGGCGCCATGGATGGCGCTGTTTGCGGTCGGTGTTGTCTATGCAGCGGCCTTTCCCTTCGCCGCCATTGCCTACCGCCGGCGGCTGGCCGCCGAACAGGCCGCGCTGGCTGCTGCTGCACCCTCCGCCGCAAGCGGCGAGGAAGGCGCCGGCTTGCTGTCGTTCAGGCCGCCCGGCGCCGAGGCGCCCCCGCCCCGGAGCTGACCGGAGCGAATCCGGCCTGCGCGCGCGGCCGGAAGGCAAGCACCTGCGCCTCGCCGGTCGGCGGGGTCGACTGGACCAGACCGCCGGGCCCGGCGAATGCCCGGCGCAGCGACGCCGCCCCGCTGCACAACAGCCACAGGTTGAGCGACAGGGTTGCAGCCAGCAGGATCGGGCCGGTCAGCGTCCAGGCCGTGTCGATCATCGTCATGTCCAGCGTCTCCAGCTTCGTTACGAGCCGTATGTTCACCTTATGTTCCGGCCCTGTCAACCATGGTCTTGCGCCCACGCGCGCGCCCGCTAGGACAGGCATGACCAAGGAGGGACGCTCATGAAGCCCGGCACCATGCAGGACTGGCCGCTGCTTGTCTGGAAGCTGATCGACCATGCCGCTGAGTTTCACGGCCAGCGGGAGGTGGTGAGCCTCACCTGCGAAGGCGAAACGAATCGCTCGACCTGGGGGACCATCCGCGATCGAGCCAAGCGGGTTGCGGCTGCCCTGAGGGCGCTCGGCGTGAAGCCCGGCGAGCGGGTGGCGACGCTGGCCTGGAACACGCATCGCCATGTCGAGGCCTGGTATGGCATTTCGGGCATGGGCGGAGTGGCGCACACGATCAATCCCCGGCTGTTCGAGGACCAGATCGTCTATATCGCCAACCATGCCGAGGACCGGGTCCTGTTCTTCGACCTGACCTTCGTGCCGCTGGTCGAGAAGCTGGCGCCGCGCTTCGAGACGATCGAGCATTTCGTGCTGCTGACGGATGCCGCGCACATGCCGGCTTCATCCCCGCTCGATCTCGTCTGCCATGAGGAGTGGATCGCCGGCCAGCCGGTCGACCAGCCGTGGGAGATGCTCGACGAAAATGCGCCGGCCGGGCTCTGCTACACGTCGGGCACCACGGGAAATCCCAAGGGCGTGCAATATTCCCACCGGTCGAACGTGCTGCACGCCATGGCCGCCTGCATGACCGATACGTTCGAGGTCGGCGCCCGGTCGGTCGTGATGCCGATCGCCCCGATGTATCATGCCAATGCCTGGTCGATCCCCTACACGGCGGCGGCCTGCGGGGCGAAGCTGGTGATGGCCGGCCCGCACTTCGATCCGCCGACGCTGCACCGGATGATCGTGGAGGAGAAGGTCGATCTTGCGCTCGCGGTTCCGACCATCTGGCTGGGCATGCTCCAGTATCTCGAGAAGACCGGGGGCGACCTCGGTGCGCTCAAGCGAACCGGCATCGGCGGATCGGCGGTGCCGCGCTCCATGATCGAGGCCTATGACAGGCTCTACAATGTTCGCGTGACGCAGCTGTGGGGGATGACGGAAATGTCGCCGCTGGGCACCATCGGCTCGCCGACCCCCGAAGTCGCGGCGCTGCCCTACGAGCAGGAGATGGACTATCGCGTGAAGCAGGGCCGCCCGGTGTTCGGCGTGGAGATGCGGATCGTCGATGACGAGGGGCGGGTGCTGCCGCGCGACGGCCGGACCTTCGGGCGGCTGATGGTGCGCGGGCCCTGGATCGTCGGCAGCTATTTCAAGGGCGATGGCGGGCAGGTGCTGGATGCCGAAGGCTGGTTCGATACCGGCGATGTCGCGACTCTGGACGAGCTCGGCTACATGCAGATCGTCGATCGCTCGAAGGATGTGATCAAGTCCGGCGGGGAGTGGATCTCGTCGATCGACCTCGAGAATGCCGCCGTCGGATGCCCGGGCGTCGCGGAAGCCGCGGTGATCGGCCTGCCGCACCCGAAGTGGGACGAACGGCCGCTCCTCGTCATCGTCCGGAAGGAAGGCGCTGACGTCAGCGCCGACGATATCCGGGCCTATCTTTCGGACAAGATCGCAAAATGGTGGATGCCCGACGCCATCGAGTTCGTGGACGCGATCCCGCACACGGCGACCGGCAAGATCCAGAAGGTGACGCTACGCGAGCAGTTCGCCGATTACCGGCTGCCGGCCTAGAGGGTCACCTTCACCGTCCGGCCCGAGGCGCCGGGGAAGTCGCGGAAGAGCACGCCGGCGAGTGCGGGGGCAAGCACCGTGCCCGACCGGCCTTCGGGCCCGGTATCGATCGAGGCGCGGCCTTCCCAGACGGCCTGGCCGGCCGGCGTTGCCATGCGCACCGACAGCGTCGTGGTCGTTGCCGTCTGGGGCCGGCTGCTGCCGCCGACCGGCACGTTGACGCTGGTGCCCACCCCGACATTGCCCGAGGACCAGCCACCGCCTACGCCGACCGATACACCCGACCGGCGGGGTGCCATGTCCCGCGCGGCGGTGTTGACGCTGACGGTCGTGACGAACTGCGCCTGGGCGGGATCGGACACGACGGTGAAGCCCTGCCGCCGAAGCTCGGCGGCGACCGCACCGGCCTGTGCCTGGAATTCGAGGCTGCCGGCCAGGGAGGGGTCTGCGGGCTGGAGATAGACCGAGCCGGCCGCCGGCGCCCCCTGGTGGAAGCGCAGCACCTGGGCCTGCGGCGCGGTCGCGCAGCCGCCCAGCGCCAGCGCGACCGCAAGGACCGTCGCGGCAGCAAGGCGCTTCACAGGCGGACCTGCCGGGTGACACCCGGCGTGCCGGGGAAATCCCGGAACAGCGCGCCGGCGAGCGCCGGCCCCGCCCAGGCGAGCATTGCCTCCTGCATGCCGGCGATCGCCGTCTTGGAGGCGCGGCCTTCCCACGGCATGCCAACCGTCACGCCCGGGCGGGTGATGGGGGCACCGTCGGTCTGGATGATGTCGAGCGTGGCGACATATTGCGCCTGTGCGCGGTCGGGAACGGTCCGGAAGCCCAGCCGGCGCCTTTCGGTCGCGACGGTCTCGGCATGGGTACGGAACTCGAGGCTGTTGCCCATGGTCGGGTCGGCCGGCGCCACATGGAGCGCGCCGCGATTGATCGGCTGGTTGGAATGGAAGCGCGCGCCATCGGCATAGGTGCCACGCCCGCCGCATGCCGACAGGGCAGCCGCCAGCGCCAGCGCCGCCACGGCAATGATCCCCTTGTGCATCCGTCCATCTCCCCCGCGGCTCAGCGCGAGCCGATGACCTGCCCTAGCACCGTGCCCGACGGGCTGGAAGATGGACGATCAGCTGCCGGGCCGCACCATGATGTCCACCCGGCGCGCGTTCTCGAGGGTGGTCGTGGTATCCGTCGTCTCGGCCGGCTTCTCGAGGGCGATCGCGGCCGCGGGGACGCCGATCGCCTCGAGCGCGGCCTGCACGCTCTGTGCCCGGTTCTTCGAAAGCTCCGCGTTGAACGCCGGGTCGCCCCTGGGATCATTGTAGCCCGAGACGACAAGCCGGTCGCCGGGGTTCGCATCGATCCACGCCTTGATCGGAGCGGCGACGGTCGGGAACTCGGGCGTCACCGCGGCGCTGGCGGTCTCGAAATAGACCGACAGCATCGGCCGCCCCTCGACCTCGCCCGCGACGACCCCGGCGCCCTGCGGAACGGCCGGCACCGCCGCCCCGGCGAGCGGCCCGCCCGACGGGGGGGCTGACGGGTTGAGCGGCACGGGGGGAGCGGGCGCCTTCCGGTCCATCCCGCCGGTGGCGAGAAGGCCAACGAGAGCGGCAACCAGGACACCGCCGGCGACAAGCGCAAGCGCGCCGGCACCAAAGCCGAAGAAGCCGCGATCCTCCGCCTCGCCCGGGATGGGCCGGGCCGCGGCCGGCGCAACGGCCGCGGCCGCCACTGCGGCGGCGGCGATCGGCGCCGGGCTGACGGGTGGCGGCGGGGCCGGCGGCACGGCGGCCATCGGCACGGGATCCGGGGCGGGCGGCGGCGGCGGCGGTGGCGGTGGCGGTGGCGGTGTCGTGTCCGGGTCCGGCTCGGCGGGGGCGGCCGTGGCGGCGGATGCGGCAGCGGTCGCGCCGAACAGTCCCAGCTTTCCGAAATGCTCGGCCAGCAGATAATAGACAGTGACGCGGTTCTTGGTGCGGTCTTCCTTCATCCGCTCGCCGACCTTGGCGATGGCGGCGTCGATCACCTCGTCAGGGTCGGTCAGGCCCAGTTTCCGGCGGCAGAAATTGTCGCGGACCCGCGCCGTTTCGGCGGGATCGGTGAAGGAGACGAGCGACGAATCGCGGTTGCGAAGGGCGATGCCGCAGTGGCGGACGATCCCCCTGATGACGGCGTCATCGGCGTCGGGCGCATATTTGCGCACGTCGATTGCCCAATCCTCGGCCATGTCCCTCTCCCCTCTGCCCCATGCCGCCCTGGCGGCGATGCGCCTAGGCTAGCCGGGTGGCCCGGGCGGGACAAGGGCGCGCAGGCCCCGGCCCTGATCGGCTTTGGATCCTAGCTGCGGCTGCTTTCGCGCCTTGCCATGAAGGCGAGCTTCTCGAACAGGATCACGTCCTGTTCGTTTTTGAGGAGGGCGCCGTGCAGGGGGGGGATGAGTTTCTTCGGGTCGCGCGACTGGAGGATGTCTAGGGGGAGGTCCTCGTGGAGGAGGAGTTTCAGCCAGTCGAGCAGTTCCGACGTGCTGGGCTTCTTCTTGAGGCCGGGGACCTCGCGGATGTCGTAGAAGATGGTGAGGGCCTCGCGGACGAGGGCCTTGTGGATTCCGGGGAAGTGGACCTCGATGATGGCCTTCATCGTCTCGGCATCGGGGAAGCGGATGTAGTGGAAGAAGCAGCGGCGCAGGAAGGCGTCGGGCAGGTCCTTCTCGTTGTTGGAGGTGATGACGACGATCGGTCGCTGGATCGCCTTTACCGTCTCGCCGGTCTCGTAGACGTTGAACTCCATCCGGTCGAGTTCCTGGAGAAGGTCGTTGGGGAACTCGATGTCGGCCTTGTCGATCTCGTCGATGAGGAGGACGGGGAGGCGGGGCGAGGTGAAGGCCTCCCACAGCTTTCCGCGGCGGATGTAGTTGGAGATGTCGGCGACGCGCGGGTCGCCGAGCTGGCTGTCGCGCAGGCGGGCGACCGCGTCATATTCGTAGAGGCCCTGCTGGGCACGGGTGGTGGACTTCACATGCCATTCGAGCAGCGGGGCATCGAGCGCGGTTGCAATCTCGTGCGCCAGCACCGTCTTGCCGGTGCCGGGCTCACCCTTGACCAGCAGGGGGCGGCGGAGCGTGGCGGCGGCATTGACAGCGACCTTCAGATCGTCGGTCGCGACATAGTTGCTGGTGCCTTCGAAGCGGGTCGGGCTGGTCATGCGGGCTCCCGTGGCTGGTCGGGCGCTTGTGGCGGGGGCGGCCGGCGAAGCCAAGCCCGCAAATTCCGCGAGGGCGCCAACGGCTCGCCGATTTCCGGCTTGCGTGGCCGGCCGGGCGGTTCCATCACTCATCGCGCGACGCGCCCCGCCAGACGGGCGCGCCGGCCAGGGAGAGGCATTTGGTCGACACCGCTGTGACACCGGCACGCGCAGGCGGCCCGACATGGTTCGGGCACCCGCGTGGGCTCTTCGTGCTGTTCTTCGCCGAGATGTGGGAGCGCTTTTCCTATTACGGAATGCGCGCGCTGCTGATCTTCTACCTCGTCCAGCACTGGCTGTTCACCGACAGCGAGGCGGGTGTCGTCTATGGGGCCTATACCGCGCTCGTCTACATCACGCCGGTCATCGGCGGCTACATCGCCGACCGCTGGCTGGGACAGCGCAAGGCGGTGATGTTCGGCGCGGTGCTGCTGACCTTCGGCCACTTCTTCATGGCCTTCGAGGGGACGGGCGGACAGGCGGATCCGGCGATCAACATCTTCTGGCTGGCGCTCAGCTTCATCATCGTCGGCTCGGGCTTCCTCAAGGCCAACATCTCGGTGATCGTGGGCCAGCTCTATCCGCGCACCGACGTGCGGCGGGACGGCGCCTACACGATCTTCTACATGGGCATCAACGTGGGGGCCGCACTCGGCAGCTTCCTGTGCGGCTGGATCGGTCAGACCTACGGCTGGGCCTGGGGCTTCGGGCTGGCGGGCATCGGCATGCTGGCGGGCCTGCTGGTGTTCGTGATCTTCACGCCCTGGTTGAACGGGGCGGGCGAGCCGCGCGATCCGGCCGTTCTGCAGCGGCGGGTGGCGGGAGTGAAGCTCGAGTGGCTGCTCTACCTGGTGGGCATTGCAGCGGTGGGCGTCTCCTGGTTGCTGATCCAGTACCAGGCGGTGATCGGCACGCTGCTGCTTGTCGCGGGGATTGCGCTGGTGGGCTATGTGCTGGTGACGGCGGTGACGAAGCTGGCGCGCGAGGATCGGGACCGCATCTTCGCGGCGATGTTCCTGATCCTGGGGTCGATCCTGTTCTGGGCGCTGTTCGAGCAGGCGGGCTCGTCCCTGAACCTGTTCACCGACCGGCATGTGGATCGCAACATGCTGGGGATCGAGGTGCCGGCCTCGGTCTTCCAGTCGATCAACCCCGTCTACATCATCCTGCTGGCGCCGCTGTTCGCAGCCCTGTGGACGGGCCTGGGCAAGCGCGGGATCGAGCCTTCGACACCGTCGAAGTTCGGGCTGGCGCTCATCCAGCTCGGCGCGGGTTTCCTGGTGCTGGTGTTCGGCGCGAACGCCGTCGGCCTCGACAACCCGACCCCGATCCTGTTCATCTTTCTCATCTATCTGCTGCACACCACGGGCGAGCTCTGCCTGTCTCCGGTCGGGCTTTCGGCCATGAACCGGCTGGCGCCGGCGCACATGGCGAGCCTCATCATGGGCACCTGGTTCTTCGCCTCGGCCGCCGGCAATTTCGCCGCCGGGCTGATCGCGGCCGCCACGGGGGCCGGCGCGCTGGAAGACTCGGCCGGTGCGGCCAAGGCGGTGGTGCTCGATGTCTATTCGACCGTCGGCTGGGTGGCGGTCGGGGTTGGCGTGGCGGTGCTGCTGGTCGCGCCGTTCGTGAAGCGGCTGATGCATCTGGAGACGCTGCGGGACGATGAGGCCACGGTGGCCGAGGGCGATATCGTGGTGACGGAAGGAGCTCGGGTTTGAGGGAGTTGATGCTGGGGGCGGCCGCACTCGCGCTGGCGGCCTGCACCACGACGGGACAGTCGGGCGCGCGGCCGGCGGCGGTACCGGCCCTGCCGGCCGGGCCCGGCGAGGCCGCCTATGAATCCACCTATCGGCCGATCCCGGGCGGGCCGACCGTCATCCGCAACGTCACCATCTATGACGGCAAGGGCGGCCGGATCGACCGCGGCGCCATCCGTTTCGAGAATGGCAAGGTGTCGGCGCTGGGGGCTTCGGTGAACGAGGGCGGCGCCACCGTGATCGACGGTGCCGGCCAGTGGGTGACGGCCGGCATCATCGACATCCACTCGCACCTCGGCAACTATCCCTCGCCCGGTGTGCCGGCCCATTCGGACGGCAATGAGGTGACAGGGCCGGTCAGGCCCGAGGTGTGGGCCTTCCACGCGGTGTGGCCACAGGATCCGGGCTTCACCCGGGCGCTGGCCGGCGGGGTGACCGCGCTGCACGTGCTGCCCGGCTCGGCCAATCTGTTCGGCGGGCGGGGGGTGACGCTCAAGAATGTGTGGGGCCGCACCGCGCAGGACATGCTGATGCCCGGCGCACCCTGGACCCTGAAGATGGCCTGCGGCGAGAATCCCAAGCGGGTCTATGGCGCCCGCAACCAGATGCCGGGCAGCCGCATGGGCAATCTGGCGCTTGCGCGCCAGACCTGGGCCAATGCGCAGCACTACAGGGCGACCGGCGGGCGGCAGGGCAGCGGCCCGCCCCGGCGCGACATGGCGATGGAAACGCTGGTCGGCGTGCTGGAGGGGAAGATCCTGATCCAGAACCACTGCTATCGCGCCGACGAGATGATGAACATGATCCAGATGGGCCGCGAGTTCGGCTACCGGATCGCTGCCTTCCACCATGGGGTGGAGGCCTACAAGATCGCCGACATCCTCGCGAAGGAGGAGATCTGTGCCGCGCTGTGGGCGGACTGGTGGGGCTTCAAGATGGAGAGCTACGACACCATCCAGGAAAATCTGCCCTTCGTGCATGCGGCCGGCGGCTGTGCCGTCACCCATTCGGATGACGCGCACGGCATACAGCGGCTGAACCAGGAAACGGCGAAGGCGCTGGCGAACGGGCGCCGCATGGGCCTTGCCATCCGCGACGAGGAGGCCTGGGCGTGGATTTCCCACAATCCGGCAAGGGCCCTGGGGATCGCCGACAAGACCGGGAGCCTGGAACCCGGCAAGCAGGCCGATCTGGTGCTGTGGAACGGCGATCCGCTGAGTGTCTATTCGCGGCCGCTGAAGGTGTGGATCGACGGCGGCCTTGCCTATGATGCGGCCGACCCGGGCCGGCGGCCGGTTTCGGACTTCGAGATCGGCCAGCCGGGTGCGGGAGACGTGAAGTGATCCGGCTTGTTCTTGCCCTCATGCTTCTCGCTGCACCCGTCGCCGCGCAGGAGCGGGTGGCGATCAGTGGCGGGCGGGTCGTCACCAATGCCGGGGCCCCGGTCGACGGCGGCACGGTGCTGCTGTCGGGCGGGCAGGTGGAGCGGGTGCTGCCGGCCGGTGCTGCCGTTCCGGCGGGCTATCGCACCATCGATGCGGCCGGAAAGTGGGTGACGCCCGGGCTGGTCGCGGGTCTGGCGCAGATCGGCCTTTCGGAGGTGACCGGCGGCGCCGACGCCAACGACACGCGCGCGCCGCGCGCGGCGGTCTCCGCCTCGCTGATCGCCGCGACCGCCTTCAACCCCCACGAGACCTCCATTCCGATCACCCGCAGGGCGGGCGTGACCAGCGCCATCGTCGCGCCCGTTCCGGGTGACGAGATCTTCGCCGGGCAGGGCATGGTCATCTCGCTGGCCGACGGGATGCGCGGGCCCCTGCGCGATCGGGCCTTCCAGTATGTGCAGCTCGGTGGGCCGGGCGGCCGGATCGCCGGCGGTGCCCGGACGGCCGCCTGGGCGGAGCTGGTCAACGGGCTCGAGGAAGCGAAGCGGTTGCAGATGGGGCTGGTGATGCCCATGCGCGACCAGCACAAGGATCTCAGGATCACGCGAGACGATGCCGAGGCGCTCAGCCTCGTGCTCAGCAGTGCGCATCCGCTGTTCGTTCGGGTCGATCGGGCGTCCGACATCCGGCAGGTGCTGAAGCTCCCGCAGATGTATCCGGGCCTGCGACTGGTGCTGGTGTCGGCCAATGAGGGCTGGATGGTGGCGGACGAGATCGCCCGCGCCCGCGTGCCCGTCATCACGCTGGGCATGGACAATCTGCCAGGCAGCTTCGACCAGGTGGCAGCGACGATGAACAATGTGGGCCGGCTGGTGGCGGCCGGCGTGACGGTGGCGCTGGGGACACCCGATCTCGATGCCAGTTTCCAGCCGCGCCTGTTGCCGCAATATGCCGGCAACATGGTGGCGCAGGGGCGGATACCCGGCGGGGTTGGCCTGGGCTGGGACCAGGCCTTTGCCGCCATCAGCCGGGCGCCGGCCGAGGTGATGGGGCTGACGGATCGCGGTGTGCTTCGCCCCGGCGCGACAGCCGATGTCGTCATCTGGTCGGGCGATCCGCTGGAACTTGCAAGCGCGCCAGAGCGGGTCTTCATCGCAGGCGTGGAGCAGTCGCTCGAGACGCGGCAGTCACAACTGGCGCGGCGCTACCGGCCGGGCCAGCCGCGCGATCAGCTTCCGGAAGGCTATCGTCACCAGGGAGGGCCGGGCCGATGACCGCCTTCGTCCTTCTGCTGGCCGCCTTCGTGGTGAGCCACATCGCGCTGGCGACACCGCCGATCCGCGATGGCCTGGTGGCGCGGCTGGGCGAGAATGGCTTTCGGCTCGGCTATTCGCTGCTGTCGCTCGCCCTGCTGGTTCTGGCGGTGCGCGCCTACACCCCGCTCGACTCGCTGCTCCTCTGGGTGGCGCCGACGGGGCTGTGGCATGTCTCGACACTGGTGATGCTGCTGGCCTCGATCCTGTTCGCGGGCTCCCTCACGCCGGCCAACAAGGCGCTGGCCGGTGTTCCGGTGGACGACCGGCCGCCGTCCGGCGTGCTGGCCATCACCCGCCACCCGATGATGTGGGCCTTCGGCCTGTGGGCGGGGGTGCACGCGACCCTGTCGGGCAGCCTGCCGACCGTCATCCTGGCGCTGGGCATCGGCGTCCTCGCGCTGGTGGGCGCGGCCTTCCAGGATGGCAAGAAGCGAAAGCAGCTGGGCGCGAGATGGGCCGACTATGAGGCACGCACGAGCTATTGGCCGTTCGGCGCGCAGATCGCCGGGCGGCAGCCCTGGCGAACCGCCTGGCCCGGCCTGTTTCCCGTCGTGGCCGGAACGGGCCTGTGGCTGCTGCTCACCTGGCTGCACCCGGCACTGATGAAGGCGCCGGTCGTGCCGCCTTGGGGCTTTGCGCAGTGAACTGGGCCGGGCGCCGTGTCTGGGTGACGGGCGCCTCATCGGGAATAGGGGCAGCCTTGGCCAAGGCGTTCGCGGCGGCGGGGGCAAGCGTGATCCTGTCGGGCCGGAACAGGGCAGCGCTCGCCGAGGTCGCCGCCGGCCTTGCGGACAGTGTGGTGCTGCCGTTCGAAGCGACCGATTTCGAGACGCTGCCGGCGATCGTCGATCATGCAGGCCCCATCGACCTGCTGGTGAACAACGCCGGCATCTCGCAGCGCAGCCTCGCCGAGGAGACCGACATGGCCGTCTACCGGACGATCATGGAGGTGGACTTCTTTGCGCCGGTCACGCTGACGAAGCTGGTCCTGCCGGCCATGCTGGCGCGCGGCGAGGGGCACATCGCAGCGGTTGCGAGCGTGGCCGGCAAGGTGGGTTCCCCGCAGCGCAGCGGCTATTGCGCGGCAAAGCATGCGGTGATGGGCTTTTTCGATTCCCTCAGAACCGAAGTCTCGCACCGCGGCATTCAGGTGACGACGATCGTGCCCGGCTTCGTCCGCACGCAGATCGGTGCCCGGGCGCTCAGAGGTGATGGCTCGGCCAAGGGTGCCGGCGAGGATGATGTCGATGCCGGGATCACGCCCCGGGAGGCCGCTGAGCAGATTCTCGATGGCATGGCGCGGGGATTGCGGGAAATCCCGGTGGGCGGCGGCGGGCCGGAGATGGCGCTTCTGGACCTCAAGCGCCGCGACCCCGACGCGCTCTTCGACCTGATGGCGCAGTTGGGTGCGGCTGTCGTCACGAAGGCGAAGGAGCCGCAAGGCTGACGGACGGCGGCGCGCCCGGTCCCAGCGGGATGTCGAGGGCGAGGAACAGCAGGAGAATGCCGCTCATGAGCGGCAGGAAGACCAGCGCGTAGGGCAGCATGGTCGCCATCAGCTGGCCGAGGCCGAAGCCGGGCACATAGCGCATCGCGACCGCAAGGATGATCGGCACATAGACCATGGTGGGCGCGATGATGTTGGTCGCGCTGTCGCCCACGCGATAGGCCGCCTGCGTCAGCTCGGGCGACAGGCCCGCCCCCATGAACATGGGCACGAACACGGGCGCCAGCAGCGCCCATTTGGCGCTTGCCGATGTCATGAACAGGTTGATGAGCCCGCACAGCAGGATGAAGCCGAGCAGCAGGGGCACCGGCCCCAGCCCCGAGGCCCGGAGCAGCCCGCCGCCGCCGATCGCCATCAGCGTGCCGAGGTTCGACCAGGCGAACAGGGCCAGGAAATGCGCCGCGACAAAGGCCAGCAGGATGTAGATGGCCATGTCGGCAAGGCCGCGCTCGGCCATGTGGACGGCATCCGAACTGGTGCGGATCGTGCCGCGGGCACGGCCATAGACGATTCCCAGGATCGCCAGCGACAGGGCGATGATGGCGACCACGGCCTGGAAGAGCGGTTCGAGGGAGCCGGACGACGGATCGCGAAGCACCGCCCCCGGCGGCACCACCAGGAGCGCAAGCCCGGCAAGGAGCCCGAGGGCCGCCCAGCCGGTGCGGACGAGCGCGGCGCGGTCGCGCCGGTCGGCCGGTGCCAGCAGCAGGCCGTCGAGGCTTTCAGGTGCGACCCATTGGCCGAGCCGGGGCTCGATCAGGCGGGTGGTGACGAGGGCGCCGGCGATGGCGAGGGCCGGCACGAATGTCACCATCAGAAACCAGTTGGCCGTTGCCAGAACCGTATAGCCGGGGACGAGGAGCGCCGCAGCAGCCTGGGTCAGGCCGGCGAGCAGCGGATCGAGCCCGGTGATGAGCAGGTTGGCCGAAAAGCCGCCCGAGACGCCGGCATAGGCAGCCGCGATCCCCGCGACCGGATGCCGGCCGGCCGCGGCGAACAGCGCCGCGGCGAGCGGCGGCAGAACCAGGAAGCCGGCATCGACGGCGATCGAGGAGAGGATCCCGGCGAACACCACGGCCAGCGGCAGAAGGGGCGGCGGCGCGCGCCGGAGCAGGTCGCCGAGCGAGCCCGCGATGAGCCCGCTGCGCTCGGCGATGCCGAGGCCGATCACGATCGTCAGGACCGAGCCGAAGGGCGGAAAGGCCGTGAAGATCTGCGGCATCTCCGACAGCAGGCGGCGCAGGTGCCGGCCCTGCAGCAGGCTGTCGGCTGCCACAGGATCGCCGGTTGCCGGATGCCGTGCCTCGAGACCGAAGGCGGCAGCCACCGCCGAGGCGACCAGCACGAACAGTGTCAGCCAGCAGAACAGCAGGACGGGATGGGGGATGAGGCTTGCCCAGCGCTCGATCCGGTCGAGCAGTGCCACGGCCGGGCCTGCGGTTGGATCGGGGCGCGTGGCCGGGTCTCAGCTGGTCGCGCCCGTCGGCGCGATCGGATCCATGAAGGGAAGCGTGCCGGGGCCGATTGGAATGCCAGCCAGCAGGAACAGGAGGAGGGTCCCGATGCCGACGACAAGGAAGGCGATCGAGAAGGGCAGCATGGTCGCGATCATCGAGCCGATGCCAAGGCCCGGCATGTAGCGCTGGGCGGCGACCAGGACGAGGGGAAAGTAGCTCATCAGCGGGGTGATGATGTTGGTGACCGAATCGCCGATCCGGTAGGCGGCCTGGGTTGCCTCGGGGGTGATCCCGACGAGCATGAACATGGGGATGAACACCGGCGCCAGCAGCGCCCACTTGGCGCTCGCCGAGCCGAGGAACAGGTTGATGAAGGCCGAGGTCAGCACCACCAGCAGCAGCAGGGGAATTCCGCCGATGCCCGACGCGCGCAGCATGTCGCCGCCGGCGATCGCCAGCAGGATGCCGAGGTTCGACCAGGCGAAGAAGGCGAGGAAGTGGGCGGCGACGAACGCCAGCAGGATGTAGCTCGCCATGGTGCGCATCGCATCCTCGGACATGGCGATGGCGTCGTTCGAGCTTCGGATCTGGCCGCTCGCGCGGCCGTAGACGATGCCGAGGAAGCCAAGGCCCAGCGCGGTGATGGCGACGATCGCCTGGAAGAAGGGCTCGATCCGGCCGGTTGCGGGATCCTTCAAGGGCGCGCCATCGGGCACGACGAGGGCGGCGATGACGGCGACGAGGCCGAGCGTCCACCAGCCGGTGACACGCAGCGCCCGGGTCTCGGCGGCCGTCGGCAACTCGGCCGAGACGGGAACGCCGGGCACAGGCTCCCACGTGCCGAGCCGGGGCTCGATGATGCGGGTGGTGACGAAGGCGCCGGCGAGCGAGAACATCGGCACAAGCGCGATCATCAGGAACCAGTTGGCCGTTGCCAGCACCTCGTAGCCGGGCAGGAGCATCTGCGCTGCCGTCTGGGAGATGCCGCCGAGCAGCGGGTCGAGCGAGGTGACGAGGAGGTTCGCCGAATAGCCGCCCGAGGTGCCGGCAAAGGCGGCGGCGAGGCCGGCCAGCGGGTGGCGCCCGGCGGCCGCGAACAGCGCTGCACCCAGCGGCACCAGCACGACATAGCCGGCATCAACGGCAAGGCTGGAGAGGATGCCGGCCAGCGTGATCGCGAAGGCAAGGAAGGGGCCGGGCACGCGGCGGACCATGCCGCCCAGCGCTGCCGCGATGAGACCGGTGCGTTCGGCGATGCCGATGCCGATCATCACGGTCAGCACCGTGCCGAGCGGGGGAAAGCCGGTGAAGGTGCGCGGCATCTCGACGAGGAAGCGCCGGACCGTCTCGGCCGACAGCAGGTTGACCGCCTGCACCGTCTCGCCCGTGCCGGGGTGGGTGCCCGCGAGGCCGGCAAGGCTGGCGACGACGGAGATGAGGACAAGAAGCAGCGACAGCCACAGGAAGAGCATGATCGCCGACGGCAGGCGGTTTCCGATGCGTTCGATCCAGTCAAGCATCCGCAGCCCTTAGCCTGCCATGGGCGTGAAACAAGTCGAGTTGGCCGCGGCCACCGGCCTGTGGCAGGGTATCGGCATGAACGGGTCGGCGGCAGGCGGGAGGTGGTTGGCGCTGGCGTTCGGGGCAGCGCTTGGGGCCGGCGGGTATCTGATTGCCGCCGAGGCGGGGCTTGGAACGGTTCCGTCTTCGTTTCTTCTCCTGATTGTCACCTGGCTCGGATATCGCCTTGCAATCATTCTGCTGCGGAGTGCTGACGAGCAGGTGCCCCTGAAGTTCCGGCCTCCCGCACCGCCCCAGACCCATGCCGGTGACGGTATCGGGATTTCGAGCCTCGCCGACCCCGCGCTGGTCGTCTCGCCGCAATGGCGGGTGCTGGCCGCCAACGAGGGTGCGCTGACCCTGTTCGGGCAGCGGATCACCGGGGCCGACCTGCGGCAGACGGTTCGCCACCCGGTCATCATGGAGGCGGTCCGGCTGGGGCTTCAGGGCGAGTCGCCCGTGCTTCGGGAAGTGACGACGCTGGGCTCGCAGGATGGCGCCTTCCGGGTTCGGGTGGTCGCGCTGGAGGACGGGCGCCAGCTGCTCACCTTCACCGACATCACCCAGGCCCGGCTGACCGAGCGGATGCGCGCCGATTTCGTGGCGAACGCGAGCCACGAGCTGAGAACGCCGCTGGCGAACATATCCGGCTTCATCGAGACGCTGCTGGGCCCGGCCTTCGACGACGAGCCGGCGCGCCGGCGGTTCCTGGAGATCATGTCGCGCGAGGCGGGGCGGATGTCGCGGCTGATCGACGACCTCCTGAGCCTGTCGCGCATCGAGCTCGACAAATATGTCCGTCCGCAGACGGTGATCGACCTGCCGCCGCTGCTGTCGGACGTGGGCAAGACGCTGGCCATGCGGCTGGAAGGGGATGGGCGGAACCTGGTGATCGAGGTGGAGCCGGACCTGCCGCAGGTCGTCGCCGACCGGGACCAGATGCTCCAGGTGCTGCACAACCTGATCTCGAATGCCCTGAAATACGGCCGGAGCGGCACGTCGATCCTGATCGCGGCGGCGCGCGATGCGGGCGCCTCGCGGGGCGGCGAGGAGATGGTGCGCGTGTCGGTCACGGACGAGGGCGAGGGGATCGCGCCCGAACATCTGCCCCGGCTGACCGAGCGCTTCTACCGGGTGGATACCGGCCGGTCGCGATCGATGGGGGGGACGGGACTGGGGCTTGCCATCGTCAAGCACATCGTCGAGCGGCATCGCGGCCGCCTCGACATCGTCAGCCGGCAGGGGGAAGGGACGACGGTGTCCTTCCTGGTGCCGGCCGCGAGCCCGGCGCCGCGTGCCGAGGCTGCCCCGGCCGGCGCGGGGACGGGATCGCCGGCGGCGGGCGCGCCGTCACAAATCCGCAACGAATCCGTCACATAAGCCCCACGCTCGGCTTCTAGACGGGCAGGGTCCGGCTGGATGATGCAGGGTCCTGCGTCGTCCCGCGACGGGTCGGTTTTCGGGAGAAGGCGCAGGATGCAGGGGGCCTTTCGGACAGCCGTCGCGGCCTTCGCGCTCCTGTTCGTGGCGGGCTGCACCGATTCGCGCACGCAGATCCGGATCGTGGGATCCTCGACCGTCTTCCCCTTCACCACGGCGGTTGCCGAGAATTTCAACCGGAACAACCCCCAGTTCACCTCGCCGATCGTCGAGGCGACCGGAACGGGCGGCGGGATCAAGCTGTTCTGCGACGGGATCGGCTCGCGCTATCCCGACGTCGTCAACGCCTCGCGCCGCATGAAGCGCGGCGAACTGTCGGACTGTCTGCGCAATGGCGCGCAGGAGGTGGTTGAAATCCAGGTCGGAATCGACGGGCTGGTGCTGGCGCAGGGCAAGACCGGAACGCCGATCAACCTCAGGCTGCGCGATGTCTATGCGGCGCTGGCCGCCGAGCCTTTCGGCCGCCCGCAGACGGCGCGTTACTGGTCGGACGTCAATCCGGAGCTGCCGCGGATCCGGATCGAGGTGATCGGTCCGCCACCGACCTCGGGCACGCGCGACAGCTTCAACGAGCTCTACATGCAAGCCGGCTGCCGGACCGATCCGGCGATGGTCGCCCTGGAGCAGAGCGACCCGGAACGGTACCGCACGGTCTGCAACCGGATCCGCGAGGACGGCGCCTATGTCGAGGCGGGCGAGAACGACAATCTGATCGTCCAGAAGCTGGCCGCCAACCCCAATGCCGTCGGCGCCTTCGGGTTCAGCTTCCTCGAGGCCAATCTCGACACGTTGCGCGACGTGCCGATCGACGGCGTGCCTGCGACCTACCAGAGGATTTCCGACCGCACCTATCCGGCGGCGCGGCCGATGTTCATCTATGTGAAGGCGCAGCATGTGCGCGCCATCCGGGGGCTGCGCGAGTTCGTGGACGAATATACCTCCGAGCGGGCCTGGGGGCCGGGCGGCTATCTTCAGCGGCGCGGACTTGTCGCCTCGCCCGACGAGGTCCGCAAGCGCAATCGCGCGAAGGCCGAGGCGCTGACGCCGCTGAGCGAAGGCGATCTCGCGTGAGCTTCCCCGTGGCCCTGATGGTGGTCGTGCTGCTGGCGGCGCTGGCCTGGTGGCTGGCGGCGCGCAAGGCAGATGCCTTCGTGGCCGCGGCGGGGGCCCAGAAGGGGGCCGTCCATTCGCTGCCGGGCTATCATGGCGCGTTCGTGGGCGTGCTGGCGCTGCTGCCGGCGCTGACCGTGCTGCTGCTGTGGGCGCTTCTGGCCGGCCGGCTGATCTCGGTCGAGGTGCTGGCGAGCCTGCCGCCCGGGGCCGTGCCGGCGACCGATCTCGAACGGGCGGCGTTCCTGTCGGAGGTGCGCGGACTCGTTCGCGGCGACTATGCCGCGGCCTTCAACCCCAACGCCGAAGGGGCGGTGCCGGTGTGGAAGGCGGCCGAACAGCGCTATGCCCTGCTGTTCGGGGCGGCCGCGCTGGCGGTGGGGCTGATGGGGGCGCTGTGGGGCTGGAGCCGTCTCAGGGCCGATTTCCGCGCCCGGACCCAGGTCGAGCGGTTCATCATGCTGGCGCTGGTGGTCGCTTCGCTCGTCGCCATCCTGACGACCTTCGGGATCGTCGCCAGCCTGATCTTCGAGAGTTTCCGCTTCTTCCAGATGGTCAGCCCGATCGAGTTCCTCTTCGGGACGCAATGGTCGCCGCAGACGGCCATTCGGGCCGACCAGGTGGGGTCGTCCGGCGCGTTCGGCGCGGTGCCGCTGTTCTGGGGCACCATCTTCATCGGCGCGATCATCGCCATGATCGTCGCCATTCCGCTGGGCCTGATGACGGCCATCTACCTCACCCAATATGCAGCGCCGGGTCTGCGCAGGGTGGCAAAGCCGGTGCTGGAGGTGCTCGCCGGGGTGCCGACCGTCGTCTATGGCTTCTTCGCCGCGCTGACGGTGGCGCCGGCGGTCCGCAACTTCGCCGTTTCGATCGGGATCGAGAATGCGAGTTCCGAATCGGCGCTGGCGGCCGGGCTGGTGATGGGGGTGATGATCATCCCCTTCGTCTCCTCCATGGCGGACGATGCCCTGACGGCCGTTCCGCGCGCCATGCGCGACGGCAGCCTCGCCATGGGGGCGACACCGTCGGAGACGATCCGCAAGGTGCTGATCCCGGCCGCGCTTCCCGGCATCGTCGGCGGGGTGCTGCTGGCCGTCAGCCGGGCGATCGGCGAGACGATGATCGTGGTGATGGCGGCCGGGCTTGCCGCCAATCTGACGCTCAATCCGTTCGACAGCGTGACGACCGTGACCGCGCAGATCGTGGCGCTGCTGACCGGCGACCAGGTGTTCGACAGCGCCAAGACGCTGTCGGCCTTCGCGCTGGGCCTGGTGCTGTTCCTCGTCACGCTGGCGCTCAACATCTATGCGCTGGCCATCGTGAAGAAATATCGGGAGGCCTATGACTGAGGTCGCGCTTGCGCGCACGGCGATCGAGCCGCAGCCGACCTCCTGGGCGTCGGCCGACATGCAGGCGCGGATCCGCCGCCGCTATCGTGCCGAGCGCAACTTCAGGGCGCTTGGGCTGCTTGCGGTTTCGGTTGCCGCGGGCTTCCTGCTGTTCCTGCTGGGCACGATCGTGGCGAGCGGCTGGACGGCCTTTCTCCAGACCCAGGTGAAGGTGCCCGTGACCTTCAGCGTCGAGCGGCTCGGGATTACGGCGGATCAGGCGCGCGCCGATCCGCAGGCCCTCGCCCGGGCCAATTTCCAGGGCGTGCTGGCCGATGCAGTGGAGGCAGCCCACGGGGACGCCGACCTCATCCTGTCGGACGGTGCCTGGCTGTCGCTGCGGGCGAAGGCCATGGCCGACCCGGGCATCATCGGCACGACCGTCGAGACCTGGGCCATCACCAGCTCCAGCATCGACCAGCTGGCGAAGGGCCGGATCGATCTGGACGCCGACGAGGCGGACCGGCCGGTGAGCGATCTCGAAGTTCGGCTCTGGCGGCAGATGGAGGCCGACGGCGCACTCCGCACGGTGTTCAACACGACCTTCCTGACGGCAGCCGATTCGGTCGATCCCGAGCTGGCGGGCGTGTGGGGGGCGCTGAAGGGCAGCTTCCTCACCGTGCTGGTGACCTTGCTGATCAGCTTTCCGATCGGGGTGCTGACGGCCATCTACCTCGAGGAGTTCGCGGCCAAGAACCGCTGGACCGACATCATCGAGGTGTCGATCAACAATCTTGCCGCCGTTCCCTCCATCATCTTCGGCCTGCTGGGCCTCGCCGTGTTCCTGAACACGCTGAACATGCCGCGCTCGGCGCCTGTCGTCGGCGGCCTGACACTGGCGCTGATGACGCTGCCCGTCATCGTGATCGCCAGCCGGGCGGCGATCAAGGCGGTGCCACCCTCCATCCGCGACGCAGCGCTCGGGGTGGGGGCCAGCTCCGTGCAGGTGGTCTTCCACCATGTGCTGCCGCTGGCGCTGCCCGGCATGCTGACGGGCACCATCCTCGGCATGGCGCGCGCGCTGGGGGAAACCGCGCCGCTGCTGATGATCGGGATGCGCGCCTTCCTGACCTCGGTTCCGCAGGGGCTGACCCAGCCGGCTACCGCGCTTCCGGTGCAGATCTTCATCTGGTCCGACAATGTGAGCCGCGGCTTCGTCGAGAAGACATCGGGTGCCATCATCGTGCTGCTGCTGTTCCTGCTCACGGTGAACAGTCTTGCCATCTACTTGAGAAACCGTTTCGAGGTGCGCTGGTGAACGAGATCGCCGTGACCGGGGCTGCCGCTGGCAGCCGGGCCGAGACCACCCGTCCGAAGATGACGGCACGCGACGTGCATGTCTTCTACGGCGACCTCGAGGCCATCAGGGGCGTCTCGATCGACATCTCGACCGACGAGGTGACGGCCTTCATCGGCCCTTCGGGCTGCGGGAAATCAACCTTCCTGCGCTGCTTCAACCGCATGAACGACACGGTGGCCGGAGCGCGGGTGACGGGCGAGATCCTCCTGGATGGCGAGGACATACATGCCGCCGCGATGGACGTGGTGCAGTTGCGCGCGCGGGTCGGCATGGTGTTCCAGAAGCCCAACCCGTTTCCCAAGAGCATCTACGAGAATGTGGCCTATGGCCCCCGGATCCACGGGCTGGCGCGCAGCCGGCCCGACATGGACGGGATCGTGGAGCAGTCGCTCAGGCGCGCCGGCCTGTGGGACGAAGTGAAGGACCGGCTTCAGGATTCCGGGACCACCCTGTCGGGTGGGCAGCAGCAGCGGCTGTGCATCGCGCGCGCCATCGCCGTGAACCCCGAGGTCATCCTGATGGACGAGCCAGCGAGCGCCCTGGACCCGATCGCGACCGCCAAGATCGAGGAGCTGATCGACGAGCTGCGCGGCAACTACGCGATCGTGATCGTGACCCACAACATGCAGCAGGCCGCGCGCGTCAGCCAGCGGACGGCCTTCTTCCACCTGGGGCATCTGGTGGAATATGGCGAGACGCGCGAGATCTTCACCAACCCGCGCGAGACCCGGACCAAGGACTATATCACTGGCAGGTACGGCTGATGGCGATGAACGACCCACCCGCTGCCCATACCGTTCGGTCCTATGACGAGCAGATCGAGGAGCTGCGCACCCTGATCGGGCAGATGGGCGGGCTTGCAGAGGCGCAGATCGGCGATGCGATCGACGCGCTGATCCGGCGCGATGCGGATGCAGCACTGGCCGTTGTCGCCCGCGATTCCGAGCTCGACCGGCTGGAGGCCGAGGCCGAGCGGCTGGCGGTGACGATCATCGCGCTGCGCTCGCCGCTAGCCGACGATCTGCGCGAGATCGTGGCGGCGCTGAAGATTTCCGCCATCATCGAGCGCATCGGCGACTATGCCAAGAACATCGCCAAGCGCGTGCCGGTTCTGACCCAGGCCGCGCCGGTGGGGCCGAGCGTGATCATTCCCGAAATGGCGCGCGCGGCCGCCGCCATGGTGCGCGACGCGCTGGACAGCTATGTCGATCGCGATCCCGGGCTTGCCCACCATGTGATGGAGGGCGACCAGCAGGTGGATGATTTCTACAATTCGCTGTTCCGCGGGCTGCTGACCTACATGATGGAAAACCCGCACCACATCACGCCGTCGGCGCACCTGCTGTTCATCGCCAAGAACCTGGAGCGGGTGGGCGACCATGCGACCAACATCGCCGAGATGGTCCATTATTCGGTGACGGGCGAGCATGTCGCCGACCGGCCGAAGACCGACCTGACCGCAACCATTGCAGCCGGAACCGCCGATGACTGATCAGCCGAGGAGACCGCCCGTGCGCGCCAAGATCCTGCTGGTGGAAGATGACGCCAATCTGGTGGAGCTGATCCGCTACAATCTCGACAAGGAGGGGTTCGAGGTGATCTCGACCCCCGATGGCGAGGAAGCGCTGGTGCTGGCCGAGGAGGAGCGGCCGGACGTGGTGGTGCTGGACTGGATGATCGCCAACCTGTCGGGCATCGAGGTGTGCCGGCGGCTGCGGCGCGCGCCCGAGACGGCCGCCCTGCCGATCATCATGCTGACGGCGCGGGCCGAGGAAGGCGACCGGGTGCGGGGGCTGGAGACCGGGGCCGACGACTATGTGACGAAGCCGTTTTCCCCACGCGAGCTGGTGGCCCGCGTGCGCGCGCTGCTCCGGCGGCTTCGGCCGGCGCTGTCGGGCGGCTTCCTGGAATATGGCGGGATCGTGATGGACACGAGCGCCCACAAGGTGATGCGCGACGGCATGCCCGTGCAGCTGGGCCCGACCGAGTTCCGGCTGCTGCGGCACTTCCTGGAGCATCCCGGCCGGGTGTTCAGCCGCGAGCAGCTTCTGGACGCGGTGTGGGGGCGCGATGTCTATGTGGAGCAGCGCACGGTGGACGTGCACATCCGGCGCCTGAGGAAGGCGATCAACGGGGAGGATCTGCCCGACCTGATCCGCACCGTCCGCTCGGCGGGCTATTCGCTGGACAGCGAGGCGTCGCTGAAAATGGCGAGCTGAACCCCTTGCACCCCGGCGCCGGCCCGACCTAGGGGACGCCGGCAATCTGGGGAGCTGGACTTGATGACCATTCGTTTTGACGGCCGCGTGGCCATCGTGACCGGCGCCGGCAACGGGCTTGGCCGACGCTATGCGCTGGACCTTGCCGCGCGCGGGGCCCGCGTGGTGGTGAACGATCTGGGCGGCGCGCGCGACGGCACGGGCGGTGGCGTGGGGGCAGCGCAGGTCGTGGCGGACGAGATCGTGGCCGCCGGCGGCGAGGCGATGGCCAGCGCCGCGAGCGTGACCGACGAGGCGGGCGTGGCCGCCATGGTGTCAGCGGCGCGGGCGCGCTGGGGGCGGATCGACATATTGATCAACAATGCCGGCATCCTGCGCGACCGGACGTTCACGAAGATGACGCTGGATGACTTCCGGGCCGTGGTGGACGTGCACCTGATGGGCAGCGTGATCTGCACCAAGGCCGTGTGGGACGGGATGCGCGAGGCCGGCTATGGCCGCATCCTGATGACCACCAGCTCGACCGGGCTCTACGGCAATTTCGGGCAGGCGAACTATGGCGCGGCGAAGCTCGCGCTGGTGGGGCTGATGAAGACGCTGGCGCTGGAAGGGGCGAAGTTCGACATCCGGGTGAACACGATTGCGCCGGTGGCGGCCACGCGCATGACGGAGGACCTGCCGATCCCGGCCGGAATCATGGCGAAGCTGGGGCCCGAGACGGTGAGCCCGGCGGCGCTTTACCTGGTGAGCGAGGACGCGCCCACGAACATGGTGATGAACGCGGGCGGCGGCGGCTTTGCAGCAGCGCATGTGACGCTGACGCGCGGCGTGGCGGTGGATGCGGACGACCTCACGCCCGAGGCCGTGGCCGCGCGGCTCGACCGCATTCGCGACCGGGCGGGCGAGACGGTGCCGGAGACAGGGGCCGCGCAGTTGCAGGGGGCGCTGGCCGCAGCGGGCCGCGACTAGCGGCAAGGCCGCTGGTTCGCGGACTCCGCGCAGGCCCGGCCGGCGGAGTCCAGGCTCTCCAGCCCGGGCCCGTCCGACGAGTCGGGCTTTGCCCGACCCCTGTCCTGCTCTTTCCGGTTCTTCTTCAGCGGACTCGGCGGGTTCCCCGCCGGCCGCGATTGGGGTAGCCCAGCTGCATGACGAACCGGCTGTTCTATGGCGACAATCTCCACGTGCTGCGCGAGCATATCGCCGATGCGAGCGTGGACCTCGTCTATCTCGACCCGCCGTTCAATTCGAACGCCAATTACAACGTCCTGTTCAAATCCCCCGAGGGCGCCGACAGCGATGCGCAGATCGAGGCGTTCGAGGACACCTGGCACTGGAACGACAGCGCCGAGGCCGCTTTTGACGAGGTGATGCGGAGCGGCAATTCGGATGCCTTCGAATTGCTGCGGGCGATGCGCGCCTTTCTGGGCGACAATGACATGATGGCCTATCTCGCCATGATGGCGGTGCGGCTGATCGAATTGCACCGGGTGCTGAAGCCGACGGGGAGCCTCTATGAGGTGGTCCCGCCTGATTGGACAGTTTGGCGGCGAAGTTAAGCTAATCCCGGG
>VFQR01000354.1_pt1 | contig 72855 bp, 83 predicted proteins | sample 3512321 | NCBI WGS metagenome assembly VFQR01 (sample SAMN10412374, study PRJNA504923) | tailings metagenome | isolation source: Relicate 3 Philex TSF1 revegetated site | place: Philippines: Tuba, Benguet | collected 2017-08-29 | reverse complement strand
CCCAGTCGGCAATGCCCTTGGGATTGCCCTTGCGGACCAGGAACACGATGGTCGAGGTGTAAGGCGCGTTGTTGTTCTCGAGGGTGCCGCGCCAATCCGCGCGAATCAGCCCTGCATCGGCGATGGCATTGATGTCGCTTTCGAGCGCCAGCGTGACGACGTCGGCCTCGAGCCCGTCGATCACGGTGCGCGCCTGCGAGCCCGAGCCGCCATGCGTGTTGGTGATGGTGACCGTCCGGCCCGTCTCCGCCTGCCAATGTGCGGCGAAGGCCGTGTTGAATTCACGGTAGAGTTCGCGGGTCGGATCGTAGGAGACGTTGGTCAGGCTATCCTGGGCGCGAACGGTTACGGCCGCGGTAAAGATCAGTGCCGCGGCCAGGCCGCTGAGCGCCAAAGAACGGGCTGCGTTCTTCATCGTGTCCTCCCAATTGAATGACGCTCAAAACTCTATAGACACAGTCGACAATGGCAAGGAACCAGCGCCTCGTGTCTGTAGCAAGAAAGAGAAAAGGATTTCGAGCGCGGCTGAGCGCGAGGGTTGGTCTACCCGGACAGGCAGGGAGCCTTGCCGGGCCTCTTTGGAGAGCACCGGTCTCCAAGGCTGCTCGAGATTGGGTTTCGTCAGCTGGAGTGGACACCAATACGGCGCGAGCCTGGTGACCGGCCAAAGTCGCGGGCGCGCTCATGAAGCGCCGCAAGGTGCCACGCTGGGTGTCGCGGCCATGGCCAGAACCCCGGAGTCCGTTCGGCCTTGTCGGGCAATACCCAGTGCTATCGGACCTGATCGAGCGGCTGGAGGTGCATTGTGCGCTGTGCAATCGGCACGGCCGCTTCCGTGTCGACCGGCTCCTGGCCAAGGTCGGTGACGTGTCGGTGCCGCAGGCGATGATCGAGATCGCCAAGCGCGGTGGCTGCACCCGTGCGCTCAACGCGCCGGACATCGGCGACATCAGCTATAACCAGCATGTGTGCGAGATCCGGCAGGTGCAGCGCTGCTGATACCGACGTCGCGCTGGCGCTCAGACGTCTTTCTTCTGCGCATCCGCAACGGGGTGGTCGGGTGCGGTCGCCTGTGCGGAAAGAAGTTGCGCGGGCTTGTCGTCTTCCTCGCGCATGCCCTTCTGGAACGACCTTATGCCCGACGCGACCTCGCCCATCATGCCCGCGATCTTGCCGCGGCCGAACAGGAGGAGGACGACGACGGCAATGACGATGATGCCCCAAATGCTTGGCGCGTGCATGGACTGGTTCCTCTATGGCGTGTTGTTCACGCTCGAGGAGAAGAGCTAGGATGGCCGAGGGGCCGGCGCAAGGTGCCGCTCAACAAAGAAGACGGAGAATTTCGAAGGCGGCCGCGGGACCGCCCTTCGGCCCCTGAACTTGGAGCCTAGGGAAGGCGCGCTCAGTTGAGTGCCCATCGCTCTGTGTGCACCCTGGCGCTAGCGGATGTGCTGAGCCACACAACCCGCAAACGTTCCATGAGCGGCCGGGCGGCCAGACCTGCGCGCGGCGCATGGCGATTGCAGGTGACACCTAACACTGCCCGGTGCTAGACCGCCGGCCGGTTCAACGGAGGGTGGCGATCATCCTTGCGTCCGCTTTTGCGCAGAAGATGTCTGCGCGCCTCAATCACCCCACACGCCTGATCCCCATCGCGTTCCTAGTGGGCGTGCTCATCGGCACCGCGCTGCTGATGCTGCCGATTTCCCACGCCGAAGGAACCGGGGCGCCGCTGCTTGTGGCGCTGTTCACGGCGACCTCGGCCATCTGCGTCACCGGACTGATCGTTGTCGACACGCCCACCTACTGGAGCGGCTTCGGGCAGGCGGTGATCCTCGCCCTGTTCCAGATCGGCGGCTTCGGCATCATGACCGGGGCGACGCTGCTCTCCATGCTGGTGACGCGGAGGCTGGCGCTGGGGCAGCGCCTGCTCGCCCAGGCCGAAACCAAGAGCATGGCGCTGGGCGACGTCACCAGCGTGCTCCGGCTCGTCGTCATCGTGACGCTGGCGGTGGAGCTGGCAGTAGCCGCAGTGCTGATGTTCCAGTTGCAGGAAGCCTATGGCGAACCGATCGAGGTCGCGGCCTGGAACGCCTTGTTCCAGTCGGTGTCGGCATTCAACAATGCCGGGTTCTCGACCTATTCCGACAGCCTGATGGGCTTTGCCACGGACCCGGTGATCCTCGTGCCGCTGATGCTGGCGGTGGTGCTGGGCGGGGTGGGCTTTCCCGTGCTGTTCGAACTGCGCAGCAGGCTGTTCACGCCCTCCCGCTGGTCGCTCCACACGCGACTCACCGTCTATGGCACGCTCGGCCTGCTATTCGCCGGCGCCGCGTTGACGGCGGCTTATGAATGGATGAATCCCGAAACGCTCGGGGCGCTGGACGAGGGCGCGCGGGTGCTCAACGCCTTCGCGCATTCGGTGATGAGCCGCACGGCCGGGTTCAACGCCATCGATATCAGCGCGATGCAGACCGAGACCTGGCTGGTCACCGATGCGCTGATGCTGATCGGCGGCGGCAGCGCTGGCACGGCGGGCGGCATCAAGATCACCACCTTCCTCCTGCTCGGCTTCGTGGTATGGGCGGAAATCCGCGGCCGGCAGGACGTGAACGTCTATCACCGCCGCATCGGGCGCGAAACGCAGCGCCAGGCGCTGACCGTGGTGCTGCTGTCGCTGGCGGCGGTCGCGACGGGGACCCTCGCGATCCTGTCGGTCACCGACCTGCCGCTCGACAAGGTGCTGTTCGAGGTGATCTCGGCTTTCGCGACGGTGGGACTGTCCACCGGCATCACCGCCGAACTGCCGCCCTCGGGCCAGTTCATCATCATCGTGCTGATGTTCATCGGCCGCGTCGGAACCATCACCGTGGCCAGCGCGCTGGCGCTGTCCGATCGCTACACCGCTTATCGGCTACCGGAAGAGAGGCCCATCGTTGGTTGACATCGACAGCAAGCGCGCCCAGGGCGTGGTCGTCATCGGTCTCGGACGCTTCGGCAGCGCCGTGGCCACGTCGCTGATCCGGCTGGGGCACGAGGTGCTCGCCATCGACGAGGATCCGGCGCTGGTGCAGCGCCATGCCGGCGAACTCACCCATGTGGTGCAGGCCGACGGCAGCGATGTGGAGGCGCTGCGCGGCATCGGCGTCGGCGATTTCCGCCGGGCCGTGGTCGCTATCGGTTCGGATGTGGAGGCGAGCGTGCTCAGCGTGCTGGCGCTGAGCGAAATGGAAGTGCCGGAAATCTGGGCCAAGGCCACCAACCGCAACCATGGACGCATCCTCGAGCGCACCGGGGCGCACCATGTGATCTTCCCCGAAGCCGACATGGGCGAGCGCGTGGCGCATATGGTGCTGGGCAAGATGATGGATTTCATCGAGTTCGAGCACGGCTTCGGCATCGCCAAGACCAAGGCGCCGTTGCGCTACATGGGCAAGAAGCTCTCCGACCCGACGTTCCAGGAGCGGCACAACGTCACCATCGTCGGCTTGAAGCGGGAGGGCGCGCGGATCGTGCTGTCGGGCCCAGACGAGCGGATCGAGAAGGGGGACGTACTGGTAGTGTCCGGCCCGACGGTCGAGGTCGAGAAGTTCGCCGCGCTGCCGTAAGAAGAGCCTCGCGCCCGATAGCCGCATCTCCGCAAAAGCAGGACTGGTCGTCTTGTGTGGCGCGCGGATGGCTTCTCTCGAGCCATCTCAGACGTTTGCGACCAGGGGCAACGAGATCTCGAAATGTGCGCCACCTCCCGGAGCATCGCCGACGGTGATCCTGCCCTTGTGCTTGTGCACAATATCGCTGACGAGGCTGAGGCCAAGGCCGGCCCCATGATCGAGCGACAGGACGCGTCCGAACGGCTCGAAGATCGTGCTTCGGTGTTCCGTGGCGACGCCGGGCCCGGTATCGGTGACGAGGAGCGAGCCGTTGCGCCTGACGCCGACACGGATCGTGTTGCTGCTGCCGCCATGTGCGGCGCAAACGCGAAAGCGTGTACGCTTCTCCCAGAACCTGCGGACCCTTTTGCACCTTGCCAGCGACCCGAGGCTGGCTCGCTACGAAGGCCTCCGAGGTGTCCCAGTAGCCCATGGTGAGCCTGTCGAACCGTGACGAACCGCGTTGGCAATGGTCCGGTGGACCTTTGCCGGCGAAGAGCGCCCGTAGCGCTACGCGCGTAGGGCTATGGGCGTGGCACGAGGGGGACGACTGCCCGGCCGGTGCGTCAGCCCGACCGTGAAACGATCTAGGCGGGGCTGCCGTCGGCGTCTTCGTCGAAGCCGTTGTTGACGAGGGTGGTGATGGCGTCGAGCGCCTCGCGGGCCTGGCGGCCGGTGGCCTGGACGAGGATGACCGAGCCGGGGCCGGCCCCGAGCATCATCAGCCCCATGATGGAGTTGCCGGCGACCGACTGGCCGTCGCGCATGACCTTGATCTCGGCATCGAAGCACTCGGCGGTGCGCACGAAGCGCGCGGAGGCGCGGGCGTGCAGGCCCTTGCGATTGACGATGGTCAATTGCTGCGCGAGGGCCCGATCGGATGTTGCGGCGCTGTCCATCAGCAGAGTGTGCCGGAAAACCGGCTAGCCGCCAAGCGCCTCGCTCGCGACGTTGATATATTTGCGCCCGGCATCGGCCGCCTGCCGGACGGCCTGGGCGATGTCCATCTCGCCACGGACGCGGGCGAGCTTGACCAGCATGGGCAGGTTGACGCCGGCGATGACTTCGACGCCGCGCTGCTGCATGACGGAGATGGCGAGATTGGAGGGGGTGCCGCCGAACATGTCGGTAAGGATCACCACGCCCTGCCCGCTCTCGACCTGATCGACACAGCTCAGAATGTCGTTGCGGCGGGCTTCGACATCGTCATCGGGGCCGATGGCGACGGTCGCCACCTGCTCCTGCGGGCCGACGACGTGCTCGAGCGCCGATCTGAATTCGTCGGCGAGCGCACCGTGCGTCACCAGGACCATGCCGATCATGCAGAAATCCTCAGGAGCCGGGTTCCGGGCCGTCGTGGGCGCGAGACTGCCACAACCGCCGGATTTTCGGCCCCGGAGCGCGGGGATTCAAGTGATATTTTGTCGCGCAGGGTCGGTATCGGGCTTGAGTGCCGCGATGGCGGCATCGACCAGCATGAGCCGATGCGCGAGTTCGACGATGCCGGCGCGGGGGACCGGCGCCCGCGCGAGCCGCACGCCGCAGAGTTCGGTGACCAATTCGGTCTCCTCCACCATGCGTTCGAGGGTGTCGACGAGATCGATGACCAGATGCAACGGCGCCTCGGCGAGGTGCGGCCGCGCGACGATGCCGCGCCCGCGCAGTTCGATGAGGCCGGCAATGCTGGGAGGTGCGCGGAGCAGCAGGCCTCCCGGATGCGGCACGATATCCACCCGATCATCGGAGACGAGGGCGGCCGGCCGGCCACGGGCCTGCCAGCGATCGAGCAGGGCCAGCGCCAGGAGCGACTTGCCGCTGCCCGAGGGGCCGCGGAGGATCAGCCCCGTGCCGTCGAGCACCAGCGCGGTGGCGTGAATGTTGCCGGCAGCGTCTGTGGTCATTTGCGCCGCTCGGGGGCACGACGGAGGGTGACGGTGAATACCGCGCCGCTGCGATCGTCGCGGTTGGCGGCGGCGATGGTGCCGCCATGCGCATCGATGATCTGCTGCGAGATGGCGAGGCCGAGGCCGGAATGATCGCCGAAGCTCTCGCCCTCCGGACGGTCGGTATAGAAACGCTGGAAGATGCGGCTGATGTCGCCGCGGATGCCGGGGCCCTCATCGGTGACGGTGAGCACCAGCTGATCCTCGCTGGTGACGATCTCGACCAGCACGGTGCCCCCTTCCGGCGAGAAGGAGACGGCGTTGTCGATGAGGTTGTTGAGCACCTGAGCGAGGCGGCTGTCATGGCCGAGCACAATGGCCGGGAAGCGCCCGGTGCGCTGCTCGAGCCGGACGGTGATGTGACGGCCCGCGGCGACGTCGCGCTGGATGGAGACCATGGCCTCGGCGAGCTGGGAGACATCGACCAGCTCGGCGCTCTGGCGGGCGAGCTCGGCATCGAGCCGGCTGGCATTGGAGATGTCGGAGATCAGCCGGTCGAGCCGGCGCACATCGTGCTGGATGATGGCATTGAGCCGCTCGCGATCCTCGGCGCGGCGCGCGCGCGGCAGGGTCTCGACGGCGCTGCGCAGCGAGGTGAGCGGGTTCTTGAGCTCATGGGCGACGTCGGCAGCGAAGCGTTCGATGGCCTCGATACGGTTGTAGAGCGACGACGTCATCGAGCGCAGCGCCTTGCTGAGATGGCCGACCTCGTCGGTGCGGTCGGAGAAATCCGGGATTTCGGCGCGGCTGGCGATGGTCGACTGCACCTTCTCGGCTGCACCGGCAAGGCGGCGGAGCGGCCCGGCAATGGTGCCGGCGAGGAGCAGGGAGAGGAGGATGGTGACGGCGGCCGCAACCATGGCGATGCGCAGGATGCTCCAGCGCTCGGCCGTCGCGATCTGGTCGATGTCGCCGGGCTGAGTGGAGAGCAGCAGCACGCCGACGGTGGCGCGGACGCGCTGCACCGGCACGGCGACGGAGACGACGAGCTGGTGGCGGTTGTCGACGCGGACGATGGCGCTGGCCGCGCCGGTCAGGGCCGACGCGACTTCGGGATAGCGCGTGCCCTCGTCGGCGCCGAATTCCTGATATTGCGGGTAATCGTCGCCCGGCAGCCAGTCCATCAGCACGTTCCACCAATCGAAGAGGAAGAAGCCGGGCTCGGGCTCGGGCCGGGTGATCTGGCGCAGCACCTCGCCGCGGGCATAGAGATTGGCGCTGTCGAGGATGAGGAAGCCCTGCTTGTCGTAGATGCGGGCGCGGGTGCGGGTGGGGGTGACGAGGTTGCGCAGCAGCGGCGCGACGCGCTCGGGATTGATGGGGAATTCCAGCGCCGGATCGAAGAAGCTGAGCGGGGAGACGGAATTGTTGCCCTGCAGGTCGAGCAGGCGATCGGGATTTACGGTGATGACGTCGCTGTCGACCGTGGCGGAGGCGGCGATGGCCGCCGCGATGATCTCGCCCTGGACGCGCAGGCTCTGCACGCGCGCCTCGATCAGCCCGGTGCGCCACTGGTTGAGGAACAGGATACCGACCACCAGCACGGCGAGGCCGGCGAGGTTGAGCACGATGATGCGGCTGGTGAGGCTGGAAAAGATGGTGAGGCCGAGCAGGCGCTGCACCTGCCGCAACCCGGCCAGCACCATGCTGCCGACCAGCCCCGCAACCTGATTGAGCCGCCACAGCAGGCCGTGGCGGCGGGGGGCGCCGCTATCGGCCGGCAGGTCGTCCTCGCGCAGGGCCAAGGCTGCTCCTTACTGCTCCTTGAAGCGGTAGCCGACGCCGTACAGCGTTTCGATCATCTCGAAATCGTCGTCGACCGCCTTGAACTTCTTGCGCAGCCGCTTGATGTGGCTGTCGATGGTGCGATCGTCGACATAGACCTGGTCGTCATAGGCGGCATCCATCAGCGCGTTGCGGCTCTTGACGACGCCGGGGCGCAGCGCGAGGGCCTGCAGGATCAGGAATTCGGTGACGGTGAGGGTGACGCGCTGGCCGTTCCAGGTGCAGGTATGCCGCTCCTCGTCCATCACCAGCGCTCCGCGTTCGATGAGCGCCTTGCCGGGCTGCGGATCGCTCGCTCCGGTGCTGGTGCCGGAGGGGTCGCGCGGCGCGGCGCGGCGGAGCACGGACTTGACGCGCTCGACGAGCAGGCGCTGGCTGAACGGCTTGGTGATGAAATCGTCGGCGCCCATCTTGAGGCCGAACAGCTCGTCGATTTCCTCGTCCTTACTGGTGAGGAAGATCACCGGAACGTCGGATTTCTGCCGCAGGCGCCGCAGCAGCTCCATGCCGTCCATGCGCGGCATCTTGATGTCGAGGATGGCCAGATCCGGCCGATCGGCCGTGAGGCCTTCGAGGCCGGATGCCCCATCGGTATAGGTGGCGACGGAATAGCCCTCCGCCTCCAGCGTCAGGGACACGGAGGTCAGGATGTTGCGGTCGTCATCCACCAGAGCGATCTTGGGCATCAGGCTCCCTTTCTTCCTTGGTACGGCATGAATCGCCGTCGCGGGGCGCATTGCGGCGGGACATGACTGCCACAATTGCGCATAAATAAGGCGTCGCGCGCCCGTATGCCAGCCTTTGCCGCAGATTGGCTGTGCTGAGACTTCCGTCTTAAGACGCTTTTCGGGATGGCTGGCGTGGTTGGAGGCCCCCTAGAACAGGGCTGAGGACGCGCAAGGAGCCCGACCGATGGCAGACGACATCCACGCCCAGCTGGCCGCACAGATTGCCGCCGGGGCCAAGATCCTGGCCGACCAGCCGACCCCCGAACTGGTCGCTACCGCACTCGCACGGGGCGAGGGGCGGCTTGCCGCCGGCGGCGCGCTGGCGGTGGAGACCGGCATCTTCACCGGCCGCTCGGTGAAGGACAAGTTCATCGTGCGCGATGCGGCGACGGAAGACGCGGTGTGGTGGGAGAACAGCCAGGGGCTGCCGGCAGAAGCGTTCGAGCGACTGCTCGCCGACATGCTGGCGGCAACGCAAGGGCGGCAGCTGCATCTGCAGCGGCTGTTCGCCGGCGCCGATCCGGCCGAGCAATGGCGCGTCAGCGTCTATACCGAGACGGCGTGGCACGCGCTGTTCATCCGCAACCTGCTGCTCCGCGACGGGGCGCTCGGCGCGGGCGCGGCCGATGTCACCATCCTCCACCTGCCCGGCTTTGCCGCCGATCCGGCACGGCACGGCACGCGCAGCACGACGGCAATCGTGCTCGACATGGCGCGTCGCATCGTCCTGATCGCCGGGACAGCCTATGCCGGCGAGATCAAGAAATCGGTGTTCTCGCTGTTCAACTACTGGGCGCCGCAGCGCGGGGTGCTGCCGATGCACTGTTCGGCCAATGTGGGCCGCAACGGCGACGTGGCGCTGTTCTTCGGGCTGTCGGGGACGGGCAAGACCACGCTTTCCAACGATCCGGACCGGCTGCTGATCGGGGATGACGAACATGGCTGGTCGGATCGCGGCGTGTTCAACCTCGAGGGCGGCTGCTACGCCAAGACCATCAAGCTGAGCGCGGCGGCGGAGCCGCAGATCTACGCGGCGACGCAGCGCTTCGGCACTGTGCTGGAAAACCTCAAGCTCGATGCCCGGCTCGAGCCGCTCTACGACGATGCCGCGCTGACCGAGAATACGCGGGCGGCCTATCCGCTCGAAACGCTGCCGGCGGTGGCGGCGGGGGGGATGGGCGGTACGCCGCAGCGCGTGGTGTTCCTCACCGCCGACGCCTTCGGGGTGCTGCCGCCGATCGCCCGGCTGACGCCCGAACAGGCGGTGTATCATTTCCTCTCGGGCTACACCGCCAAGGTCGCGGGGACGGAGCGCGGGATCACCGAGCCGGTCGCGACGTTCTCGGCCTGCTTCGGGGCGCCGTTCATGCCGCTCCATCCCACGGTATATGGGCGCATGCTGGAGGAGCGGCTGCAGGCGAGCGGCGCGCAGGTCTATCTGCTCAATACCGGCTGGACCGGCGGCGGCTACGGGACCGGGCGCCGGATCGACATCGCCACCACGCGGCGGCTGCTGGACGCGGCGCTGAGCGGCGAGCTGGACCGGGCCGAGATGCGTAGCGAGCCACTGTTCGGCATGCAGGTGCCGCTACGGGTGGAGGGAGTGCCGCCGCGGGCGCTCGATCCGCGTGCCGGCTGGGCGGACGTGGTGGCCTATGACCGCGCGGCGGCCCGGCTGCAGCAGCTGTTCGCCGACAATTTCCGCAAGTTCGAGGATGTGAAGGTCGCGGCGGAGTAGGCCCGGAGCATCGGGAGCTGGTGAAGCAAAGGCTTGTCCGGTGGCTCTCCGCCCGCTCCCTTGATTCCTCCCCACGGAGGGGGAGGGTGACGACTGGAGCGCCGATGCGCCGACAGGCAGGCGAGACCTCCGGGCTGCCGCTTGCGCTCGGCGTGCCCGGACCTCGTGCTTCGTCGTTCGACGGGCTCACGATGAGGGGCTCGGGCTGAGGTCCTCGTCGGGAATAGCGCCGCCCAGGTCGTGAGTTCGTCAAACCTAGTGGGCGGGGCGGGAAGCGGAACGGTTTTGCGCCGAACTAGCCCTCGCGCGCGGCGCACAAGTGCAGCGTCGCCAGCGGTGCGCTCAGCGCGGCCGAGTCGCGTTCAGTTGCTGGAATAGAAGATGTGGGCGCCGATGGAGGCCACGCGGCGGAAGCTGCTGGACCAGCTCGGGGCGACGGCGGTGGTGTGGTAGTAGAGCGTCGACTTGGGCACCACGCCGGGCGTGTCGCCGCGCTGGAATTCGTAGAAGGCGCGCTCGGCCAAATCAGCGGAGCGCTTCCACGCCGCGCGCTCGGTGCCCATATCGGACCGGCCGTCACAGGCGAAGGTGAACTGGCATTTGTAGCGGCCCTTGTCGGCGTTCTGGAACACGACGCCGCAAATGGTCGAAGGATATTTCTTGCTGAAGGCGCGGTTGATGATGACGTTGGCGACGGCCATCTGGCCCTCGAGCGACTCACCGCGGGCCTCGTGATAGATGGCCTGGGTCAGGCAGAGCTTTTCGCTCTCGGCCAGTTTGACGCGCTTCACCGTCGGCACGAAATCCGAGCTGACATAGGCCGAGAGCACTTCGGAATTCAGCGCGGGCTTGCGGGTGAAATCGGCCCGCTCGATGGCATCGAGCGCGTTGTTCTGCTGGCGGGAGATGTAGCCGAGCAGCACGGCCTCGGTCAGCTCGGGCGCGGGCGGGGCCAGATCGAAGCCGTCGAAGCTCGCCAGCTGCTGCTTGCGCGCGACATAGGCCTGCAACAGTTCGGGCGTGAGCGCGGGCGTATTGGCAACGTGGAATTCCTGGCGCTTCTCCAGCACCTCGGCCGGCAGAGATACGGGAACGACCACCGCCTCTTCGGCGGAGCTTGGCGATAGGGTGACGGTCAGCACCAAGGCTGCCGACGCCAGAGTGAGCGCGTGTACCACCGCGCGCATCGCCGTAGCGAAGCCACTAGCCCGCAATCTGCCTACCTTCCCCCGACGCCGCCCCCGAGGCAGCACCAGCTTTGACAGTTTCCCTGCCCTGCAACCTAGCGGAGCCCGAGATGCTATGGAACCCGTAATTTACGGATGTTTAACCATGAGCGTTAGGCTCTTAAGACGAGGTTAACGGCCCGCCGGGGGTGGCGAAAGCCCTGATTTCGTTAGCTTTTGGGTATGCTCAACGCCGCGCTGCCGAACAGTGCGGAAGTTAAATCAAATCGAATCGTTGCCAAGCTGCAACATCCGCCCGGCAAGCTTTGCCGGGGAGTCGCAAGGCGATGATTCCAGCAGTGAAAACCCGGCGCTCAGGCCGTGAAGGCGTGCGAGCGCAACTGGTGCAGATCTTCCATCACGGCGGCGCAAAGCGCGATGATCTCGTCGGAGGGATGGACGAGGTCCGGCACCATGATGGTCTGCATGCCGGCGGCATGGGCGGCGCGGACGCCGGTGTGGGAATCCTCGACGGCGACGCATTGCTCGGGCGGCAGCCCGAGAAGGTCCGCGGCCGTGAGATAGGGCTCGGGATGCGGCTTGGGATTCTGGACGTCGTCGCGCGTCACCACCGCCTCGAAGAGCGGGAGCAGCCCCGCCGCGCCGAGATGGCCGTGCGCATGCTGGGCGCGGGAGGAAGTGGCGACCGCCATGGGAATCTTCCGCGCCTTCAGCTCGCCGAGCAGTTCGTGCACGCCGGCCTTGACCGGCACCAGTTCGTGCATGCGCTCGCGCATCATGGTGCGGCACTGCTCGTCGAACATGGCGTAGGGGAAGCTCGTGCCATAGGCCTCGACCAGCAGTCCCTCGGTCGCCTCGTGGCTGGACCCGACCATGGAGAGGTGGATCGGATCGGTCATCTCGAAGCCGAGCCGGAGGGTGACGTCGAAGACGATGTCGCGGAACACCGCCTCGGTGTCGAGCAGCGTGCCATCCATATCGAAGACGATGGCGGAGAACGGCCTGAGGCGCGGCGGCGTGATCTGGTTCAGCATGGGCCGGATATAGGCGGTTTCGGCGGCGGTGCAAAGCGGGGCGCGCGCAGAGCTTCAATGCAGGGCACGGACCTGCTAAGGCAGCCGGCATGGAGCCCTTCGACCCCTATGCGGTTCTCGGCGTCGCCAAGGCGGCGGCGGCGGCCGACATCAAGCTGGCGTACCGGCGCAAGGTACAGGCGACGCACCCGGACCGGGGCGGCGACCCGGACGTGTTCATGCTGGTGGTCCGGGCGTTCGGGCTGCTATCCGATCCGGACAGCCGGCGGCTGTTCGACGAGACCGGTATCATCGACGACGAGGCTTTGGCCGGCTATCGCCGCGAGGTGGTGGTGATCCTCGCCGACATGTTCGATGCGGCGGTGGATACGGCAATCGCCACGGGGCTGAGGCTCGAGACCGTCGACTTCATCGCGCAGATGTCGGCGGCGGTGGAAAAGGGGCTGATCGAGGCGCGCGGCCGGCTGGCCCGCACCGACAGCGATATCGGCGCGCTACAGGCGCTGCGTGCCCGCATACGGCGCACCGATACGGACCGCAACCTCTTCGCCGAGCGGCTGGACGCCCAGGTGGCCGGCAAGACCGAACAGCATGCGACGCTGAAGCGGCGGGTGGCGATGCTGGAAACGGCCCTGGCGGAGCTCGGCAATTACGAGAACGAGACCGAACTGATCGCCGCGCTGGGCGCGGAGAGTTCCGTCGAGAACTGAGAAGCCCGTTGCTCGCCTCGGGGTGGTGAGGGTGATCACTGAGGGACCCCCACCCCCGGCCCCTCCCCTCAAGGGGGAGGGGAGTGGGGCGGTGCGGGGGGGGGGGGGCTCCTTGCTAACGAAGCATTAACCCTTAGGGGGTTCTGCTGCCGGCTGGAGGCGGCTGGGGTGCGAGGGTTCGCCGCGGGAGGCGAGCCATGGCAGAGCTGCAGCGATTCGGGTGGCGCCTCAGCCGGGTGTTCGGCGGGCAGAGGTTCGGCAGGCGGGCGGTCCGCCGGGGCCGGCCGGTGCTGGTGGTGCAGCTGTTCGCCCTGGTCTTGGCGCTCGGCCTCGGCGCGGGGCTGGTGGCCCTGCTGCCGGACCGGGATGCGGCGGCGCCCATGCCGGAGCGCGTCGCGGCGCCGGCGCCGGAGCTGCCGGTGCGGGCCCATAGTTTTGCGGCCTGCGGCGGACGGGGTGATGACAGCTGCGTCGTCGACGGCGATACCTTCCGGCTCGACGGGGTACGCATCCGCATCGCCGATATCGATACGCCGGAAGCACAGGGCTTTGCCTGTCCGGAGGAGAAACGCCTCGCCGACCTTGCGACCCGCCGGCTGACCGAACTGCTCAATGCCGGCCCGTTCGTGCTGGCGCCAGCCGACCGGGACGAGGACCGCTATGGCCGCAAGCTCCGCATCGTCATGCGGGACGGGGTGTCGCTGGGCGAGGTGATGGTCGACGAAGGGCTGGCGCGGCGCTGGGACGGCGCGCGGCGTGGCTGGTGCTGATCGCGCCGGCGGCGCGGAGATTAAGGCTTCGCTGAGGGGCGGCGTGGCAGGATGCACGCTGCACTGCAACGGAGAGCGTCGGGTGCCACCCTTCCTTCGCCTGTTCCTCGGCCTGCTGCTGCTCGGTTTCGCCTTCCTCGCCGGAGGGGCGGGCGCCTTCGCCTCGCTCGACCGCCTGCTGCTGGACTGGCGGTTCGAGGTGACCGAGCGCCCGGCCAGCGGTCGGGTGGTGTTCGTCGACATCGACGGGGCGAGCCTTGCCGAGATCGGGGTGTGGCCGTGGCCGCGGCAGCTCCATGCCGAATTGCTCGACCGGCTGATGGCCGCCGATGCGGCGGCGGTGGCCTTCGACATCGATTTTTCCACCCGGTCCAATGCGGAAGCCGACGCAGCCCTTGCCGCGGCCCTCGAGCGGGCGGGCGGATATGCCTATCTCGCCGCCTTCCGGCAGGCCGAAGGCGCGAGTGGCGGCGTGATGCTGAACGCCCCGCTGCCGGAGTTCCTCGGCGTGGCCGAGCCGGTGCTGGTCAATGTAACGGCGGGCGAGCTGGATCTGGTGGAGCGGGTGCCGACGGGCCTCGCCACGGCGGACGGGTTCATTCCGTCGCTGGCGGTGCGGCTCGCCGATGCGGGCCCCGACCTGGTGCACGGCGACGCGTTCGGCGTGGATTTCGGCATTGCGCCCGAGAGCATACCCCGGTTTTCCGCAGCGCGGGTGCTGGCGGGCGAGGTGCCGGATGCGGCCTTTGCCGGGCGGCAGGTGATCATCGGGGCGAGTGCGATCGAGCTGGGCGACCGCCATATCGTGCCGCGGCTGGGCAATGTGCCGGGACCGCTGCTGCAGGCGCTGGCGACGGAGACGCTGATCGCCGGGCGGCCGTTGCAGCCCGTCGGGCTGTGGCCGGAGGCGCTGGTGGCGCTCGGCATGCTGGTAGCCGGGCTGGCGCTGCGCCGCCGGCCCGTGCATCTCGTCGCGATCGCCACCGCGCTCGCCGCCGGGCTGGCGGAGGGCACGGCGCTGCTGCTGCACCGGGAGATGGCGCTGACGCTTGCGACGGCGCCGCTGCATGTGGCGCTGCTGCTGCTGCTGGGTCTGCACCTGGCGGACCGGCTGCGCACGGAACTGGCGAGCCGGCGCGGCATGCAGGAGCGTCTCGCCTATCTGGCGCGGCACGACGCGGTGACGGGGCTGCTGAACCGATATGGGCTGATCGAAAAGCTCGCCGCGCGACCGGGGCCGGTGACGGTGGTCGCGGTGGGGTTGCAGCGGCTCGACATCGTGCGCAACGCGCTGGGCCAGCAGGTCTACGAGACGGCGCTGCGCCGGGTGGCGGACCGGCTAAGCACGCGCGTACCCGGGGAATGGGCGCTGATCGCCACCGACCGGCTGGCCCTGTTGCGGGCGGGTGGCGCCAGCGCGAGCGAAGAGGACACCGCCGACCTGCTGCATGCGCTGCGCGAGACGCTGCAGCAGAGCCTCGTGGCGGAGGGGCACGAGGTGTTCGTCGATCTCGCCGTGGGACTGGCGAGCATCGACTATCGCGCCGACGAGGATGCCCGCCGGGTGCTGGACCGGGCACAACTGGCGCTGGAGATGGCGCTGTCGCACCCCCAAGGCGAGGCGACGCCGTTCGCCGCGGCGCATGAGCAGGCGGTGGAACGGCGGCGGCGGCTCGACAGCGGGCTGCGCAACGCGCTGTCGCGCGGGCAGTTGCGCGTGGTGTACCAGCCGCAGTTCCGGCTCGAGGACCATGTGCTGGTGGGCGTCGAAGCCCTGGTGCGCTGGGAAGACGCGGAGCTGGGCGTGGTGCCGCCAAATGAATTCATTCCGCTCGCCGAGGAAACCGGCCTGATCGTGCCGCTCGGGGCGTTCGTGCTCGGTACGGCCTGCCGGGAAGTCGCGAGCTGGCCCTGGCGGGGACGGCTGGCGGTGAACCTGTCGCAGACGCAGATCCAGTTCGGCGACGTGCCGGCGACGGTCGAGACGGCACTGGCGGCGTCGGGCCTGCCTGCGGCGCGGCTCGACATCGAGCTGACCGAGAGCCTGCTGCTGGCGCGCGACGAGCGCACGGCGCTCGCGCTCGCGGCGCTGCGCCGGATCGGCACGGGACTCGCGATCGACGATTTCGGCACCGGCTATTCGAGCCTCGGCTATCTCGCCGATCTCGACTTCGACAAGCTGAAGATCGACAGGAGCTTCGTTGCCGGCGCCGAGCAGGGTGGGGCGCGGCGGCTGGTGCTGGAGACCATTCTCGAACTCAGCCACAGACTGGGCAAGACGACGATCTGCGAAGGGGTCGAAACCGCCGCCCAAGCCGAGCTGCTGCGGCAGCTGGGCTGCGAGATCGGCCAAGGCTATCTCTACGGCCATCCGATGGCGGCCGAAGAAGTGCTGGCGCTGATCGGCCCTGCGCCGGGGGAGCGGGTGCGGGCGTAAGGGGCGAGGCGATGCGTGCCCGGCTTTCGCGTGGCTCCTGACGCATCATCGGGGCTCGTTCCCCGGCGACTCGCCCCGCACCCTTGAATCCCCCCGCCCCCCTCCGAGGCGGGTTGTAGTGCTGGGGCCTGAGCCCGAAGGGAAAGCCGTCCAGAGACGAAGTGAGGGACTACCTGTTTCGGCCGGGCGCGTTGCCGGAATTGCCGGGGGCTCCGGAGTTCTTGTTCGGCTTGTTCTGGCCGGGGGCATTGCCAGAGTTGCCGGGGCTGGAACCGGAGCCGCTCTGCGCTTTGTTCTGACCGGGGGCATTGGCGGAATTGCCCGGACCCGAAGCGGCGGCGTTGGCAGGTGTGTCCAGCAAGGTGATCAGCTGGCCTGCCGACGCGGCGCCGGTAGCGGCAGGCGCGGCAGCATCGAGCAGGACCTGCAGCTCGTCGGCAGTGCCCGTGGCGAAGGCGCCATCCTCCAGCATGATGAGCGCGCTGCCCGCCGGCACGGTTTCGCGCACGCGGGTGATGCGGCCCACCACGCCGACATTGCCGCGCGCCACTTCGACGGCGACGCCGGCGCTGCCGGTGGTGACGGTGAAGCGGGTGCCCTTGACCACGGCGGCGAGATAGGGCGTCTGCACGGCGAAATGCTCGACGTTACGGACATCGGCCTCGATCGTGATGGTGCCGAAGTATTGCTGCACGGTGGTGAAGCGGCGGCCCTCGAGATCGTGGATCTGAACTTGCGTCTCGCCGCCGAGGCTGACGGTCTCGGCGCCGCGCTGCAGCTCCACCCGGCCGCGCGGCAGGGTGCGCAGGACACGGTCGTCCGGCACGATGTCGCCGCGCCGCAGCGGCGCCCAGGCGCCCTCGACCAGTTGCAGCACCGGGCCGCGCAGCTTGGTGACGCGCCAGTGATCGGCAAGTGCAGCCGTCGGCAGCAAGAGCAGCGCGGCCAGCGTGGTCAGCAGGGCAAACAACTTCGCAATAGCGCGCATAGTCCCTCCAAGCGACCCGAAGATCGCAGCACGTTGAGCATTTGTGCGTACGCGGGAGGCGCCAACAGACTCTTAATCTCCGCCGGCAGGCTGCAGCCGATGGACTGAAATCGATTGCAGCGATGAATCTAAGGTTACCGCCGTAGCCGGCTTTGTATGCTGCCGCTTGCGGCCGACACCGGCCGTGGCCTAGAGGAAGTCGTCACGGCGTGGCGTGAAGCTGTCGACGAGCACGCCAGCCTCCAGCGCCTTGACGCCGTGCACGAGATTGGGCGGCACGATATAGGCCCCACCCTTGCCCAGAATTTCGGTGACGCCGTCGATGGTCACTTCGAAGCGTCCTTCGACCACATAGCTGGTCTGCACATGCGGATGCGAGTGGAGCGCGCCGATGGCACCCTTTTCGAAGGTGAACTCCACCAGCATCAGCTCCGGCAGGTCGAGAACGACGCGGCGGCTGGAGCCGTCGAGCTGGGTGACGCGGCCGGCGCCGGGCTGGGCGAAAACGGTCGGGGCGGTCATGCTGTTACCTCGGGGCTGTCCCGGCGCGCCAGCAACAGGCGGCGGGCTTTCTGATACAGGACGGTCAAAGCCGATAGGCGCGCTTGGCGAGCCCATAGGCAAGATCGTGCGCCACTTCGTGCGCCTCGTCCTCATCGAGCCGATGCTCGGTGACGAGGCGGGCGAGGAAGGCGCAATCGACGCGGCGGGCGACGTCGTGTCGGGCCGGGATGGAGGGAAAGGCGCGAGTGTCGTCGTTGAAGCCGACGGTGTTGTAGAAGCCCGCGGTCTCGGTCGCCATCTCGCGGAAGCGGCGCATGCCCTCCGGGCTGTCGTGGAACCACCAGGGCGGGCCGAGCCGCAGCGCCGGATAGACGCCGGCGAGCGGGGCGAGCTCGCGGGCATAGCTCGTCTCGTCGAGGGTGAAGAGCACGATGGTGAGGCCGGGCGCGGTGCCGACGGCATCGAGCAGCGGCTTCAACGCGCCGACATAATCGGTTCGGGTCGGGATATCGAAGCCCTTGTCGCGGCCGAAGCGGGCCATCATCGTGGGCGAGTGGTTGCGCCAGGAGCCGGGGTGGATCTGGAGCACCAGGCCGTCATCGACCGACATGCGCGCCATTTCGGTGAGCATCTGGGCGCGGAACTGGGCGCGCTCGGCGGCATCGGCGCGACCGGAGCGGACGCGATCGAACAGGGCGGCGGCTTCGGCGCCGCCGAGATTGGCGGTAGCCGCAGTGGGATGGCCGTGATCGGACGAGGTGGCGCCGAGCGCGATGAAGGCGGCACGGCGCTGGCGGTGGGCATCGAGATAGCCGTGCCAGCTGCCGGTGTCGCAGCCGCTGATTTCGCCGAGCCGATCGAGATTGGCGGCAAAGCCTTCGAAATCGGGATCGACCACGGCGTCGGGCCGGTAGGCGGGGAGGACGCGGCCGGACCAGCCGCTGTCGCGGATGCGCCGGTGGGCGGCGAGATCGTCGAGGGCACCGTCGGTGGTGGAGATCACCTCGATGTTGAAGCGTTCGAACAGCGCCCGGGGGCGGAAGGCGTCGGTGTCGAGCTGGGCGGCGATGGCATCATAGATGCGGTCGGCATTGTCGGCGTCGAGCCGCTCGGTGAGGCCGAACAGCGTCGCGAAGGTGTGGTCGAGCCAGAGCCGGGTCGGAGTGCCGCGGAACAGGTGATAATGCTCGGCAAAGCGCCGCCAGATGCGCCTGCCGTCGGTTTCGACCGGGGCGCCGTCGGCGGTCGGCACGCCGAGCTCCTCGAGCGGCACGCCCTGGCTGAACAGCATGCGGAAGATGTAGTGATCGGGCACGATGAGCAGCCGGGCCGGATCGGGGAAGCGCTCATTGTCGGCATACCAGCGCGGATCGGTATGGCCGTGCGGGGAGAGGATCGGCAGATCGCGGATGCCGGCATAAAGCGCCCGCGCCACGTTGCGCGCGGCCGGCTCGGCATCGAACAGACGATCCTCATGCAGCAAAGCTGAACCCACGCCGAACTCCTCCCTCAGGCTGCCGGCGACGATGGACCGCGCCGGACGGGCGCTACCATACAAGCGGACGCCCCGAGGTCAATCGCCGAGCGGGGCCGGGGAGGGCGATGAGCGAGCGAGCGCACCGCCCTGGAGATCTCGCAGCCAGAGCTGGCCGCAGGCGGCATCGATGCCATTGCCCTGGGTATCGCGCACGACCACTGGCAGACCGGCTGCCACCAGGCCTCGGCGGAAGGCAGCAAGACGGGCATCGGCAACCCGGCCGAAAGCCAGCCCGTCGACAGCGTTCCAGCGCATCAGGTTGACACGGGCAGGTCCGCCGCGCAGCAGGGCGACCAGACGTTCGAGATCGTCGGCAGTGTCATTGATGCCAGGCAGCAGCAGATAGACGAAGGTCACCAGGCGATTGTGCCGTCGCCCCCAGTCGAGCGCGCGCCCGACGACATCGGCCAGCGGATGGCGGCGGGCGCCGGGGATCAGCTGGCCGCGCAGCGCGTCGGTGGTGGCGTGGAGCGATATGGTGAGATTGATCGCCAGATGCTCCTCGCGGAGCGCCGTCAACTGCCGGGGAATGCCGATGGTGGAGATGGTGATGCCGCTGGTGGAAAAATCGAGACCGTTTCGATCGCGCAGGATACGGATGGCGCCGAGCACATTGGCATAGTTGTTGAGCGGCTCGCCAATGCCCATGAAGACGATGCGGTTGACGCGCGGGCCCAGCCGAACGACCTGCTCGACGATCTCGGCGCGGCTGAGATTGCGCTTGAGCCCGGCCTGGCCCGAGGCGCAGAAGCGGCAGCCGAAGGCACAGCCCACCTGCGACGAGATGCAGGCGGTGTAGCCGTCGCGGCGGCGGATGAGCACGGATTCCACGGCATAGCCGTCAGCCAGGCCGAACAACCACTTCTCCGTGCGCATGTGGCGGCGGCGCTGCCGGGGGACGAGCACCCGGGCCGGGAGCTGCTGTTCGGCGCACCAGCGCCGCAGCGGACGCGGCAAATCGGCATGCGGCGCGAACAGATCGCGATAGGCAAGCGGCCAGTTGCTGATGGCATTGCGGGCGACGAACTGGGCATGATCGAGCCCGAGCGCACCATCCGCAGCCGCTGACCGATAGGGTTCGCTCGGCGCCAGAGCCGCGCGGGGTGAAGCTGTAGGAACGGACATGGGAACACCTCCCGCACAATTTATAACCTGCATGTAGGTTATAAAAGTGAGACGCGCTAGTCGCTAGTTGCGGTAGGAAGCAGAACCGGGCGTGCAGGCGCAGCGGGTGCGGGCGCAACTGGCGCAGGCGCGCGAGCCTAGGCGTTGTCGAGCGCGTTTTCGGGATAAAGTCGCGACAGGGCGCGGCGCGTCTCGCCCGCCACGAAGTCCGCGAGCGCGCCAGGCCGCTCCACCAGCCAGATCATCGCAGCCCCCTGGATGACTTGCTGCACGAGCAGGGCGTTGTCCGCGCGCTCCGGACCTGGTGGCAGCCGGCTTTCTATCGCTGCGCGCACAAGCCGGTTGCGCTCCACGGCCAGCCTGTTGAGCTGGGGGTCGTTGACGTCGCCCCAGGTGAGCAGCAGGTAGCCGGCAAAGCCTTCGCCCGTGCCAAGACCTGAGATCAGGTCACGCAGCAGCGCCCAGAGGGCGACGAGGCCGGTCTCGCGGGGGGCGGCGGCGAAGTAGTCGCGCACTTCGGCCGTCATGCGCTCCATGGTGCGCAGCTGCAGCGTCGCCTTATCTGAAAAGCGCTGGATGAGCGCCGCACGCGACAGCCCGATCTCGGCCGCCACGTCGCTCAAGGTGAAACGCTCCGGCCCCAGCCGCAGCATCACGGCGTGGGTGGCATCGAGGACGGCATCATCGGAGACCAGCTTGGGGCGCGGCATGAAGAGGTGATAACCGCCTGGGACCGTGCTGACCAGTGGGCCGGCGGCTCTCTGACCTTCAGGCGGTCTGGCGGTCGAACTGGCCGTTCTTCATGAAGCGCCAGAGATAGCTGGGCAGGATCGCATCCATCGCCACCGGCTCGATGCCGAAGGCGGCGAGGGTGCGACCCTCGGCGATAGCGGCATCCGAGACAACATTGTCGACCTGCAGCATCTCGATCTGGTCGGCGGTGATCACCGGGGGGAAGGGCAGGATGGCGAAAGGCAACGCGAGCAGCTTGCCGATGCCGCCGGGCAGCGGCAGCAGCGGGTTCTTGCGGCCGGTCGCGCGCAGCACACGCTCGAGCAGCTGCTTGTGGGTTTCGATCTCCGGGCCACCGAGTTCGTAGACGCGGCCGCCGGGCACGACGCCTTCGGCGGCGCGCAGAATCGCCTCGGCGACGTCGCCCAGATAGACGGGCTGGAAACGCGCGCCGGCCCCAAACACCGGCAGCACCGGCATCATGCGCGCGAGACCGCCATAGCGGTTGAAGAAGCCGTCGCCCGGCCCGAAGATGATGGAGGGCCGCACGATGACGGCCTCCGGGAAGGCGGCGAAGACTTCCTGTTCGCCCAGCGCCTTGGAGCGGGAATAGGCGGCGGCGCTCTGCGGATCGGCGCCGAGGGCGGACATGTGGATCAGCGCCCGGGCGCCGGCGGCTTTCGCGGCGGCGGCGACGTTGCGCGCGCCCATGGCGTGCACGGCGCGGAAGCGCTGGCGCCCGGCCTCGTAGCCGATGCCGACCAGATTGACGACCACATCGGCACCGTGCACGGCGCGGCGCACCGACTCCGCATTGCGCAGATTGGCCTGGATGGGCACCACCTGCCCCACATTGCCCAGCGGCCGCACGTGACCGGCGAGGTCCGGCCGCCGCACGGCGACGCGTACCCGGTAGCCGGCGCGGGCGAAAGCCTGCGTGACCTGTGTGCCGACATAGCCCGAGCCACCGAAAATCGTGACCAGCTTGACTGTGGCGACCATGACGGGACGGGCTCCGGTAGAGGATGGATGCGATCGGCCCGCTTCTAGCGCGGGCCACCGGGCCTGTCGAGTGCGCTGCGGTCGCGGGGGGCGGGGGGCGGGGGCGAGCGGCGGCGGGCGCATCGGTTCCCGCGCCGGACGGCGGGCGGTGCATCAGCAGCGCGAGCGCTATGATAGACGATTGACAGGGCAACGGCTTGCCCCTAATGGAACGGCGCCCATCGGATTGCCCTGGTGGCGGAATTGGTAGACGCGCACGGTTCAGGTCCGTGTGTTTAACGACGTGGAGGTTCGAGTCCTCTCCAGGGCACCATTGCTTCGGCCCCCCGGCTTGGTTTCGGGTGCGGGCCTGGGGTGGCGCTGGGTTTTCCGAACAGTTGAACATCGCCGGTGATTGCCGTCGCCTCGGTCCGTTGCGGGCCGGGGTGTTTGCGTTTGCGTGCGGCTGATGCCGTTGGCCGGGGCTCGGCGTGTGTGCCGGCGGAGGGTGGAGGTGGCCTCGTTGGCGATCGGCGTTCGAATCAGGCTTGCGTAATGTCGTTATAACGTCATAACTCTAAGGGTCCGCCGGCATGGTGCGGTGGACGCGCAAGGGAGAATTCAACATGCAGCTGTTCCGGGGCTTCGCACGTGCCTCCGCAACCGTCGCGGTCCTGATGGGCGGCACCGCCCTGGTGCAGGCCGCGGACGTGTCGTTCCTCACCCACTGGGCGCCCGATACGGTCGCCAAGCTGGAAGCGGCCGCAGCCGCCTATTCGGAAGCCAATCCCGGCACGAGCATTTCGGTGCGGGCCGTGCCGTTCGGCGACCTCCTGACGACGCTGCGCACTTCGGGCGGCGGCGCGAGCGGCGCGACTATTGCCGGCATCTATGACGCCTGGCTGCCGGACCTCGCCCGCGACGGGTTGGTGGCGCCGGTGCCCGAGGCCATTGCCGCGGACACCCGCGCCGGCTGGCCGGAGGGCGTCCTCGGGGCCGCCTCGATCTCGGGGACGCTGTATGGCATTCCCAACGAGATCAATGTCTACGCGCTGAACTACAACAAGCGCCTGTTCGCCGAAGCGGGCATCGACGCTGCGCCGGCGACCTGGGCGGAATTCCTCGCTGCCGCCGAGAAGCTGACGGACGCCTCCAAGGGTCAGCAGGGCTTCGGGCTGATCAATTCCTGGGCCGCGGGCGTGCTGCATCCCTTTGCCTCGCTGCTGGTCTCCAATGGCGGCGAACTCGTGGTCGACGGCACCCCCGTACTCGACAGCACCGAAGCCAAGGAGACGTTCGAGCTCTACGAGACGCTGATCAGCTCGGGCTATTCCGACCCGTCCATGGCCATGGCCGACGCCAACACCACCGGGCCGTTCCTCGACAGCTTCGTGTCGGGCCGGACCGGCATGATCATCATGGCCAACTGGTGGCAATCGGCGCTGAAGGCCGGCATGGGCGACGCCTATGCCGACGTGGCGACGGCTCCGATTCCGGTGGGCCCGTCGGGCGATACGGCCCGCTCGATCTCGTACTCGTGGATGACCGTGGTCAACGCCAAGGCCAGCGCCGAGGAACAGGCCGCGGCCTGGGACTTCCTCGCCTGGCTCAACGGGCCGGAATCGGGTCCCGACGGCGCCTCGGCCATGGCCGACATCCTGATGTCGATGGGCATCCTGCCCTCGCGCAGCTCGGACGTGGAAGCCTTCGCCGAGCGGCTCGGCAGCGATCCGTTCCTCGAGGGCTATACCGCGACCTTGGCCGACGCCAAGGGATTCCCGGTGGTGCTGGGCGGCCAGGAATTCTCCGAAGCACTGCAGAAGACTCTCGAAGCCATGCAGTTCGGCCAGCTCAGCGCCGCCGATGCGCAGGCGACGGCGCAGTCCGACGCAGCCGAGATTCTCGCGCGCAACGCCCAGTAAGTCGGTGCCGGGGGCGATTGATCGCCCCCGGCCTGCCGCCAACGCGGTATTGTCTCGGCACGGGACGGCACCGCGCCCGGAGCGAACGGCCGCACGACGGCAGAACGCCGAGGCGCGATCGACGGCAGAGGCCGGCGCGACCCGGTGGATGAACGGACCCATGCACTCAGCACAGCACAGACCGGCCATCATGATGCTCGCCCCCGCGGTTGGGCTGCTCACGGTGTTCATCATCGTGCCGATGCTGCTGACCATCTGGCTGTCGCTGAACGAGTGGTCGACGCAGACCGGGTTCGAGACCGCGCGCTTCGTCGGCATCCAGAACTTCATCGACATCTTCGCCGACAATTCGGTGGGGCGCGACTTCAAGGCGGCGCTGGTCAATACGGCGCTTTATACCGCCGGCTCCGTAGTGGTGATCCTGCCGCTTTCGGTGCTGCTCGGCCTGCTCGTGCACCAGACGCTGGCGCCGGGCGGCGTGCTGCTGCGGACCGTGCTGTTTTCCACCTACATGGTGCCGATGATCGCGGTGGCGCTGGTGTTCTCCAAGCTCTACTCGCCCACCGAAGGCCCGCTGAACCAGATCCTCGGCTATATCGGCGTGCCGCCGCAGCGCTGGCTGTCGGCGCCGCAATCGGCGCTGTTCTCGCTGGTGATCCTCAATGTCTGGCAGCAGGTGGGCTATTTCACCGTATTGGCAGTGGCCGGGCTGACGCAGATCCCGTCCTCGCTCCATGAAGCGGCGCGCATCGACGGGGCGAACGGGCTGCAGCGGTTCTTTTCGGTGACGCTGCCGCTGCTCTCCGGCACGCTGCTGTTTTCGGCGGTGATCGCGATCATCAATGCGGTGCAGGTGTTCGAGCCGGTGGCGCTCATCACCCAGGGCGGGCCGGTCAACGCGACCAATGTGGTGACCTATCATATCCGCCGCGTCGGCATCGAACGGGCGCAAGGCGGGCTCGGCTCGGCCATGGCCGTGACGGTGATGCTGGCGTTGATCATCGCGATTTCGGCGCTGTTCGCGCTGTTCCGTGCCAGGGAGGCGGCCCGATGAGCACCGCGGCCGTCGACCGCCGCCCGCTGGAGCGGCCGCGCTATCGGCTGACGCCGACGAGTGCGGTGCTGACGCTGCTGATCGTCGCGATCGCCGTCGTCGCCGCGTTCCCCCTCGCCTGGATGGTGCTGTCGAGCCTCAAGACGCCGCAGGAGAGCATGCAGGTGCCGCCGGTGTGGCTGCCGGGCACGCCGAATCTCGAGGCCTATACGCAGGTCGCGGACGTGATCGGGCTGGGGCGGAGCTTCTTCAATTCGACGGTCATCGCGCTCTCGACCACGGCCGCGATCATCGTCACCAGCCTGATGGCCGGCTACGCCTTCGCCAAATACCGCTTCCGCCATCGCGAGGCGCTGTTCGCGATCCTCATCGCCACCATGTTCCTGCCGCCGATCGTGACGCTGATCCCGCTCTATCGGCTGACCGGCTATCTGGGGCTCAACGGCAGCCTCGCCGGGGTGCTGGTGCCCAATCTCGCCAATGCCTTCGGCATCTTCCTGATGCGCCAGTTCATCCGCAACGTGCCGGACGAACTGATCGAAGCGGCCCGCGTCGACGGCGCCTCGGAATTGCGGGTGCTGTTCCAGATCGTGGCGCCGGCGGTGCTGCCGGCCATCGCGGCCCTGGCGCTGTTCGCCTTCGTTTATCACTGGAACAGCTATCTGTGGCCGCTGACCGTGCTGCAGGGCAACGCCGACGCCTACCCCATCGTCATCTCGCTCTCGCGGCTGCTGAGCTACAATCGCGGCGCCATGAATACCGGGCTGGTGATGGCGGGGGCGACGCTTGCGGTGCTGCCGCCGGTGGTGCTGTTCGTCTTCCTGCAGCGCTTCTTCGTCGATTCCATCGTGGCTTCCGGAGTGAAGGGATGAGCGACACCATCCTCGCCATCGACCTCGGCGGCACCCGGCTGCGGGCCGGACGCGCCGAAGTGCGCGATCCCGCCGCGGTGGAGCCGATCGGGCAGTGGGCCGCCCCCGACAGTCGCGAGGGCCTGATCGGCCTCTTGCGCCGCGAGCTCGATCGCATCGGGGCGCGCCGGCTCGGCATGGGCGTGCCGGGACTGGCGATCGGCACGATGTGCCGCTGGGTGCCCAATCTCGGCTATCTCGACGGGCTGGATCTCGCCGAAGCCCTGCCCGGGATCACGGTCGGGCTCGGCAATGACGCGCAGCTGGCGCTGCTCGCGGAGGCGCGGGCCGGGGCGGCGGCGGAACTCGACGACGCGATCCTTCTGGCGATCGGTACGGGGATCGGGTCCGCGGTGCTGGCGGGCGGGCGGATCGTGGTGGGCGCCGGGGGCGGGGCGTGCTCGTTCGGCTGGGCGGCGGCCGATGTGACGGACCCCGGAGAAGATCGCAGCGGCTGGCTGGAGCGGCAGGCGGCCGGGCGGGCGCTCGATGCGATCGCGCGCGCCGCGGGACATGCAGACGGGCTGGCACTGGTCGCGGCCGCACGGGCCGGCGACAGTGCGGCGCTGGCCGCGCTGCGGCCGCCGATGCGCGCGCTCGGGACGACCCTCGCCGGCGCCGTAGCGCTGCTGGACCCGCAGGCGATCATCGTCGCGGGCGGCGTCGCGGATGCGCTCGACGTGCTGGAACCACTGATCCTTGGGCCGATGCGACGACAATTGCCGCCGCATCTGCGCCCGATCGCCTTCCGGCGCGGCGTCTTCGGCTCCCGCGCCGGGCTGGTCGGCGCGGCCTTTGCCGGGGCGCTCGGCCCAGACTGGAGACATCGCAATGGCTGACACCATAGGCCTCGTCCGGCCGGACCGCCGACGACCGGAACCGCTGTGGCACCAGGCCGAGACGGCGCTCAGGGCGCTGATCGACAGCGGCGCCTGGGCAGCCGGATCGCAGATCCCCAACGAAGACCGGCTGTGCGAGATGCTGGGCATCTCGCGCATCACGGTGCGGCACGCGCTGCGCAATCTCGAAGAAGCCGGGCTCCTGCGCCGGGAGCATGGGCGCGGCACTTTCGTGCGCTCGGCGACGGTGGTGGCGGGCGTGCGCGGCCTCACCAGCTTCACCGACGAGATGAAGACGCTGGCGCTCGCCCCCAGCACGCAGCTGGTGGAGGCGCGGCTGATCGCCGCCGATGCCGACATGGCGGATGCGCTGGAGATCGGGGTCGGCGACGGCGTGGTGCAACTCAAGCGGCTGAGGCTCGGCAACGGGCTGCCAATCGGCATCCAGACCAGCCACCTGCCGGAACTCCGCGTGCCCGGCCTGTTCGCCGCCGCGCCCGAGGTGCAGTCGCTCTATGCCTGGCTGGCCGAGCATTGCGACATCCGGCCGGTCAAGGCCAAGGAAGTCTACCGCGTCGGCACCGTCGGCGCGGAGGATGCCGCGCTGATCCAGCTGTCGGCAGGTACGCCCGCCTTCGAGGTGGAGCGCATCGCCTACGATTCCCGAGGGCCGTTCGAATACGCCCTCTCGACCATGCGGGCGGACCGCTACGAGATCCGCTCGACGCTTTACGTCTGACCCCCTGAAAGGTGCTTTCATGTCCACGCTCTACATCAGCAAGCTCGCCGCCCTCGCCGAAAAGGCCGCAAGCGAGAACGAAGCCGCCTTCGAGGCGGCCGCCGGCGCGATGGCGGAAAGTCTCGCCGGCAAGGGGCTGGTCCACCTCTACGGCTCGGGCCATTCCGTGCTGCCGGTGCAGGAAACCTATCCGCGCTACGGCTCCTATGTGGGGTTCAACCCGCTGACCGACCCGCGCGTGATGTGGCACAACATTCTGGGCGCCGGTGGCGTGCGGGAATTGCTCTGGCTCGAGCGGACCGAGAACTATGCCGAGAAGTTCCTCGACCACCAGCCGCTGAACGCGGGCGACAGCATCGTGATCTTCGGCCATTCCGGCTCGAACGCCTCCGGCATCGACACGGCGCTCTATGCCAAGGAACGGGGCCTGACCGTGATCGCCATCACGGCGAAATCGAACGCCAGCAAGCCCGCGACGCACAGCTCCGGCAAGCGGCTGCCGCATGCGGCGGATATCGTCATCGACACCGGCTCGCCGGTCGAGGATGCGATCGTCGCCATCGAGGGCTGGAGCCGCCCGGTCTCGGGTTCCTCCACCGTGCTCGCCATGATGATGATGCACGAGCTGGTCTCGCGCACGGCGCAGAAACTTGCGGCCAAGGGCATCGAGCTGCCGGTGTTCGCCTCGCCCACCATTGCCGGGGTGACGCTGCACGACACCGACATCATCTACGGCGTCTATCGCGAACGCATGCTGGAAGCGCAGCAGAAGCACCTGCCGCAGTTCAAGAAATCGATGGCCAAGGAGGGCTGAGCGCAGCCCGCCGGCCTGTCGCCGCGGCGGCTCAGGCCGGCGGGGCCGAGGCGAGCAGCGAGGCTGGGGGCGCCCGCACCTAGCGCGGGGCGGCGGCGCGGGTGAGGCGGTCGTTGATGGCTTCGCCCAGGCCCTCGTTCGGGATGGGGGCGACGGCGATGCGTGTGGCCTCGGCGTCGAGCCGGTGCAGCATGGAGAAGAGATTGCGGGCGGCCTCGGCAAGGTCGCCGGTAGGCGAGAGGTTGAGCGTGCCCGCCCGGTCGCCGAAGGCGAGATAGGCTTCGCCGGGCTCAGGATGTTCCACGTGAATCCGCAGACGCGCCTCGGGCGCGTAGTGGCTGAGCAGCATGCCGGGGGCGGTGATGGCGCTGTCGGGAGCGGCAACGGGCACCGGCCGGCCGAGCAGGTGCTCGATCTCGTCGCGCGCCAGCGCCCCGGCCCGCAGTTGCACGACGTCGTCGCCGGTTACCGCGAGAATCGTCGATTCGAGTCCGGCCTCGGCCGGCCCGCCATCGAGCACGGGAACCCGGCCGGCAAAGCCTGCGACGACCTGCGCGGCCGTGGTGGGCGAGAGGCGGCCGGACGGATTAGCCGAGGGCGCGGCGAGCGGCCTTCCGGTGGCGCGGATCAGCGCGGTGGCGAGCGGATGGCGCGGGACGCGCAGCCCGACGGTCGAGAGCCCGGCGGTGACGATATCGCTGATGCCGGCCGTCGGGCGGAGCGGCAGCACGAGGGTGAGCGGGCCAGGCCAGAAGGTGGCGAGGCGCCGCGCCAGAGGCGAGAACTCGGCTACCGTCTCGGCCATGGCGATGTCGGCGACATGGACGATCAGCGGGTTGAAGCGTGGCCGGCCCTTCATGGCGTAGATGCCCAGCACCGCGTCCGAACTGGTGGCGTCGGCACCGAGGCCGTAGACGGTTTCGGTGGGGAAGGCCACGAGGCCGCCGGCGCGCAGTTTTTCAGCCAGTTGCGCGATATCGTCCGCCGTATGGACTGCTGCTGCCGTTGACATGTCGAAGGCCCCCGTCCACTGGTCGCGCGGGCGGTTTGACAAGTCGCCACCGGCAACGTCAAGCTCGAAAGCTCACAACCCGACGCAACATGGCCACGCTCCTACTCTCGCAGCCGAATTTTCAGAGCCACGCGACACCGACGGGACACCCCGAGCGGGCGGATCGCATCAGGGCGGTCGAGGAGGGGCTGGCGGCCGACGGCTTCGCCCGGCTGGTGCGCCGGAACGCGCCCGCTGGTGATCTCGGCCTCGCCGCGCTGGTCCATGACCAGGATTATCTGCCGGCGCTCGCCCGGATCCGCCCGGCCGAGGGGCTGGCGCAGATCGACGAGGATACCTTCATTTCGGCCCGTTCGCTCGATGCGGCCGCAACGGCACTGGGCGCGGGACTGGCCGGGCTCGATGCCGTGCTGCTGGGCGAGGTGGACAACGCCTTCTGCGCGGTGCGGCCACCCGGCCACCATGCCGAGCGGCAGAGGCCGATGGGCTTCTGCCTCGTCAACACGATCGCGGTGGTGGCCCGCGAGGCGCAGCGGAAATATGGAGCGGAGCGGATCGCCATCGTCGATTTCGACGTGCATCACGGCAATGGCACCGAGGACATCTTCAAGGACGATCCGAGCGTGTTCTACGCCTCGAGCCACCAGATGCCGCTCTATCCGGGCACGGGCCAGCCGGATTTCACCGGCGTGGGCAATATCTGCAATGTGGGGCTGAAAGCGGCGAGCGATGGCGAGACGATGCGGGAGGCGTATCTCGAGCGCATCCTGCCGGCGCTCGAGGCGTTCCATCCCGACGTGCTGCTGCTCTCGGCGGGCTTCGATGCCGATTATCGCGACCCGCTGGCGGGTCTCAACTGGCGCCCGGCGGATTTCGGCTGGCTGACCAGCCGGCTGCTCGACGTCGCCGGGCGGGTCTGCGAGGGGCGGGTGATCTCGATGCTGGAAGGCGGCTATGACCGCGAGGGGCTCGCGACCGGGGCCGCGGCGCATGTGGCGGCGCTGATGGCGGGCTGAATTGCCGGCGCGGGCTTGAGCCGCAGGCGGCAAGACGCTAGCAGAGGCAGCGCACCAAGAGGAGCCTCCCCCATGGCCGACACCACAACCACACCGCCCGGTGGTCCGAACGGCCCCGCCGCACAGGATGTCGCCGGCATGAGCTTCGAGGCGGCGCTGAAGGAGCTCGAGAGCATCGTCGGCAAGCTCGAAAGCGGCGAGGCGCCGCTCGCCGAATCGATTGCCATCTATGAGCGCGGCGAGGCGCTGAAGGCGCATTGCGAGCAGCTGCTGCAGCAGGCCGAGATGCGGATCGAAAAGATCACGCTGCGCGGCGGGCAGCCGACGGGCACCGAACCGCTCGACCCGCAATAAGTGTCCGAAAGGCGCCGGCTCGACCAGGAGATCGAGGCCCGCGGGCTGCTGCCGAGCCGGGCGCGGGCGCGCGACGCCGTGCTGCGCGGCACGGTGCAGGTGAACGGCCAACCGGCGCGCAAGCCCAACCAGCCGGTGCTGCCCACAGATCACATTACGCTCGACGACCCGGCGGCAAGCTATGTATCGCGGGCGGCGCTGAAACTGATCGCGGGCCTCGACGCAGGCGGGATTGCGGTCGCGGGGCGCTATTGCCTCGATCTTGGGGCCTCGACGGGCGGCTTCACGCAGGTGCTGCTGGAGCGCGGGGCCCGGCATGTGGTGGCGGTGGATGTTGGGCACGACCAGCTGCACCCGACATTGGCCGCCGATCACCGCGTCACGAGCCTTGAAGGGCTGAACGGGCGCGAGCTGACGGCGGAACATGTCACCGAACCCGTCGAGCTGCTTGTCTCCGATCTCAGTTTCGTCTCCGTGCTGAAGGTGATCGAGCCGGCGCTGGCGCTTTGTGCACCGGGGGCCTTTGCCGTGGTGCTGGTGAAGCCGCAATTCGAAGTCGGGCGGGAATTCATCGGCAAGGGCGGGATCGTCACCGATAGCGCAGCGATCGCGGCGGCCGTGGCGCGGGTGGTCGACCGTTTCGCGGCACTCGGCTGGCGGCAGCTCGCCGCCGTGCCCTCGCCGATCGCCGGCGGCGACGGCAACAGGGAAACTGTCACAGTGTTCAGGCAGGGTGACGAGCGCGGCAGAGACTGAGCCGCGCTTCCGGGCCCGCGCCGCATTGAGCTACCTGCTGACGCCGCTGCTGATCGTGTTGTTCGTGATCGGGCTGATCCTGACGCCGACGCCGCTGCCGCTCGGCATCCCGATCATGGCGCTGTCGCTGTTCCTGCTGGTGGCGACGAACCCGCATGCCGCCCGGCTGGTGCAGGGGCTGAGAGGCCGTTTTCTCGTGCTGGACCAGGCCATCCGCTTCGTCGAGGAGCGGGCGGGCAAACGGATCGGCGAGACGCTGCGCCGCACGCGGCCGCCGGGCACCTGACACCCGACGGGCTGAGGCGGGCGGCTCAGAAGCCGATGCCGCCCTCGCGCCCGGTCTGCCCGCGATGGCGGAGGAAATGGTCGGCAAGCACCAGCGCCATCATGGCCTCGCCGATGGGGACGGCGCGGATGCCGACACAGGGATCGTGCCGCCCCTTGGTGATGACTTCGGTGTTCTGGTTGGCGGTGGTCACGGTTTCACGCGGGGTGATGATCGAGGAGGTCGGCTTGACCGCAAAGCGGACCACGATCGGGTCGCCATTCGAGATGCCGCCCAGGATGCCGCCGGCGTGGTTGGACTTGAAATAGGGGCCCTGATTGCCGGCCCGCATCTCATCGGCGTTTTCGGTGCCGGTAAGCGCCGCAGCCGCCATGCCCTCGCCGATCTCGACGCCCTTGACGGCGTTGATCGACATCATGGCCGAGGCGAGGTCGGCGGAGAGCTTGCCGTAGATCGGGGCGCCCCAGCCGGGGGGCACGCCCTCGGCGACGACCTCGATGACGGCGCCCACGGAATTGCCGTCCTTGCGGATGCCATCGAGATAGGCCTCCCAGTCGCGCGCGGCGACGGGATCGGCGCAAAAGAAGGGGTTGCGGTCGACCTCGTCCCAGTCGAAGCGAGAATAGTCGATGCGATGCGGCCCGATCTGCACGAGGCTGGCGCGGATGGTAACCTGCGGAATGACGAGGCGCGCAACGGCGCCGGCGGCGACGCGGGCCGCGGTCTCGCGGGCGGATGCGCGGCCGGACCCCTTGTAGTCGCGGATGCCGTATTTCTGCTGATAGGTGAAATCGGCGTGACCGGGCCGGTACTTGTCCTTGATGTCGGAATAGTCCTTGGAGCGCTGGTCGGTGTTCTCGATCATCAGCGAGATGGGGGTGCCGGTGGTCTTGACGAGCCCGTCGCGCTCATCCTCGAAGGTGCCGGAGAGGATGTGGACCAGGTCCTCCTCGCGCCGCTGCGTGGTGAAGCGGGACTGGCCGGGCCGGCGGCGGTCGAGATCGCGCTGGATGGCCTCGGGGGTGAGCGGGATGCCCGGCGGGCAGCCATCGACCACTACGCCGAGCGCCGGCCCGTGGCTTTCGCCCCAGGTGGTGAAACGGAAGAGATGGCCGAAGGTGTTGAAGCTCATAAGGATACCCCGGGAAGCTCAGGGGGTTCTAGGGGCGAAGGCGGGAGCGGTCAATCGAGGCTAGACTTCGCGATAGACGCTGTCCCTCGGGCCGATGGCGATTACGATGATCAGAATGCGGTCGTCATGTACCTCGTACACGAGACGATACCCCGGCGACTTCAGCTTGATCTTGTAACGCGGCCCAGGCCAGCGTCCTCTGAGACGAGCGGACGGGACGTGGGGCTCCTCAACCCTGCGGGCCAAAACGGCCTGCAACTGAGATCGGACTGCACTATCGAGCTTGTTCCACTGCTTGCGGGCCCGGTCGCTAAATGTCAGCCGATAGGTCATCGACGGAGACCTCCACGACGGGCTCGTTGTCCCCCGCCTCGGCCAGTTCGGCGAGCTTTGCGTCGTCGTAAAGGTCCTGAAGATACTCCCATACCGCTGGCGAGATCAGATAGCCGACGACCTTGTTGTGGTTCAGGATCGCGACTGCCTCCTGCCGGGAGGCTCTGACCACAGCCATTGGATTGCGCTTCAGCTCGGACACGCTGAAGGCAAGATCGGCTTCGATGCGCTGGCCAAACTGCTCGTTCATGACGGCCTCCTATTTGGGGCTAAATGTAGCACCAAATGGACCTGTTTCAATCGTCCCAGCTTTGTCCTGCCGGGTAGACCACGCTGCGGCCGTCGATGAAGTGGACCACCGAATCCTGCGGAGGGAACCAGTTGACGGCGCGCTCGGCGGGGAAATCCTCGATCAGGCGGCGGAGGATGCGCAGGATGCCGCCATGGGCGACGATGATCGCCGGGCCCTGCAGTTCGGCCGCAAAGCTCGTCACGCGACGGGCGACGTCGGCATAGCTTTCGCCGGAAGGTGGGCGGAAATCCCAGAAGCTGGCGTCGCGCTCGCCGGCGATCGCCATCTCGCCGCTGGAAAGTTCGGAGTGCAGCCGGCCTTCGTGGATGCCGAAGGAGACCTCGACCAGCCGGGCATCGTAGCCGACCTCCGGCAGGGGTTCGGCGAAGGCGGCCCGAATGCGCTGCATGGTTTCGCGGGTGCGGCTCAGCGGCGAGGCATGCCAGGCGAAATCGTGCGGGTCGCGGTTGTCGCGGACCAGCAGCTCGCGGAGCAGATGGCCGTTGAGATCGGCCTGGCCGCGGCCGATCTCGTTGAGCGGGATGTCCTTGGAGCCCTGATAGCGCCCCTCGGCGTTCCAGTCGGTCTGGCCGTGGCGGACGAAGTAGAGCTCTGGCCAGACGAGGGACATTTGGCGATCCGGAGTTGGAGGCGCTGTTCAGGCGTTTGCGGCGGGCTCGTCATCGACATGCATGCCGATGATCGAGAAGCCGCAATCGACATACTGGATCTGGCCGGTGACACCCGAAGCGAGGTCGCTGAGGAGGTAGAGCGCTGCGGTGCCGACCTCCTCCTGGGTGACGTTGCGCTTCAGCGGTGCCGCCTTCTCCTGGAAATGCAGCATGGTGCGGAGGCCGGAAATACCGGAGGCAGCCAGCGTCTTGATGGCGCCGGCCGAAATGGCGTTGACGCGGATGCCCTTGGGGCCGAGATCGTGGGCGAGGTAGCGCACCGAAGCTTCCAGCGCCGCCTTGGCGACACCCATGACATTGTAGTTCGGCACGTATTTCTCGGCGCCGTAGTAGGTCAGCGTGAGGAGCGAGCCGCCGGGGTTCAGCATCGCCTCGGCGCGCTTGGCCACAGCAGTGAACGAGTAAACCGAGATGTTCATGGTCAGCGCGAAATTGTCGGCGCTGGTCTCGATGTAGCGGCCCTCGAGCTCTTCCTTGTTGGAGAAGCCGATGGCGTGGACGAGGAAATCCATCGTCCCCCACTTCTCCTTGAGCACGCGGAAGGTCTCGTCCATGGCGGCGTCGCCGCCGACATCGCACTCGACGAGCGTGGTAACGCCGATTTCGGCGGCGAGCGGCTCGACGCGCTTCTTCAGTGCTTCGCCCTGATAGGAGAAGGCGATCTCGGCGCCCTGGTCGGCCAGCGCCTTGGCGATACCCCAGGCGATGGAACGGTTGTTCGCCACGCCCATGATCAGGCCCTTCTTGCCGGCCATCAACCCGTTCGCCATGCTACTTCTCCGCTGTGGGTGAAACTGTTGCGGCGCTTGTCGCACAGGGCTGGAAAACGGGCAAGTTACGGCTTTATGGTGCGGGCCTCATGAGCCTCAGCACTTCAGACATCATCGCCGCCCTCGGCGCCCTGCTCGGACCGGGCGGTCTCGTGGCCGATCCGGCACAAATGGGCAGCTATCTCAACGAGCCGCGGAAGCGCTTCAAGGCGCCGGCGGCGGCCGTTGCGCTGCCGGGCAGCGTCGCCGAGCTACAGGCGATCTGCCGCTGGGCCAACGAGCACCACGTCGGGCTGATCCCTCAGGGCGGCAATACCGGGCTGGTCGGCGCGCAGGTGCCGCTCACCGGCAATGAGGTCATCGTCTCGCTGCGCCGGCTCGACAAGGTACGCGAGGTGAACGCCGCGGCGGGTCACATGACGCTCGAGGCCGGAGTGATCCTCGAAGAGGCGCACAGGGTGGCAGAGGCGGCGGGCGCGCTGTTTCCGCTCTGGCTCGCCTCGCAGGGGTCGGCGCGGATCGGCGGGGTGCTGAGCTCGAATGCCGGCGGGGTGCAGGTGCTGGCCTATGGCAATGCGCGGGAGCTGACGCTGGGCGTCGAGGCCGTGCTGGCCGACGGGCGGCTCTATAACGGGCTCAACTCGCTGCGGAAGGACAATACCGGCTACGACCTCAAGGACCTGCTGGTGGGATCGGAAGGGACGCTGGGCTTCATCACGGCGGCGACGCTGAAGCTGTTCCCGATGCCGGAGGCGCAGGAGACGGCGCTGGTCAACGTCGCGAGCCCGGCGGTGGCACTGGAACTCTTCGGGCTGTTGCGCGGACGGGTCGGGACGCAACTGACGGCGTTCGAACTGATCAACCGCTTCGGCATCGACCTGCAGCTCAAGCACGGCATGCTGGCGCGCGACCCGACGCCGAGCCTCTCGCCCTGGTATGTGCTGGCCGAGGTGAGCCGGCCGAAGGGCGGCACACCGGGGGCGCTGCAGGCGGCACTGGAGGAGGCGCTCGGCGCGGGGCTGGTGCCGGATGCGGTGATTGCCGAGTCCGAAGCCGATCGGGTCGCGATGTGGGCAGCGCGCGAGCAGATGAGCGAGGTGCAATCCAAGGAGGGTGCCTCGATCAAGCATGACGTTTCGGTGCCGATCGGAGCGGTGCCGGCGCTGCTCGAAGACGGCACGGCAGCGGTGGAGCGCGCCATTCCGGGCGTGCGCGCCTGCCCGTTCGGGCACATGGGTGACGGCAATATCCACTTCAACTTCACCCAGCCCGAGGGCGCCGACGGCAAGGCGTTCATGGCTGCGGAGCCGGCGGCGAACGCCGCGATCTACGAGGTGGTGCTGAGACTCGGCGGCTCGGTTTCGGCGGAGCACGGCATCGGACAGCTGAAGACCGGGTTGTTGCGCGCGGTGAAGGATCCGGTGGCGCTGGAGATGATGTGGGCCATCAAGCGGGCGCTCGACCCCAATGGCATCCTCAACCCCGGTAAGCTGCTCGGTCAGCCATAGCGGAGTTCGGTGAAGCTCGCGTCGCGCCCGTCATAGAGCAGCAGGCGGCCGACCAGCGGCGTGCCGAGCCCGACGGTGAGCTTGATCGCTTCCATTGCCATCAGCCCGCCGATGACGCCGGTGATGGCACCGAGGACGCCGACCACTTCGCAGGCCGGCAGGTCGGACTCGTCGGGGGCATCGGGGTAGAGATCGCGAAAGCCGGGGCCGGCCGGCATGAAGACGGTCAGCTGGCCGTCAAACATCGAGATCGCGCCCGAAACCAACGGCTTGCCGGCTGCCGCAGCGGCTTCGGCGACGAGCAGCCTGGTCGCAAAATTGTCGGTGCCGTCGAGAACGAGATCGTAGTCGGCGACGAGTGCCGCGGCGTTTTCGGCCGTCAGGCGCTCGGCGTGCGGCACGAAGCGGACATGGTGGTTGAGGCCGGCCACGAAGCGCTGGGCGCTCTCGACCTTGGTGTCGCCCACACCATCCTCGCGATGGATGAACTGGCGCTGCAGGTTGGAGAGCGAGACGGTGTCGTGGTCGACGACACCAAGCGTTCCGACCCCCGCAGCCGCGAGCGCAGCGATCGCCGGACTGCCGAGGCCACCGGCGCCGACGACCAGCATGCGCGCGGCCTTGAGCCGCTGCTGGCCGGCGCCGCCGACACCGCGCAGCACGACATGTCGAGCGTAGCGCCGGACTTCATCCGGCGACAGTGCACTCACGGCTGCAGCGGGATGGGAACGGCGACGAAGCGGCGATCCGGCCCCTCGAAGCCGTGGGTGTAGACCGACACGATGGCGACCGGGGTCAGCGCGTTCCAGTGCCACTGCATGGGCGCGACGACGCCGTAGAGGCGGTAGGCGAGGGTGCAGCCGCGTGACGCGGGGACACGCGCGTCGCGGTGGAGTTCGCTGGTGCCGCCATCGGTGGTCACCGACAGCGCATAGCCGACCGGGGGATCGAAGCCATAGCCGGTGCAGGGGCCGGAATCGTCGAGCAGCAGCGTCGTCAGCTCTAGGCGCGCCGGGGCTTCGGGATCGGCCATGCCGTAGCCGGGGCGACCGAACTCCAGCACGGCGGTGTCGTTGCCGATCTCGCCATCGCCATGCAGGGCGACGATGGTCACGGGGGCGGTGATCTCCAGTTCGGCCAGGGTACCGGCAGCCCGATCGCGTGCTTCGGCCCGAACGGCAGCGATCGATTCCCCTTCGTCCTCGAGAAGGACGCGGAAGGGCGAGCCGCCTACCCAGCGATCGCGTGCCACGTCGAGGACGAACAGATTGGCGTAGGCAAAGCCCGAGCCGTCCTGAATGCCGAATTCCTCGAAGGCGAAGTAGCGGCCGTCGGCGGAAAAGCCGAGCGGGGCGAATTCGGCGGCGTCGCCGGCCAGAACGGGGGCGGCAGAGGCGAGAAGGCTAACGGCCAGTAGAGCCGAAGCCACCGGCACCGCGTTGCGTTTCATCGAGAGTCTCCCTGAGCACGAAGCTGACGGCCGCAACCGGCGCGACCACCAGCTGGGCGATGCGATCGCCCCGCCGGATCTCGAACGGGGCGTCGCCGAAATTGACCAGAATGATCTTCACCTCGCCGCGATAGTCGGCGTCGATGGTGCCGGGGGCGTTGAGAACGGTGACCCCGTAGCGGGCGGCGAGCCCGGAACGGGGCCGGACCTGGCCCTCATGCCCCGCGGGCAGGGCGAGGGCGAGGCCGGTGGGCACCAGTGCGCGTCCCCCGACCGGCAGCGACAGCACCTCCCCGGGGGCGAGGGCAGCCACGAGGTCGACGCCGGCCGCGCCGCTGCTCTGCTGGCGCGGGGGTTCGAGCCCCGTGCCGTGCGGGAGCCAGACGAAGCCGACTTCGACCGGATGCGTCATGGTCAGCGCGTGTCCACGACGGCGAAGAGCTCGTCGGGCAGATTGGCCGAGCCGTCGAACAAGGCACTGAACGGAATGATCTTTTCGGCGAGGGTGTCGTCCTCCAGATCCATGTTGGTCTCGACGATGCGCTTGCCGCGGATGCGCATGGTGACGTTGTGGCCGTCGAAATAGGTCCGCAGCATCTGCATGGATTCTTCGTCCTGACCTTCGGTCACGTCGCTCGCCATGTTTTCGGTCTTGAAGGCGACGCGCACGACGCCGGGGCTGACGACGGTGAAGATCGCATCCTCGGTCGGGCCTTCCGCGGCGACGATATCCGCGAAGCTGCCTTCGCCCACGATCGTGCAAGTGGCGCTGCCATCAGGGTTTTCGCTCAGCTCGGCACCGGCTTCGGTGCAGAAGCCCTCGCTGGCCGCGTCGGGGTCGGCTTCGGCCATGGCCTTGAGCATGGGGTAGAATTCGGCGCCCATGGTCATGTTGGTGGTGGCCTTGGCGGTGGTGTCCGACAGGACCTCGATGTCGGCGGTGACGTCGATGCAGCCGGCGAGGCCGATGCTCAGCACCACTGCGCCGGCGATGCGGCCCATGATGGAAAAGTTCATGTATTGCTCCTCAACTGTGGCCCGCCGCAGGCGGGCACCCTAGCAGGGTACGGGGCTGCCGCAAGCTTGCCCCGCCGCAGTACCGCCTTGTTGCTGAACGCTTGCTGAACCTGCTCTTAACTGCCGCCGACGAGGAGGCGGAAGGTGGCGGCGAGGAAGGCGAGGATCGCGGCCAGCGCGACCGAAACGAAGAGGATGCGATTCCAGAGCTGCCAGCTGCCGCCGGTGGCCCGATGCCGGACCATGTCGAGGGCGGCCTCGGCCTTGTCGACCAGCGCCGGGAGGCGACCGAGCGTCTCCATGGCGACCCCCGCCTGCTCGGCGAGCACTTCGAGGCGACCGACGGGACCCGCGACGCGGCGCACCCATTCGCCGACGATGGGCTCGGAGAGACTCCAGATGTCGAGATCGGGATCGATGCTGCGCGAGACGCCCTCCACCAGCACCATGGATTTCTGCAGCAGCACCAGTTCGGGCCGGGTCTTCATCTCGAACAGTTCGGTGGTCGAGAACAGCTGGCCCAGCACGCGGGCCATGGAGATGTCCGACATCTTGCGGCCGTGCTGCGGCTCGCCGATGGCGCGGAGCGCGAGGGCGAAATCGTCGACCGACTGGTGGCGCGGCACATAGCCGATCTCGAAATGCCGCTCGGCGATCAGCCGGTAGTCGCGGGTGATGAAGCCGTAGAGGATTTCGGCGAGAAAGCGCCGCTCGCGCCGCGACAGCCGGCCCATGATGCCGAAATCGACGGCGATGACGCCGTTGGTCGCGGGGTCGGCGAAGAGATTGCCCGGATGCAAATCGGCGTGGAAGAAGCCGTCGCGGATGGTGTGGCGCAGGAAGGACTGCAGGAGATTGGCGGCGAGCTGCTTGCGATCGATGCCGGCGGCATCGAGGGCGGCGAGATCGCGGACCGGCACGCCGGTGACCCAGCTGGTGGTGAGCACGCTGTCGCTGGTCTGGTCCCACATCACTTCGGGAATGGCGAAGCCGGTATCGCCGGCGATGTTGGCGGCCATCTCGGAGATGGCGGCGGCCTCGAGGCGCAGGTCGAGCTCGAGCCGGGCGGAGCGATCGAGGGTCGCGACCACTTCGATGGGGCGGAGGCGCCGGAGCTTGGGCACGAGGGCCTCGGCGAGGCGGGCGCCGGCATACTGGCTTTCGATATCGGCGCGGAAGCGGGCGCGGATGCCGGGGCGGAGCAGCTTGACGGCGACGGGCCGGCGGCCGCGCGCATCGACCAGCACGGCCTTGTGCACCTGGGCGATGGAGGCGGCGGCGATCGGTGCCGATAGCTCGGTGATCGCCGTGGCATTGGGGCCCAGCGCCTCGGCGAGGAGGCCCGGTACACTCGCCGGATCGAAGGGCTCCATCCGGTCCTGCAGGACGGCGAGATCGGCGGCGACGACGGGGCCGACGATGTCGGGCCGGGCCGCCAGCGTCTGGCCGATCTTGACATAGGTCGGGCCGAGCCGGTTCAGCGCCCGCGACAGCCGCTCGGCGCGGCCGCTGCGGCGAACCTCGGGACGCTCCACGAGGCGGCCGAGCCGGACGCCGGCCCGGAGGACGGGCGGCAGCGCCGGATTGTCCATGAGGCTCAGCGCCCCTTCGCGCGCCAGCACCCAGCCGGCCCGCAGCATGCGGAAATAGGCAGCAAGCCCCATGATGGTCAGAGTTTCCAGGCCGCGTGCAGCGCGGCGATGTTGCCGCTCATCGGGGTGTGGGTGATGCGCTTGAAGCCGGCGGTGGCGAGCATGCGGGAGAAGTGCTCGGGGGTGGGGAAATGCCGGATCGACTCAACCAGATAGCGATAGGGCTGGGCATCGCCGGTGACGGCGCGGCCGAGCCCGGGAATGACATTGTCCGAGAACAGCCGATAGGCGGTGTCGAGGCCGGGCATGTCGACCTGGCTGAATTCGAGGCAGAGGAAGCGCCCGCCGCGCTTCACCACCCGGTGCGCTTCGGCCAGTGCGCGGTCGATGCGCGGCACGTTGCGGATGCCGAAAGCGATGGTGTAGGCGTCGAAGCTGTCGTCGGCGAAGGGCAGCTCCTCGGCATTGGCGGCGACGAAGCTCGCCTGGCCGGGAAAGCGCCAGTGCGTGGCGCGTTCGGCGCCGACCCGCAGCATTTCGGTGTTGATGTCGGAAACAGTGACTTCGACAAAACCGACCGAGGCATTGACGATGCGCTCGGCGATGTCGCCGGTGCCGCCCGCCATGTCGAGCACGCGATAGGGCCGGCTGCCGGATTTGGGCGGGGCGAGGCGGGCGACCATGGCGTCCTTCCACAGCCGGTGCACGCCGCCGCTCATCAGATCGTTCATCAGGTCGTAGCGGTCGGCGACCTTGTGGAAGACGTCGTCGACGCGGGCCTGCTTGTCGTCGACCCGCACGGTCTCGTCGCCGAAATGGGTGGTCTCGGGGGCTTCGGGGCGCGCATCGGTCATCATGGTCTGCCTTCAGTGGGGGCTGGGGCGCACCATAGTGGAGGCGGCGGCGGGGCGCCACGCGCAAAGTCGCGCAGGGGTGGGTGACGAGAGCCGGAGACTCAAGGGCTTGTCCGGTGGCTCCCACCCCCACCCTTGATCCCTCCCCACAAGGGGGAGGGAGACGACTGTAAGGTCGGTGCGTCAGCCCAAACCGGCGACGGACCCGCAGACCGGCAGCGTCTCAGGCGGCGAGGTCGGCGACGACGGCGTCGAGGACGGGCCAGCCGCGGTCGGTGACGCGGATGTGGCCGTTGGGGAGCAGCTCGACGAAGCCGATGGCGCGGAGTTCCTCGATCTGGCGCTGCGAGATGGTGCGGCCGGAAATGCGGGTGAAGCGGCGCGGATCGATGCCCTCGCGCAGGCGGAGGCCCATGACGAGCAGTTCGTCGCCCTCCTCCTCCCAGGTGAGGACGTCGTCGGTGACCATGCCGTGGCCGCGCGCGTTGACGCGCTTCATCCACTCGAAGGGAAGCTTTTCGGTCGCGGTGGCGTGGCGCTGGTTGGCGATCAGCAGCCGGCCATGCGCGCCCGGCCCGATGCCGGCATATTCGCCATAGCGCCAATAGATGAGATTATGCCGGCTCTCCTGCCCGGGGCGGGCATGGTTGGAAATCTCGTAGGCAGGGAGCCCAGCCGAGGCGGTCAATTCCTGCGTCAGCTCGTAGAAGTCGGCGCTCGTGTCTTCGTCCGGCAGCTTGAGCTTGCCGGCGCGGAACAGGTCGTAATAACGCGTCCCTTCCTCGATGGTGAGCTGGTAGAGCGAGAGATGCCCGGCCTCGGCGAGCCAGAGCGCCTCGGTCAGCTCATCCTGCCAGTCGTCGAGCGTCTGGTCGGGGCGGGTATAGATGAGATCGAAGCTCGAACGCGGGAAGATCGACTGGGCGAGCCGCACGGCGGCAATGGCCTCGTCGACGGTGTGGCGGCGGCCGAGCGCGGCGAGCGGCGCCTCACGCAGCGACTGCACGCCGAGCGACACCCGGTTGACCCCGGCGCTGCGATAGCCGCGGAAGCGCTCGGCCTCGACCGAGGTGGGGTTGGCCTCGAGCGTGATCTCGGCGCGCGGATCGACCTGCCAGTGTCGGCCGATGGCCTCGAGGATGGCGCCGACCGAGCGCGGGTCCATCAGCGAGGGGGTGCCGCCGCCGAAAAAGATCGACTGCACGACCCGGCCGGGGGTCTTTTCGGCGAAGTAGGCGATCTCGCGCGCATAGGCGGCAACGAACGCCGCCTCGTCGAAGGGGCCGCGATGGACATGCGAGTTGAAATCGCAATAGGGGCATTTGGCGGCGCAGAACGGCCAGTGCACGTAGACGCCGAACAAGCCGTTGGTGCGTGGATCGACCGCGTTGTGCCCCAGCGTGTCAGTGGACATGAGCCGGCCTCGCCAGGATTGCGATTGAACGCTGCGGCCGCGCGTGCGGCCTACCCCCACCCTTAATCCCTCCCCACAAGGGCAGGGCTATCGCAGATGACACTGGCGCCAGCTGTGATCGCCTTCTCCCCTTGAGGGACTTCGAGCCGGTCGCGCAGCGATCATTCGCTCCAGTGGAGCGAATGAAGGTGAAGAAGGTGCCCGAAGGGCGGATGAGGGGTCGATCGGCAAGTACACTAAAGCGTCCTCCGCTCCGCTTCGGTCGGCACAATCCTGGCGGAATGTGCGCCCCCTCATCCGGCGCTGCGCGCCACCTTCTCCCTCGAGGGGAGAAGGGAACCGCCGAGAGAACGGTGCACAGTGCCATATGCGATAGCCCTCCCCACAAGGGGGAGGGTGACGACTGCTGGGGCGGTGCGGCAACCACTCGGTGTCGGTGGCTGCCCCCTCCACCAGCTGCGCTGGTCCCCCTCCCCCGCTGCGCAGGGGAGGAACAAGAGTCAGTGCTCAACGCCGCCTCCCAGGACATCGTCGACGAAGAGGCCGAAGGCGCGGGCGCGGTGGGAGAGGCCGACCTTGCCGGGCGCCCAGGAATGCTTCACCTCGGGCGGCATTTCGCCGAAGGTGATGTCGTGGCCCTGCGGCATGAAGACCGGATCGAAACCGTGCCCCTGCTCGCCGCGCGGCGGCCAGACGATGGTGCCGTCGACGCGGCCGACATAGAGCTGGTCGCGGCCATCGGGATGGGCGAGGCAGAGCGTGGCGCTGAAGGCGCCGCGGCGCTCGCCCGGCTCGCCGGCACCGGCCGCCTGCAAAGCATCCTCGAGGCGGCGCATGCCGAGACCGAAATCGCGCCCGGTGGGGGTTTCGGCCCAGTTGGCGGTGTAGACGCCGGGCTGGCCGCCCAGCGCATCGACGGAGAGGCCGGAATCGTCGGCGAGCGCGATGCAATCGGCGCCGCGGGCGGCGGCACGCGCCTTGATGCGGGCATTCTCGACGAAGCTGGTGCCGGTTTCCTCAGGCTCGGGCAGGCCCAGTTCGGCGGCGGAAACGATATCGAGCCCGAAGCCCGCCAGCAATTCCTGGAATTCGCGCAACTTGCCCGCATTGTGGGTGGCCAGCACCAGCCGGTCGCCGCGCCGCAATGTGAGCTTTTGTGCCATCAACCGGTCTTTCCTTGCGACATGGGCTTCAGGCGAAGCCCGATGCCGCGGTTCGTCTTCACGCCAGCGCCGCCTGCTGCAGCGCGGTCAATTCGGTGACGCCCTTTTCGGCGAGGCCCATCAGCGCTTCGAGTTCAGCGCGGCTGAACGGCACCTGTTCCGCCGTGCCCTGGATCTCGATGAAATTGCCGGAGCCGGTGAGCACAAAATTGGCGTCGGTATGCGCCTCGACATCTTCGAGGTAATCGAGATCGAGCACCGGGCTGCCGCGGAAGATGCCGCAGGACACCGCGGCGACCGAATCGCGCAGCACCTTGCCCTTGGTGAGGCCGCGCGCCTCGAGCCAGGCGACGGCATCGGCGAGCGCCACATAGGCGCCGGTGATCGAGGCGGTGCGGGTGCCGCCATCGGCCTCCAGCACGTCGCAATCGATGGTGATCTGGTTCTCGCCCAGCGCCTGCATATCGACGACGGCGCGGAGCGCGCGGCCGATGAGACGCTGGATCTCCTGGGTGCGGCCGGTCTGCTTGCCCTGCGTCGCCTCGCGGCGGGTGCGGGTGCCGGTGGCGCGCGGCAGCATGCCGTATTCGGCGGTGACCCAGCCGAGGCCGGAGCTGCGGCGCCAGGAGGGGAGCGTGGTTTCGACCGACGCGGTGACGAAGACCCGAGTGGAGCCGAAGCTGACGAGGCAGCTGCCTTCGGCGCGCGGGGCGACCTGGCGTTCGAGGGTCACGGCACGCATTTCGTCTGGCTGACGTCCGGAAGGCCGCATGTGGGGCAAATCACCGTATTGAGTTGGCGTTAACCGCCTCTTAACCCTCAGCCATGGCGGGAACAAGCCGCACCGACTTGGCGGGCCGGGGGTTTCGCCCTAAATGGTGAATATGACCAAGCGCGGAACAGTATCCGAGGATGTGCTGTCGGTGCTCAACGCCCGCAGCCAGGATATTTTCAGAAAGCTCGTCGAGCGCTATCTCGACACGGGCACGCCGGTGGCATCGCGCGATCTGGCGCGGATGCTGAGCGTCGGGCTTTCCCCGGCCTCCGTGCGCAACGTGATGGCCGATCTCGAAGATCTCGGCCTGATCGCGGCGCCGCACACTTCGGCCGGCCGGCTGCCGACGCAGCAGGGGCTGCGCTTCTTCGTCGACGCCATGCTCGAAGTCGGCGCGGTGAACGAGGACGAAAAGGACCAGATCGCCAAGCAGATGGAGCGGCCGGCGGCGACCGGGCAGATCGAGGACCTCTTGACCGAGGCGAGCCAGCTGTTGAGCGGGCTGAGCCATGGGGCGGGCGTGGTGATCGCCCAGAAATCCGACCTCGTGCTCAAGCATATCGAGTTCGTGCGGCTCGACGCCGAGCGCGCCATGGTGGTGCTGGTGGGCGAGGACGGCTCGGTGGAAAACCGCATCATGGCGCTGCCGCCGGGGCTGACGGCGAGCGCGCTGACGCAGGCCTCGAACTTTCTCGCGCATCACGCGGTGGGCAAGACCATCGGGGAGACGCTGAAGACGCTGCGCACGCAGCGCGAGCAGACGCTGCACGCGCTCGACGCGTTGAGCCAGAAGCTGGTGGAGGCGGGGCTCGCGACGCTGAGTTCGAACGGCACGGCGGCGGCGCCGACGGTGATCGTGCGTGGCCGCGCCAATCTCATCAACGACACCATGGCCTCCGACGACCTGGCGCGGCTCAGGCAGCTGTTCGACGAGCTCGAAAGCCGCGAGGGGCTGATCGAGCTGCTCAGCGACACCGAGAAGGCGCAAGGGGTGAAGATCTTCATCGGGTCCGAGAACAAGCTGTTCTCGCTCTCGGGCTCCTCGGTGATCCTCAGCCCCTACAAGGACGCCAACCAGAAGGTGGTGGGCGTGATCGGGGTGATCGGGCCGACCCGGCTCAACTATGCCCGTATCGTGCCGGTGGTGGACTACACGGCGAGCGTGGTCTCGACGATCATGGCGCGGAAGGGCTGAGCCGGGGCCGGCAACGCCAGGTGCGGGCTGGGCGCGCACGGGTGGCGCAAGGGGCGCGGAAGGCTTGAATCTTTCGGCCCATTGGCCGATATGCGGGCCAATCGCGCCGCCGCGGCGGCCACCACAACCAATCCAGGGTCACCATGAACAACGACAGCAAGCAGCCCGAGGACACCATGCCCGCGCCCGACGCCGAGACCATGGCCGCACCCCATGGCGCGGACGGCGCCGCCGAGGAGACGACCGACGCCGCCGATCCGCTGGAGGCGCTGCGCCAGGAGAATGCCGATCTGCGCGACCGGCTGCTGCGCGCCGTGGCGGAGATGGAAAACCTCAGGAAGCGCAACGAGCGCGAGATCAACGACACCCGCTCCTACGCCATCGCCGGCTTTGCCCGCGACATGCTGACGGCGACCGATTCGCTGAGCCGCGCGCTGCTGGTGCTGCCGGCCGAGGCGCGCGAGAGCGAGGACACGACGCTGCGCTCGCTGATCGAGGGCATCGAGATGACCGAGCGCGAGATGCAGCGCCTGCTCGCCAAGCACGGCGTGAAGCCGATCGAGGCGGAAGGCCAGAAATTCGACCCGCACCGGCACCAGGCGATGTTCGAGGTGCCCGATCCGACCAAGCCCGAGGGCACGGTGGTGCAGGTGGTGCAGGCGGGCTTCGCCATCGGCGAGCGCGTGCTGCGGCCGGCCATGGTGGGCGTCGCCAAGGGCGGCGGCGCGAGTGGCGGCACGGGCGGCCAGCCGGCCGGCGCCGAGGGCGGGGTCGACAAGAGCGTGTGAGGCGGGGGCGGCGGTATCAGCCGGGCGGCCTCAATCGCGCAGATGGTTGTAGTTGATGGCCTTGTGCCCCGCGCGTGCGGCCGCGAGGTACAGGAGCAGATCATCGGTCAGCAGCGTGCTGCCGGACGCGGCCAGCTCCAGCAGCACGGCATCGGTCAGGCCGAGGCGGCGATACTCGTCACGTGACGTCGCGTGGCTGCTCTCGACATAGACCTCGCCGAAGCGGCCCAGAAGCAGCTTCAAGGTCTCGGCGGTGCGCGTGCTCACCGGCGGAGGGGCATAGCGGACGAGGTTCGACGTCTCGCTCAGGACGTTCGGGCAGGTGACCAGCCGGGAATAGCCGCTGGCGAGCGCAACCAGTTTGTCGAAATCCTCCAGCCCGTAGGCCTGCAGGCGCTTGTGTCTTGCGACATAAGACCGATCGGTCGACCCCACCACCAGCAGCAGCAACAGGTTGGTGTCGATCAGCAGATCAGGCATGCGCCTCGATCTCGTCCCGCCGCTTCATGGCCGTGGCCATCCCGTCGGCGTCGGAGACAGTCACGACGCGATAGGCGCGTTCCGCGGGACCGCCGCCAAGGCCCGCGAGCGGTCCTCCGGCATGGTTCCAGGGCCGCGAGAACCCGATGGTGACGAGCCAATTGTCGTGGCGATCGTCGAACTCCACCTCTTCGAGACCGACATTCATCGGCTCCTCGTCGGCGAGAACGTCGATGACGAAGCTCTTGGCGACGGCGATGGCCTGCTTGACTGACATTCTGGGCATGACGGTTGCTCGCGACTGGCCTTCTCCCACAAGGTAGAGCGGGGAACAGGGTCGATCAAGGCGCGGGCGCGGGCGGCAGGTCTTCGGCGAGGGTCACGCAGGTGATGATGTCGAAGCGGGCAGTGTCCTTGCCGAGCGAATCGAGCACTTCGGCGTCGTAGGCGTCGAGAAGAGCCGGGACGTCCTCGACGGGAAAGCCGCCGGCTTCGAGGGCCGCCACGCCTTCGGCGAGGAGGGCCTGGGACTGGGCCTCAAAATCGGCGCCTTCGGTCGCTTCGTCGTCGTCATAGGCGTCGGTCGCGAGCCAGAAGAGCGCCGTGCCGCACCAGAGCGCGCGGTCAGTGCCGGGGGTGACATCGAAGGCGCCGGCGCCGCCGTTGAGCGCCGTCAGCAGCAGCAGGAGCGAAAGCGCCGCGGCCCGCATGGCGTCACGCGATATCGTCGGCGACGATGCGCCGGACGCCCGCCGCATGCATGGCGGCCCAGGCGGCGGCGAGCGAGCCATTGCTGTCGATGGCGCGGCAGGCATCCGCGATCACATAGGTCTCGAAGCCAGCCGCGGCGGCATCCTGCGCGGTCCAGCTGACGCAGAAATCGGTGGCGAGCCCGACGACGAACAGGCGGCGGAACCCGCGTTCCCTGAGATAGCCTTCGAGCCCGGTGCGGGTCGTCCGGTCCGCTTCGCGGAAGCCGGAATAGGAGTCGATCGCCGCGTTGTAGCCCTTGCGGACGGTGAGCTGGCTGTGCGGCAGGTCGAGCTCGGCGGAGAGCCGGGCGCCCGGCGTATCCCACACGCAGTGATCGGGCCAGAGCACCTGCGGGCCATAGGGCAGCTCGATCAGCTCGAACGGCGCCGTGCCGGCATGGCTCGAGGCGAAGGAGACATGGCCCGGCGGATGCCAGTCCTGCGTCATGCCGAGATTGTCGAAGCGGCTGCCGAGCCGGTTGACCAGCGGCACGATCTCGTCGCCCCCCGCCACGCCGAGGCTGCCGCCGGGCAGGAAGTCGTACTGGACGTCGACGACGAGCAGGAAATCATCGGGGCGGGGCGTGATGGCCATCAGCGGTGCCTTTCCGTCGCTAGGGCCCGATCAGGGCGCGGCATTCTTCGAAGCTGTAGCGCGCATCCTCGAGGCTGCGACCACCGGAGGCGAAGAGCCGGGCCAGCCGGGCCTCCAGCGTCTCGCGATAATGCCGGAGTGCGGCATCGCTGTAGCCGGATTCGAAATAGATCGGCAGGGCGCGCTCGACCAGCGCCTCGCCGCCATCGGCGAAATAGCCGGCGGCGGCCTCTTCCTCGGGGGTGGCGTCGGCGGGGAGGTCACGTACGAGAATGGCGAAGGCGGTGCCGCACCACATGTCGCGCTCGGCCTCGGCCGGCACTTCCTGCGCATGGGCCGCGAAGGGCAGCAGCAGGCAGAGGGCGAAGATCAGGCACCTGGGCAAGGCGGCATCCTTAGGAATGGCGAGCGGCAGGGACGCCCGGCGAGCCGTTAGACCACAGCCGGCGGGCGGGCGACAAGGGTGTTGGCGCGGCCGGAAACCGGTGCGGCCGCAGCGGAGCAGAAGGCCCCATGCGGGGGACAGAATTGTGACGGGGCTGCTTGCGCCCCCAAATACCCCCTCCTATATAGCCCGCAAGGCCCGGCGACGGGTACATCCGAGTACAACTCAAGGGGAACACCGGACTCCCGCGACGGGGTCAAGGAACTGCCGTCAGGGGTTCCATCCGGTTTCGCCAGGAAAGAGGCAGAGCATGGGTAAAGTCATCGGTATCGACCTGGGCACCACCAATAGCTGCGTGGCCGTCATGGATGGTGCGAACCCCAAGGTCATCGAGAATGCGGAGGGCGCGCGCACGACGCCCTCGATGGTTGCGTTCAGCAAGGACGGCGAGCGTCTCGTCGGCCAGCCGGCCAAGCGCCAGGCCGTGACCAATCCGGAAGGCACGCTGTTTGCCGTCAAGCGCCTGATCGGGCGCCGCTACGACGACAAGATGGTCGAAAAGGACAAGGGCCTCGTGCCGTTCCAGATCGTGCGCGGCGACAATGGCGACGCGTGGGTCGAGGTGGCGGGCAAGAAGAGCTCGCCCTCCGAGATCTCGGCCATGGTGCTGACCAAGATGAAGGAAACCGCCGAGAGCTATCTCGGCGAGACCGTGACGCAGGCCGTGATCACGGTGCCGGCCTATTTCAACGATTCGCAGCGCCAGGCGACCAAGGATGCCGGCAAGATCGCCGGCCTCGAAGTGCTGCGCATCATCAACGAGCCGACGGCGGCCGCGCTCGCCTATGGCCTCGACAAGAAGAACACCGGCACCATCGCGGTCTATGACCTCGGCGGCGGCACGTTCGACATCTCGGTGCTCGAGATCGGCGACGGCGTGTTCGAGGTGAAGTCGACCAATGGCGACACCTTCCTTGGCGGTGAAGACTTCGACATGCGGTTGGTCGACTACCTGGCCGACGAGTTCAAGAAGGACCAGGGCATCGACCTCAGGGGCGACAAGCTGGCCCTGCAGCGGCTGAAGGAAGCGGCTGAGAAGGCCAAGATCGAGCTGTCGAGCTCGACGCAGACCGAAATCAACCTGCCCTTCATCACCGCCGATGCCTCGGGTCCGAAGCACCTGACGCTGAAGCTGACGCGCGCCAAGTTCGAGCAGCTGGTGGACGATCTGGTGCAGCGCACCATCGAGCCGTGCAAGCTGGCGCTCAAGGATGCCGGCGTCTCGGCGGCGCAGATCGACGAAGTGGTGCTGGTGGGCGGCATGAGCCGCATGCCCAAGGTGCAGGAAGTGGTGAAGGCCCTGTTCGGCAAGGAGCCGCACAAGGGCGTGAACCCCGATGAAGTCGTGGCCATGGGCGCCGCCATCCAGGCCGGCGTGCTGCAGGGCGACGTCAAGGACGTGCTGCTGCTCGACGTGACGCCGCTGTCGCTGGGCATCGAGACGCTGGGTGGCGTGTTCACCCGCCTGATCGACCGCAACACCACGATCCCGACCAAGAAGAGCCAGACCTTCTCGACCGCCGAGGACAACCAGAGCGCGGTGACCATCCGCGTGTTCCAGGGCGAGCGCGAAATGGCGGCCAACAACAAGCTGCTCGGCAATTTCGACCTCGCCGGCATCCCGCCGGCGCCGCGCGGCGTGCCGCAGATCGAGGTGACGTTCGACATCGACGCCAACGGCATCGTGAACGTCTCGGCCAAGGACAAGGGCACGGGCAAGGAGCAGCAGATCCGCATCCAGGCCTCGGGCGGCCTGTCGGACGCCGACATCGAGCGCATGGTCAAGGAAGCCGAGGCCAATGCCGAGGCCGACAAGAAGAAGCGCGAGGCGGTGGAAGCCAAGAACCAGGCCGAATCGCTGGTGCATTCGACCGAGAAGTCGCTCAAGGACTATGGTGACAAGGTCACGGCCGAAGACAAGCTGGCGATCGAGACTGCGCTCAACGACGTGCGCAACGTGCTCGACAGCGAGGATGCCGAGCTGATCAAGGAGAAGTCGGCGGCACTCGCCGAGGTCTCCATGAAGCTGGGCGAGGCGATGTACAAGCAGAGCCAGGCCGATGCGGAAGCGAAGGCCGGCGGCGAGCAGGCCGGTGACGACGATGTGGTCGACGCCGAGTTCGAAGAGGTCAAGGACGACAAGAAGTCGGCCTGACCGAGACGGAACGACTGACAAGAGACTGAAACGGGCCCGGCAGCGATGCCGGGCCTTTTGCGTTGCGGGCGGGTGTTCCACGTGAATCGTTGGGGGTGCCACGCCCTTAGCCCGTCGCGCGTAGCGCTACGGGCGTTCTTCCCCGGCAAAGGTCCACTGGACCTTTGCCGAAGACGGCTCATCACGGTTCGACAGGCTCACCACGTAGGCCACTGATGCGACCGCAAGGCCTGACTATGGTTGTGAGGTCCTCATCGTGAGCCTGTCGAACGACGAGGACCGGGAACCCGGACCCACCTCGCTCTGTCGCCAAGGTGGAGCTGTCGCTCCCCACGCTAGACGCAGGCGCTAGTCGGTTTCGCGTTTGGGCTGACGCACCGGCGGTACAGCCTCCCTCCTCCTTTGCGGGAGGGCTATCGCATATGGGATCGTGCACGGGTCTCTCAACGGTTCCCTTCTCCCCTTGAGGGAGAAGGTGGCGCGCAGCGCCGGATGAGGGGGCGCACAATCCGCAAGGATTGTGGCGATCGGAGCGGAGCGACGGGCGGTCTTAGTGCCCTTGCCGAACCACCCCTCATCCGCCCTTCGGGCACCTTCTTCACCTTCACTCGCTCCACTGGAGCGAGTGATCGCTACGCGACCGGCTCGAAGTCCCTCAAGGGGAGAAGGCGATCACAGCGGGCGCCAGTGCCCTATGCGATAGCCCTCCCCCGTTGAAGGGGAGGGAGGCCGACTGAGAGCTCAGTGCGTCCTAAAAGGCAAATCAGCCCCAACGTGAAGCGATCTAGGCCTTAGGCGCTATTGCCCGCCGGCGGGGTAGTTGAGGCGGCGGATGACGGCGCTGGTGCCGTCGGGGGCGGCGTCGAGGAAGAGCAGCGTGCCGTCGGGCATCAGCCGGGCGCCGGAGGGATCGATCAGTTCGGTCGTGGCGGGAGTGGTGCCGTCCTTGAGGCCGGGGAGGCCGTTGCCGGCGACGACCCAGAAGCGCCCATCGGTCTCGAACTCGTAGAGCAGGTCGTAAGCGATGGTGATCAGCTGCCCGGTATCGGAGACGGCGAGCGGCAGGCCGTAGAGGCCGTCATAGCCATGCGTTGCGACGGTTTCGCCGGTCGCCGGATCGAACAGCACGCCCACCCAGCCCGCATTGAAGCCCCAGGGCTGCGCATCGTCGCTGGCGAGCAAGGCCAGCCGGCCCGAAGGGGTGAGCAGCAGCCGGGCCAGCTGCATGTCGGGCAGCGTGTCGCCGAAACTCACCTCCCACTGCCCGTCGGTGCGGGCTGCCGTGAACGGCGTGAAGCCGACGGCGGCACCCTGTTGCGGTTCGGAGATCAGACCGTGGAACAGGTCCGGGTTGCTCGGCGCGATGTTGACGAGCTGCAGGTCGCGCGCCGCGGCGGGATAATCGGCGGCGAGCAGCACCGGTTCGAGCGCGCCAGGCGGGCCGAAGTGGAGGTCGATGCGCGCCGTTTCAGCATCATAGTCGATGCGCGCGAGAAAGAGCTGCCCGTCATCGGCGAAGCCGGGCGCGAAGTGACCGGGCCCCTGCAGGAAATCGCTCACGGGCTGGAACTCCGGCACAGTGCCGATGCTCTCCAGCCGGTAGTCGGGATGCGCCGGTATATGCGGCATATCGGCCATGAAGGCCGCGAGCGGGGGGAAGAGATGCGCCTCGGCCATCTCGGCGAGGCTCGGCAGATCGACCGAGAGCAGCAGCCGGTGGCGCTCGAAGAAGGCGGAGGCATAGGCCTCGAGACTCTCCGGCGTTGGCTGGGCGACATCGATCAAGCTGCAGTCGGCCTCGAGCGCGGCGAGACTGGGGATGGAGTGGCGCAGCTGGGGTGCGATGCTGGCATCCATGTCGGCGATGAGCGCCAGATAGCGGGTGCGCAGGCTGGCAAAGGCCCCGGCGGCTTCGGCGAGATCATCGAGCGCGGCGGCGGTGAGCCGGTCGGCGTAGAATTCGCGGCAATTGACGGAATAGTCGTGCCGGGCGACGTGGCCGTAATCGTAGCGGTAGGTGACCGCATGGGCGGCCTCGTGCAGCGCGATGATGAACTGGTTGAAGCGGGCGAGCGCGGTGGCTTCGGCGGGATCGGTGAAGAACGCTGCTGGCACCCAGCGCCCGCCGGTGAGGGTGCGGCTCCAGTTGAGCCAGTAGGCCTCGATCTCCCCGGCCTCGGGCACGCTGCCCAGCACGATCAGCTGCTCGCGCGGGTCGAAATAGTTGAAGGTGTAGTCATAGGATTCGAAGCGCCAGACCAGCCGATCGTCCCACGAGAGGCCGGCGCCCTCATAGGTCTGCTGCACGAGGTCCGCGAGGGCCGGCGAATCGGCTGCGGCGAGGGCGGCGAGGATTTCGGCCGGCGTCGCCGCAGCGGCGGGCAGCGGCGCGAGCAGCATGGCGAGGGCGCAAAGGCGGGGTGGCGACATGACGGTTCTCCACGCGGGCGCCGCATCGGGCGCATCCTGCTGACGACTGGGACGTTACGCCGCCAAGAGAACTTGGGGTAGTCACGGCGGAACTGGTTGTCCTTTGCCGCAATGTCTTCATAAGGCTGGACTAACTGGCCTTCGGCTGTCGGGGCGGGCAGCCAGCGAAAGGAAGCAGCAGAGCATGTCGTCGGTCGAGGTACGCGCGTTCGCCGCAAGCGGCGGAGCAGATGACGAGGCCATGGCCGGTCCGGTGCTGGCCCGCATGGATGCCGACATGGCGCATGTGCTGGCCGTGCTGCGCGCGATGGGCTGGAAGCGGCCGGAGAGGTGCCTGACCTCGGAGGCGCGCGCGCTGCCGACGCTGGAAATGGCGGTGCGCCGTATTCTGCGGGAGCCGCCGGAAGATGCGCGGGTGGGACTGGAATACCGGCTGATCCCCGGCCCCAAGGGCGAGATGCGGGTGCGGCTCTACCGCCCGACGGCGGAGGCGATGGGCCCGCGCCCGGTGATTCTGTATCTGCATGACGGGCTGTTCGTGTTCGGCGAGGCCGAGGGGCAGGACGCGACACCGCGCGCCCTGGCGCTGCGCGCCGACGCGATCGTCGTGGCGGCGCATTACCGGCAGGCGCCGGAGCACCCGTTCCCCGCCGCGCATGAGGATGCCAATGCCGCCTGGTGCTGGCTGCTGGCCAATGCCGAGGAACTGGGCGGCGACCCCAGGCGCGCGGCACTGGTGGGGGAAGGCGCTGGCGCCAACCTCGCGATGAATATCGCGCTCGACGCCAAGGCGCTGCAGCGCCCCCTGCCCCGGCATCTGGGCCTCCTCACACCGATGGCGGCGATGCATTACGAGTTGCCGTCGCATATCGCCCATGCCGAGGCGGAACCGGTGGGCACCGAGACGCTGAAATGGGCCGGACGCAAGCTGGTGCGGGACCCGCAGGACCGGCACGATGCGCGGCTCAACGTCGCCGGCCGCGCCGATCTCGCCGGCCTGCCGCCGGCGACGGTGATCGTTGCCGGGATCGACCCGCTGCGCTCGGAGGGCGAGGCGCTGGCCGACGCGCTGCGCCGCTCCGGGGTATGGGTGGACGCGACGGTGTATGAAGGGGTGAGCCACGGCTTCGTGGGGCTGCACCAGATCGTCAACAAGGCGATGTTCGCGCAGGCGCAACTGGCCGGAAACCTGGTGGCCGCACTGGGCCGGTGAGGCTTTCCCACCGCAATTGCTGCAGAAAGATGGCACCGCGGCGGTTGCAGCGGCGGCGAGCTATGGTAAGAGCGCTCGATGATACCTATCTAGGCCGTGGCCCGGGCGCGGGGGCGGAACGGTCACTGGGGACTATGCCGATTGGCGAAACGCGACTTTTACGACGTGCTGGGTGTGCCCAAGGGAGCTGACGAGGCGGTGCTGAAGGGCGCCTATCGCAAGCTCGCCATGCAATATCACCCCGACAGAAACCCCGGCAATGCCGAGGCGGAACAGACCTTCAAGGAAATCAACGAGGCCTACGATACGCTGAAGGATCCGCAGAAGCGGGCAGCGTATGACCGGTTCGGCCATGCCGCGTTCGAGAATGGCGGCGGACGGGGTCCGGCCGGCTTCGGGCCGGAATTCAGCTCCTCGATGTCGGATATCTTCGAGGACATCTTCGGCGACTTCATGGGCGGGCGCGGCCGCAGCCAGCAATCGCGGCTGCGCGGCTCGGATCTGCGCTACAATCTCGAGATCACGCTGGAAGAAGCGTTCGTGGGGCGCACGGTCGATATCGACGTGCCTACGCTCACCACCTGCACGACCTGCGACGGCTCGGGCGCCAAGCCCGGCACCGGCATGTCGACCTGCCGGCACTGCAGCGGCGCCGGCAAGGTGCGGGCGGCGCAGGGCTTCTTCACCATCGAGCGCACCTGCCCGGTCTGCAATGGACGCGGGCAGATCCTCGAGCAGCCCTGCACCGATTGCGGCGGCCAGGGCCGGCGGCAGAAGAACAAGACGCTGAGCGTCGACATTCCCAAGGGGATCGAGGACGGCACGCGCATCCGGCTCGCCAATGAGGGCGAGGCGGGGCTGCGCGGCGGGCCGCCGGGCGATCTCTACATCTTCATTTCGATCAAGCCGCACGATCTGTTCGTGCGCGACGGGGCGGATCTGTTCGCGCGCGTGCCGATCGCCATGACCACGGCGGCGCTGGGCGGCGAGTTCGAAGTGCCGACGCTCGACAACAGCCGGGCGCGGGTGAAGGTGGCACCGGGCACGCAGCCGGGCCAGCGGGTGCGGCTGCGCCAGAAGGGCATGCCGATTCTGCGCTCGAAGGATTTCGGCGACCTCTACGTCCAGCTCGACGTCGAGACGCCGCAGAACCTCACCAAGCGGCAGCGCGAACTGCTCGAGGAGTTCGAAAAGGACTCGACGCGGGACAATTCGCCGACTTCGGGCGGGTTCTTCGACAAGCTCAAGAAAATGTTCGAGAGCTGAGGCGGCGCGAGGTCGCTGCCACAGCCCCGACGGCTTGCGCCCGACGCCGCGGCAACGCAGTGTCGGGCGAGTTCATTTCAGGGACCTTTCGCGCATGCCCACCGCCATCACGCTTTGCGGCTCGATCCGCCGCGGCTCCGTCAACGAAATCCTGCGCCGGCACATGTCGGCAGAACTCAGGGCCGCCGGGGTGGAGGTGACCGATCTCGACCTCGCCGAATTCGAGATGCCGATCTTCAACGAGGATCTCGAGGCCGAGCACACGCCGGACGCGGCGGTCCGGCTGGCTGCGGCGTTCCGCGAGCACGACATCGTGTTCATCGCGACGCCCGAATACAATGGCAGCATGCCGCCGCTGCTGGTGAACACGCTGACCTGGGTCAGCCGGCAGAAGCCGCCGGCCTTCCGCAGCGCGATCTTCGGGATCGGCGGGGTGAGCTCGGGAAAGTATGGCACCATATGGTCCCTGTCGCACCTGAGGGAGCTGCTGGTGAAGGTCGGGGCGCTGACGACACCGACGCTGCTGGGGATCGGGCCGGCGAGCGAGGCGTTCGACGCCAACGGCGCGCCGGTCGAGCCGGCGGTGCAGCGCAAGGTCGCGCAGATGGTGAAGGAGCTGACCGGCTTCTCGCGCGGCGGGGCGTGAGGCCGCAGCGACGCGGGTGACGCGTGGCGGAACGATCAAAGAACACCAGACTCGGCGCCGCGGAAGCAAGCCGAATTGCGGTGATGGATCAATACGTTGTTCGACGGGCCTATTGCCGGACTGCAGCGGTAAGCGCCTGTGGACAGCGGGGATAACTTCCGCTCAGGGCGAGTCCTGATCGGTGCGGCGGCCGGGGTCCCAGGGGGCGAGGCCGAACAGATCGATGGCGTCTTCGAGGCCGACCTTCAGCGCGTCGGGCCGGGCGGGATCGCCCTCATAGGCCCGCAGCCGATCCGGCCCGGCGAGCGGGACGCGCGTCAGGAGCTCCGCCCCGGACTCGGTCAGCCCGACCAGCCGGGCGCGGCGGTCGCGCGGGTCGGTGCGGACGATGACCAAGCCGAGCCGGCGCAACTCGTCGATCGACTGCCCGAGGGTCGCGGGGTGCATGACCAGCGCCTTGCGCAGAGCGGCGAGCGGCAGTTGCGGGCGCTCGGCACAGATGCGCAGCACCGAGAGCTGCAGCGCGGTGATGCCGAAGCGGCGGCGCAGATCGAGCTGGAACGCTTCCATGGCGCGCTCGAGCCGCACCCAGGCGACCAGCGCCGACAAAGCCTGCTGCTGCATGTGAACTTCCGGTGAATCAGAGGCGGCGCGCGGACCCTATGGCGGCATAGCAGTGGCGGCAAGCCGGGTTTTGCCGCGGGCCGGGCTTGTCTCGCGCCGCCGATTATGTCAGGCGAACGCAAATCGGAGCCCGGACATGACCCATCCCCAGACCGGCGGCGAGCTGATCGTCGCCCTCGACCTCTACACGCGGCAGGCGGCGGAGACGCTGATCGCCCAGCTCGGCGACGCGACGGATTTCTACAAGATCGGCTACCAGCTGTTCTATGGCGGGGACGGGCTGGCGCTGGGGCAGGCGCTGCTCGCGGCGGGCAAGCGGGTGTTCTTCGATCTGAAGCTGCTCGATATCGACAACACGGTGGAACAGGGCGTGGCGGCGATCGCCCGCACCGGCGCGACGATGCTGACCGTCCATGCCTACCCCAGGACCATGGCCGCGGCGGCACGGGCGGCGCAGGGCTCGGGGCTGACGGTGCTCGGGGTGACGGTGCTGACCTCGATGGACGATGCCGACCTCGTTGCCGCCGGCTATGCGCGCGACGCGGCCGGGCTGGTGGCGCAGCGGGCCGAGCAGGCGCTGGCCGCCGGGATCGGCGGCGTCGTCTGCTCGCCGAACGAGGCGGGGCTGGTGCGGTCCGTCGCCGGGGATCGGCTGGCGATCGTGACGCCGGGGGTGCGGCCGGCCGGCGCAGCGCTCGGCGACCAGAAGCGGGTGATGAGCCCTTCAGAGGCGCTGGCGGCCGGCGCGACGCATCTCGTGGTCGGACGGCCGATCACCGCCGCGCCCGATCCGGCGGCGGCAGCGCGCGCGATCCGTGCCGAAATGGCGGGCGGCGGCACCCGGCTCGCCTGAGGGCGCTTTCGTCGCCAGCGCTTCGGCGCTATAGCGGGCGGACCACAGCCGGACGGGACGGGGACGAGATTATGAGCGCTTTGCGGGTGGCGATTGCCGGAGCCGGTGGCCGGATGGGCGCGGCCAATCTCCGCGCGACGGTCGCGACGGCGGGCGTCGAGCTGGTCAGCGCCTTCGACCGGCCGGGAGGCCCGGCGACCGGACGCGATGCCGGCGAGCAGGCGGGACTGAGCCCGCTCGGGATCACGATCAGCGACGATGCGGCGGCGGCCCTCGCCCAGGCCGATGCGGTGATCGACTTCACGACGCCGGCCAGTTCGGTGGCGCTGGCGGACCTCGCGGCGGCGCGCGGGCTGGTGCACATCATCGGGACCACCGGCTGCTCGGCGGCCGACGATGCGGCGATCGCCGATGCGGCAGCGCGCGGCGCCCGCATCGTCAAGGCCGGCAATTTCTCGCTGGGGATCAACCTCTTGCTGGGGCTGGTGCGCCAGGCGGCGGCCGCGCTGCCGGATTTCGACATCGAGATTCTCGAGATGCATCATAACCGCAAGGTCGATGCGCCCTCGGGCACGGCGCTGATGCTGGGCGAAGCGGCCGCCGCCGGACGCGAGGTCGAGCTTGCGAGCCATGCCGTGCGGGTGCGGGACGGCCATACCGGGGCGCGCGAAAAGGGCAGCATCGGCTTTGCCACGCTGCGCGGCGGCAGCGTGATCGGCGAGCACAAGGTGATCCTCGCCGGCGCGGCGGAACGTATCGAGATCAGCCACATTACCGACGATCGCTCGCTGTTCGCCGAGGGTGCGCTGCGCGCCGCCCTCTGGGCACAGGGACAGCCGGCGGGCTATTATTCCATGGCCGACGTGCTCGGCTTCAACACAAGGACGCGCTGATGACCGGAACCCTGATCCTCGTTCGCCATGGCCAGAGCGAGTGGAACCTCAAGAACCTGTTCACCGGCTGGCGCGACCCGGCGCTGACCGAGCAGGGCATCGCCGAGGCACGCGCGACCGGCGAGAAGCTCAAGGCCGCCGGGCTGGTGCCGGACGCCTATTTCACCTCGGCGCTGAAGCGGGCGCAGCACACGCTCGACCTGATTCTTGCCGAGATGGGGATCACCGAGGTGACCATCACCCGCTCCAAGCTCCTCAACGAGCGCGACTATGGCGATCTCGCGGGGCTGAACAAGGACGATGCGCGCGCCAAATGGGGTGAAGAGCAGGTGCTGATCTGGCGCCGCTCCTACGACGTGCCGCCGCCGGGCGGCGAAAGCCTGAAAGACACCGCGGCGCGCACCCTGCCCTATTTCGACGCCGAGATCCTGCCGCTGCTGAAGGCCGGCAAGACCGTGCTGGTCGCCGCGCATGGCAATTCACTGCGCTCCATCGTGATGGCGATCGAGGGGCTGACGCCGGACGAGATCCTGAAGCGCGAGATCGCGACCGGCGAGCCGGTGATCTATCGCATCGACGCCAACGGCAAGCTGGCGGAGAAGGTGGCGATTTGATCGGGATGATGGCCTCTGGTGCCCTCCATGCAGGCAGCACTGTTGCAATCAACGTGACGTTACTCGGTCTTATCGCCGAGTAGCGTGTCATAGTCGCGGGCCGCATGCAGCACGTGCAGGACTTCGATTTGGTCGGCTCCGAGCCGATAGAAGATCAGATAGTTTCCGTGGCGACAGCGACGAATGCCAAGATGGGCGTAGCGTGGAACGAGCGGATAAGCGCTCGGCAAAGCACTCAACGCAATGCAACGCTCGAGCAATTCGTCGACGAAGCTTGCTGCGCGCTCGGGACTGTCTGCGGCAATATAGTCGCCAGTATCTTCGAGGTCGGCTTCCGCTGCGCGAGACAGCAGAACGCGCAATCAGGCGCCCCGTACAGACTGATACTTCAGAACGAGCCGGCTCTTGACGGCAGCGGGTTCCGAGAGTCGTCCCTCTTCGGCGTCCTGGATACCCTTTGCAATAGCGGCGTCCAACCTGGCGAGGCGAGACTCTTTTTCTTCGACCAGCCGGACGCCCTCACGCAACACCGCATCACGGGAGTCGTATCGGCCGGACCGAATGAGTTCAGCGACGACGTCTTCCAATGATTGTCCCAGGCCGCTGACTTCCGACATCAAGCCGCTCCTCGGTCGAAAAAGCAGATTTACAGCCTTAGCACTTTCGCCCCCGCCCCTCAACGCGCGGTGAGGCCGCTCTCCCAGCCGAGGATGGCGCGTTTGCGTGGCAGACCCCAGTGATAGCCGGTGAGCGCGCCGGTGGCGCCGACGACGCGGTGGCAGGGGACGACGAAGCTGATGGGGTTCTTGCCGACCGCGGCGCCGACCGCGCGGGAGGCGGTGGGGCGGCCGATGCGGCGGGCGACGCTCTGATAGGTCGTGGCGCGGCCGACCGGGATGGCAAGCAGGGTTTCCCACACCCGCACTTCGAAATCGGTGCCGATCAGATGCACCTTGACCGGCTGCTCCGGATCCCAGCGCGCCGGATCGAACACGCGGGCCGCGACCGGCGTGACCGCCGCATCGTCGCGGCGGTAGGCGGCGTTGGGCCAGCGTGCGGCGAGATCGGCAAAGGCGGCTTCGATACTGATTTCGGCGTCGGCAAAGCCGATCCCGCAGAGGCCATACTCCGTGAGGGTGAGCACCGCCGTGCCGAAGGGCGACAGCGCGATGCCCCAGACCATCTCCAGCCCTGCCCCGCGCGCCCGCCAGGATCCAGGCGGCATGGCGACATGGGTGACGAACAGATCATGCAGGCGCGAGGTGGAGCTGAGCCCGACCGCATAGGTGGTGTCCAACACGCTCGCATCGCCGGCGAGGAGGCGCTTGGCGTGATCGAGCGCCACGCATTGGGCGAAGCTCTTTGGCGTGAGGCCGCACCAGCGCCGGAACAGATCGGTCAGCTGGCGTTCGCTGAGGCCGAGCGCCATGGCGAAGCGCGGCAGATCGAGTTCGTCGGCCGGGGTCTCGCTCAGATAGGCGATGGCGGCCCGAACGGTTTCGTAGTCGGAATTGGCGATCAGGTTCTGGTGCTGCATGATGCCCGGCACTGTAATGCGGGCGCCGGGGGCGGACGACCCGAATTTCACGTGAAACAAATTGTGGGCAAGTTGCCGGCGCTGGCGGCGATCTGCCTGACAGCAGGCCGAGGCTTGGGGGTCGAGATCAAAGAGGGCAACGCTCTTGCCGTCCGCCTCGGCGGCAACCGCTAAGGCCGTGGCAATGGTGGTTTTGCCAACGCCACCTTCTTGGGATGACCGCGAGAATCTTCATTCTATAGGCCTATAGGGCTTATGCTTTAGAAACAAATCTGCTACAGGACGGTAGCATGATAGGTTCATTTGCTTAAATCCAGCCGCTTACCGCAAAGTCATCGCCTAGGTTGCGCAACCGGCGCCGGTTCAGCTCGCCTCTGGATATAGATAAGGCCCGCTGCGACACAGGGGCCTTTCGGGAATTACGCGACAATTCGCAGATGTTTTGAACCGCGTTTCAGAATGCACATTATCCGAATGGGCTCGCCCTGAATTGACCTATTGAGTGTAAAACGCACAATCTCTCAACTCGGTCGGAAACCCTATCGTGTCGCCCTTGTGACAGGAAAGCCTTAGACCGTCAGAACCAATCACTTCAAAATCCACCAAGATGTCATGGTTTGAAATTACACAATGGATAGCAGACTGATCGACGTCGCTTCCCGACAAAAACAAAATCGATTCCGCCCTACAAAATTCTCTCATGTATAGCGTTTCAGCTCCGTACAGAACGCGGGAATGGGCTATGTACGCGCCTCCCAAAATGATGGAAGCTAGTAATAGAGAAGCCGTAATCCTAATGAACTTTCTGCGCATAAGGAGGTTCCGATGCAACTGCACGAACACTACTGCCTACAAGCCCTTATGGACTTCACGTCCTCACAATACGGGCTGATATCTAATGGATCAGTGTCACAAGCTATGGCCCTTAGCAACATAATTGAGACCGCCGAAACCCTGAACCAAGGCAATCAGCGCCAGGCTATACGCGACCTAACCCGTGTCGTTGTAGGAGACGATATTTATCGGAATGGAACGGGGGACTACCACGTCCCGTTTGTGGGGAAGCCCTACCTAAAAGGCGGAACCGGGTTTGCTCCTCAGTATGCAGACGACAGTATCCAGATCGTTCATGCAACGTCGGTTTGTACTTAGCATCTGAGTGGGGAGATTTGGGAACAATGTCGGGCGACATTAGAGAGGCCTGGACAAACATTACAAGAGGGCGAGCGGAGTGGAACGACTATAATCTATTCCATATAACCAATTTTGTGGTGGAAACTGCCTCCCATTCCAAAAGTTTAAGTTTGGCGCAGGCATTTAGAAACAATATCGTTGTCCCCCATTGCTTCCTCGCTGGCACAGAAATCACGATGTGGGACGGCAGCAAGAAGCCCATCGAGGAGATCACGCCCAATGACTGGGTGCTTTCCCACGACAAGGACGGCAATCCCAAGCCTGGCCGCGTCGTTCGCACCTTCACCAACGAAGCCAAGATCATCCTCGATTTCCACGGCACCTTCGTCACGCCGGGCCACGTCTATTTCTGCGCCGGTGGCAAGTATGAAGGCCGCTTCGCACCGCTGATCGACATTCTGCGCGATGACGGTGTGGTCCAGCACGAGGACGGCACGCTGATCCGCGCAGCCACCGGGTTTGCAGTCGGCTCCGAAGACGACAAAGAGTTCTGGGCCTTCACCGCCTATGAGGACAAGGACGGCAGCGAGCGCATCCGCGACAAAAAGAAGCTGCGCCTCGGCACCAGGTGGATGCTGCCCAATGGCAACCACTTCACCATGCGCGAATATATGGCCGGTGTTGGTATCGAGCTGCTCGATGACGGCTATGTCCGGTTCAAGGCGACTGGGCTCAAGGTGCCGTTCATCTGGACTTTCTCGGCCAATCTGCCGAACCCGGAAGATTTCGTGCTGGCGCGGTCGCAGACCACGCTTGAGGACATTTACCGGGCCGATCAGTGGGAAGCCATGCCGCCCACTATGCCGGTGCCACTCATGCGCGACAGCGGCACGGTCACGCCCATGTCGGAACACCAGCTCGATGCCGCGCCGCGCAATATGCCGATGGCTTTCGAGAACCAGACCGCCTCAAGCGAGCTGACCTGGAACCGCCCGCGCATGAACCGAAAGCAGCGCATGGCCCAAGAGGCCAAGCAGCGCGCCGCCGACAAGGCCCGACGCAAGGCCATGCACTGACTATTTCGGGTCCAACCGAAGACCAATGCCCTGGCCCATGCCCTGGCTTTGGTCATGTGATTGCCCACGGCCGCGCTGCGCCTGTACGGACAGCGCGGCCTTTCGTTTCCCATTGTAGACTTTCCATTGTTCCTTGAGTGCCGCCCGCGCCTCGGCCTGGTCGCGCTTCAGCTCGTCACAGGCATTGAGGAAACGGTGCCGGGCCTGCACCTTCTGCCCGGCCAGGTCTGCATTGAGACCCGCAATGCGTTGCGAAAACTCCTTGCGGATCTGCGCGGCTAGTTTCTTGACTATCGCGCATTAACGGGCTTGACCGCACGCACCCGTCAGTGGCGGGCGCGCTTCAGGGCGGTGCCGAAGGCCTTGGCGAAGCTCGATTTCTCGTCGGCGTTGAGGAAGGCGCCGAGCACGATGTCGTTGTCGGGGGTGCGCAGGTGCAGCCCGGTGGTCCGCTCGTTGAAGTCGCGATCGATGACGAGCTTCACCGCATGGGGCGAAAAGCGCTGCAGGCTCTCCTTGCCGGCGCCGTCGACCTGTTTGAACTCCAGCTGATCGGGCCAGAGCGTCACCTGCTCGTAGCGCCGGCCGTCGCGGACGGACGCCGAGAGCGCCCACCAAACCAGCAGCACATCGACGCCGAGGAAGCCGATGATCGGCCAGGCGCCGAGCGAATAGAAGGCGATGGCGGGGATGGTGGCAGCAATCGCCATAGTAGCGACGACGATGCGCAGGCCCCGCGAGCCCATCGAACGGCTCGGGGTCAGCTTCGCGGCAAAGAGCGGCCTAGCTTGCGTTCTGGTCGTCATGTTGGGCAACACTATACGCGCAGAATCGGGGCGACGGAATGGCACAGCGAAAAGTGAAGCGGCTGAGCAAAGCCGATGTTCAGGCTATTTTCGGCGCTTTTGCGGCAGCCGAGCCGGAGCCGAAGGGTGAACTCGAATATGTGAACCCGTTCACGCTGCTGGTGGCGGTGGTGCTGTCGGCGCAGGCGACGGATGCCGGCGTCAACAAAGCGACGCGCGGGCTGTTCGCGCGGGCGGATACGCCGGAAAAGATGGTGGCGCTCGGGGTCGAGGGCATCGAGGAGCTGATCCGCACCATCGGGCTGTTCCGCACCAAGGCGAAGAACGTGTTCGCGCTGAGCGCGCAACTGGTCGAGCAGCACGGCTCCGAAGTGCCGGCGGACCGTGCGGCGCTCGAGGCCCTGCCCGGCGTCGGCCGGAAGACGGCCAATGTGGTGCTGAACATCGCCTTCGGGCAGCCGACCATCGCGGTGGATACGCATCTGTTCCGGGTGTCGAACCGCACGGGGCTGGCGCCGGGAGCGACCCCGCTGGCGGTGGAACAGGGGCTGCTGCAGGTGGTGCCCGAGCGCTACCTGCTGCATGCGCATCACTGGCTGATCCTGCACGGGCGCTATGTGTGCAAGGCGCGGAAGCCCGAGTGCTGGCACTGCGTCATCGCGCCCTGGTGCCGGTTCGAGCCGAAGACTCCGCCGCCGAAAACATCGGCGGCGAAAGCTGCGCCCCCGCCGGATCAGGCGCCGTAGCCGCGCGCCATCATGGCGGCGAACAGCGGGATGAGCGCGAAGAGCCCAAGCTCGAGCCAGAGATAGCGGCGCACCTTCGCGACATCGCCCTCGGCCGGGACGATGCCGGCGCGCCGCCAGCGGATGATGGCGATGGTCGGCGGCACCGACAGGATGCCGACGCCGGCGAAGGCGGCCATCTTGGCCCAGAAGGCCCAGTTGGCGGCGTAGTATTCCCAGCCCGAGGCGCCGAACAGCACGCGCAGGATGCCGATGACGATGACGAGCGCCGCGAGCCCGCCATAGGCGGCATCGACCCGGCCGAGGATCGCGAGGCGGCCGGCGGCGACGCCGGGACGGAGCAGCACGAACTCCACCGCGAGCAGGCCGGCAAGGCTGAAGACGGTCAAATGGTGGGCAAAGGCGAGAACGAGGTCGAGATCCATGGCGATTGCGCCCCAAGCGCGGTGATGTTAACAGCGTTCGCATTGGTATGCCGGTATGTAAGCAATGTCAACATCTGCCTCCGAATCCCCCTATCATCACGGTGAACTGCGCGAGGCGCTGGTGGCCGCAGCCCTCGCCCGACTCGACAGCCACGGCATGGAGGGACTGGCGCTGCGCGTGCTGGCGCGCGAGGTGGGGGTATCCCCTGCCGCGCCCTACAGACATTTCGCTGACCGCAAGGCCCTACTCGAGGCGGTGGCGACGGTGGGGTTCACGCGCTTTGCCGATGCGCTGGCGGTGACGCGCGACGAGACCGGCCCGGCGTTGCAGCTCGAGGCGATGGCCGCGACCTATGTGCGCTTCGCGCTGCACCAGCCGCAGCTGTTCCGGCTGATGTTTTCGGCGGAGCTGCACCCCTATCGCGACCCCGCGCTCCGGGCGGTGGCCGACAAGGCCTATGCGGGGCTGGCCGTGGTGGCGGCGCGGGAGGACCCGGAGGCGGCGGCGGAGGCGGCGATGTCGTGCTGGGCGCTGGCGCATGGGCTGAGCATGCTGCTGATCGACGAGCAGATCCTCGGGGTCGACCCGCATAATGCGACGCCGCTGGTCACGGCGCTCACCCGCCGCTTCGTCGCCGGGCTGCGCGCGAGCCGCAAGGCGGATGCGGCAGAGATTGCGTCGGCGCCGGTTTCCGGCTAAGCGGGCGCGCCCGCCGGACGGCCTGCCCGGTCTCGACAGTCCCACCCGCCTGATCCCCCCAGCCCTACGGAGCGCCGATGGCCGAGTCCCGGTTCGATGTCCTCACCATCGGCAATGCCATCGTCGATATCATTGCGCCGGTCGATGATGGGTTTCTCGCCCGGGAGGGACTGACCGAGGGGATCATGCACCTGGTCGATCTCGAGCGCAGCGAGTATCTCGGCTCGCGCATGCCGGCCGACAAGCAGCGGGTCTCGGGCGGCAGCGCCGCCAACACCGCGGCGGGCGTCGCCTCGCTCGGCGGCCGGGCGAGCTTTCTGGGCAAGGTCGCGGCGGATGAACTGGGCGACGTGTTCGCGAGCGACCTCGCGGCGATCGGGGTGCATTTCGGCGCGACGCGGCTGACCGAGGGCCCGGCGACGGCGCGCTCGATGATCCTGCTCTCCGAGCATGGCGAGCGCACCATGAACACTTATCTCGGCGCCTGCCACCAGCTGACCACGGCCGACGTCAAGGAAGACGAGATCGGCGCGGCGGTCGTCACCTATATGGAGGGGTTCCTGTGGGACCCGCCGGAGGCGAAGAAGGCGTTCGTCACCGCCGCGCATTACGCCCACAAGCATGAGCGCGCCACGGCCTTCACGCTGTCGGATCCGTTCTGCGTCGGGCGCTATCGCGAGGAGTTCTTCGACCTCATCCGCTCGCGCACGGTGGATATCGTGTTCGGCAATATCGAGGAGCTGAAGGCGCTCTACGAGACGACGAGCTTTCACGACGCGGTGCAGGGCATTGCGCGCGACGCCGAACTCGCGGCGATCACCATGGGCGCCCAGGGCGCGATGGCGGTGATGAATGGCGAGATCGTCAGCGTGCCGGCGTTCAAGGTGGACAATGTCGTCGACGTCACCGGAGCCGGCGATCTGTTCGCCTCGGGGTTCCTCCTTGCCTATGCGCGGGAGCGGGACTTGCGCACCGCACTCGCCGCCGGCTGCCTCGCCGCCAGCGAGGTGATCAGCCATATCGGCGCGCGGCCGGTGCGGGACCTCAAGCAGATGGCGGTGGAGTACGGCGTCGCGGTGTGAGGGGTCAGGGGTCCTGCAGGGCTTCGTTCAATCCATTGGCAGCTTGAGATGAGCCGGTAGCGCCACGGCTGCGCTCAAATCCGCCGCAGGGCGACGCGCTCGATGGCGTGGCTGGGGCCCTTGGTGAGGACCAGATCGGCGCGGGCGCGGGTGGGCTGGATGTTGTCGCGCAGGTTGGGCAGGTTGATCTCGGTCCAGGCCCACATGCCGAAGGCCTCGGCCTCCTCCGCATTCATCTGGCTGAAGCGGTGGAAGAAGCTCTTGGGATCGGCGAAGGCGGTGGTGCGGAGCTTTCTGAACCGCTCCATGAACCAGGCGGTGAGATCGGCCTCCGACGCATCGATGAAGATCGAGAAATCGAGAAAGTCCGAGGCGAAGACGATCGGCTTGCCGGATTTCGGCAGCTCGCCGGGCTGGAGGATGTTCAGCCCCTCGACGATGAGGATGTCCGGACGGTCGACGACGATCTGCTCGCCTTCGACGATATCGTAGAAGAGATGCGAATAGACCGGCACGCCGACATCGGGCTTGCCGGACTTGATGTCGGAGAGAAAGCCGACCAGCGCGGCGCGATCGTAGCTTTCGGGGAAGCCCTTGCGGTCGGCCAGGCCGAGTTCGTTGAGACGGGCGTTGGAATAGAGAAAGCCGTCGGTGGTGACGAGATCGACCTTGGGCGAACTCGGCCAGCGCCGCAGCAGCGCCTGCAGGATGCGCGAGGTGGTGGACTTGCCCACCGCGACCGAGCCGGCGATGCCGATGATATAGGGCACCTTGCGGTTGTCGGCGCCGAGGAAGCGGGTGGAGGCGTGATGCAGCTGCTGCGTCGCCTCGACATAGAGCGAGATCAGCCGGCTCAGCGGCAGGTAGACCTCCTCCGCCTCGGGATAGGAGATCGGGTCGTTCAGGGCACGCAGCCGATCGATGTCGGCCGCCTCCAGCGTCATCGGCTCGTCGGCCCGGAGCCGGGCCCATTCGGCACGGGTGAAATAGTGATAGGGCTGGAGTTCGCGCTTCGTCCGTCCCATCAGACCGTCCCCGCCGGCCGCGACGCCTTTTCGGCGAGACCCGACTGCGCGGTCCGGCGTTCGAGCTCGGCCATGACGTCGGCCAGCGGCACATCGGCGGCGCGCAGCAGCACCAGCAGATGGTAGAGCAGGTCGGCCGCCTCGCCCCTCAGCTCCTCGCGATTGCCGGCGACGGCGGCGATCACGGCTTCGGTCGCTTCCTCGCCGAGTTTCTTTGCCACGCGCTGGACGCCGGCCGCAACGAGCCTCGCCGTGTAGCTCTCATCGGGTGCGGCGGCGGCGCGCTCGGCGACGCGGGCGGCGAGATCGTCAAGGGTAAAGCTCATGCAGCTGCTCCGAAGGCCCCGTCATTGCGCACGGCAATGCCGTTCCGCGCCAGATAGGCCTTGGCCTCGGGGATGGTGTAGGTGCCGAAATGGAAGATCGAGGCGGCGAGCACGGCCGAAGCGTGGCCCTGCTTCACCCCATCGACCAGGTGATCGAGGGTGCCGACCCCGCCCGAGGCGATGACCGGCACATGCACCGCATCGGCGATGGTGCGGGTCAGTTCGAGATCGAAGCCGGACTTGGTGCCGTCGCGATCCATCGAGGTGACGAGCAGTTCGCCGGCCCCGCGCCCGACCATGTCGATGGCGAACTCGACCGCGTCGAGCCCGGTGGGATTGCGGCCGCCATGGGTGAAGATCTCCCATTCCAGCCGCTCCTCGTCCTGCCCGGGCGCGCCGTGGCGGCGGCGGGCATCGACGGAGACGACGATGCACTGGTCGCCGAACTTGTCGGCGGCGCGGGCGATGAAATCGGGATCGGAAACGGCGGCGGAATTGATCGACACCTTGTCGGCCCCGGCGAGGAGGAGCTTCCGGATATCCTCGAGCTTCCGGATACCGCCGCCGACCGTCACCGGCATGAAGCAGTGCTCGGCGGTGCGGGCGACGACGTCGAAGATGGTGTCGCGGTTCTCGTGGCTGGCGGTGATGTCGAGAAAGGTCAGCTCGTCGGCGCCGGCCGCGTCATAGGCCATGGCGGCCTCGACCGGATCGCCGGCGTCACGCAGGTCGACGAACTGCACGCCCTTCACCACGCGGCCGTCCTTGACGTCGAGGCAGGGGATGATGCGGGTCTTGAGGGTCATGGCCGGGGCTCCGGACGATTACGATTGACGTTGGCTCGGTGCCAGCTGGCATGGTTCACGGCGAGGATCACTAACCAGACCGGCAGACCGATGAAGGTCACCCAGATGGTTAGCGACATGGTGAGGAACGACCACGCATTGATGCTCTGTATAAGCTCTGGACAGTCCGACCCCATCTTGAAGTTAGGCGTGCAGCCGTAGAGCTGGCCGGCCAGATTAGTCGCCTCGAAAAGCAGGTATGGCACGGCCGAAGGTAGAACGATGACTGCCAGCCAGATCCAGTAGCCGTTCATCGGGAAACGAAACTGCGCCGTCATTACCGTGACTCCGGATGGGGTGTGCGCAGTTTCGCGATCACCGCCATGACGAAGCTCGCGATCCAGAAGACGATGGCGAAGAGGACGAGGGGCAGGAACAGACCGGGGATCAGGTTGTTGAGCGCCAGCCAGCCGAACGCCAGGATGACGACCAGCGCCAGCGCATACCACCACAGGTTGATGCGGGTGACGAGGAGCGGGCGGTTTGTGGGGCGGCGCATCAGCTACGCCCCCAGCGGCCCATCTCGCGATAGAGTATCGCGATCCAGGCAATGATGAGAAAGATGCCGATCGCGCCCACGATAGCGGCGAGCCAAGAGGTTAAGAACAGACTGTAAAGCAAGTCACCCTGATCCACCCCGTCGATGAGGCATGGATTTGGAGAGCCCTCATGGAGCTGGCAACCATGGGCACTAGCCTGAATAGCTGCCCAAATCGCGGGCGTGAGCGGCAAGACGATGAAGACGACGATCGTCAAGCCGATCCGCATGAAGTGCTTGCCCCAAGGGAACGGGGCGACGCCCGAACTGGTCACGGCCGCGATCCTTTCAGCAAGGCCAGTGCTTCACGTGAATCAATGCGGCCGTCATAGAGAGCGCGGCCGGAGATGGCGCCTTCGAGGATGGCGTATTGCGGCTCGGTCATGGTGCGGATGTCGTCCATCGAGGCGAGGCCGCCCGAGGCAATGACGGGGATGTTCACCGCCTCGGCCAGCTCCAGCGTCGAAGGCCAGTTGATCCCCTTGAGGATGCCGTCGCGGTCGATGTCGGTGTAGATGATGGCGGCGACGCCGGCGCCCTCGAAGCGCTGGCCGAGTTCGATGGCGGTGAGTTCCGAGGTTTCGGCCCAGCCTTCGACGGCCACCTTGCCGCCGCGCGCGTCGATGCCGACGGCGACCCGGCCGGGGAACAGGCGGGCGGCTTCCTTCACCAGCGCCGGATCGCGCACGGCGATGGTGCCAAGGATGACGCGGGCGAGGCCCTTGTCCAGCCAGCTTTCGATATGGGCGATGCTGCGAATGCCGCCGCCGAGCTGGACGGGGAAGTTCACGGCCTTGAGGATGGCGTCGACCGCGGCCCCGTTGACGCTTTCTCCGGCGAAGGCGCCGTTGAGATCGACGACGTGGAGATAGTCGAAGCCCTGGTCCTCGAAGCTCTTCGCCTGGGCGGCCGGATCGTCATTGAAGACGGTGGCCTGGTTCATGTCGCCGAGCTTGAGGCGCACGCACTGGCCGTCCTTCAGGTCGATGGCGGGAAAGAGGATCATGCTACAACTCCAGGGTGACTGAACGACCCCCACCCTCGGTCGCTCCCCTCAAGGGCAGGGCCATCGGACATGGGATCGTGCACCGCTCTCTCCACGGTTCCCTTCTCCCCTTGAGGGAGAAGGTGGCGCGCAGCGCCGGATGAGGGGTGGCACAATGCGAAGGGATTGTGCCGGCCGTAGCGAAGCGGAGGACGGTCTAGCGCGCTAGCCGAACGACCCCTCATCCGCCCTTCGGGCACCTTCTCCCTCAAGGGGAGAAGGCGATCACAGCCGGCCGCGGTGCCATTTGCGATAGCCCTCCCCTCAAGGGGGAGGGAAGTCGCTGGGGCGTGGGCGGTGCACACACCGCACTGTCGGGAAGTCGCGGGGGCACGGGCGGTGCGCACCCCTCCCCCTTGAGGGGAGGGGACGGGGGTGGGGGTCCATCCGCAAAGCAGGACGCGAGCAGCCACCCCCCTCCCGGCCTGCCCCACAAGGGGGGAGGTGAAGACGGTGCGAGTGGCGCACTGGCCGCTGCAATCCGCGCTCACGGCCGCCACCTGAGGAAATTGCCGATCAGCGCGAGGCCGAGGGTCTGGCTCTTTTCGGGGTGGAACTGGGTGCCGGCGATGTTGTCGCGGCCGACGATGGCGGTGACCTCCTGCCCGTACTCGGTGGTGGCGAGGAGGGTCGCGGGGTCGCTGGCGGCGAGGTGGTAGGAGTGGACGAAATAGGCGTGCAGCCCGTCCGGCCCGTCCGGGATGCCGGCAAAGAGCGGGTGCGGTCGGGCAAAGCGCAGCGTGTTCCAGCCCATATGCGGCACCTTGAGCGCGCCCGCCGGTTCGAGCCGGACGACGGCGCCGGGGATCCAGCCGAGGCCGGGGGTGACGGCCTTCTCGCGGCCCTCGGCGGCCATGAGCTGCATGCCGACGCAGATGCCGAGAAAGGGCACGCCGCCGCGGATCACCCGCTCTTCCAGCACGTCGACCATGCCGGTGACCGCGTCGAGCCCGGCGCGGCAATCGGCGAAGGCGCCGACGCCGGGCAGGACGATGCGCTCGGCGCGGCGGACGAGCTCGACGTCGGCGGTGACGACGATCTCGTAGCCGGTGCCCGCCTCGCGATCGGCGCGCTCGAACGCCTTCTGGGCGGAGCGGAGGTTACCCGAGCCGTAGTCGATGATGGCAACCGAGGACATCAGCGGCGCTCCAGCCAGACCCGGAGCGCATCATCGCCGTCGCGGGCGACGAAATCGCCGGCATGGGCGAAGCCGCGCCGCCCCAGGCGCACGCGGCGCAGCGTCGCAGCCTCGAAGCCGAACAGCACCGCGCCCAGCACATAGAGCCAGAACGCGGCCGCGCCGCCAAGGACCGGCGCCCAGACGAAAAGCCCCGTCAATGCTAGGCAGAAGGCCAGCGCCCAGAGCCACAGGCCATTGAGCAGCATGTAGGGCAGCGGCAGCAGCGCGGCGAAGACGCTGAAGCGATCCGGCACGACGACGGGCGCATCGTGCTGATGGGCATAGACGGAATAGAGGGTCACGCGTTAGCCTCACGCATCGGTCCGGCACTGGTGCCCCGCCTTAGAGCAAAAGCGGCGACGTTGGAAGACGAACGCTGACCGAGGAGGACACGAGGCCGGCGCAACCGCCATTCGAGGAGCACAGACTTGTCGCACGATTCGACCCACGCCCCCGCAGAAAGGCCGACCCAGGCGATCTTCATCGGCATCATGTCCGTGGTGCTGATCGGCGTCATGGCGGTCGCCACCGCCGTGATGCTCATCTCGGGCGCCACCGCGCCGCATCACTAAGGCGCTGGATGACCTTGGTGCCACGCCGGGCTAGACCGTTTCACGTTTGAGCTGACGCACCGCCGTTGCAGTCGTCTCCCTCCCCTTTTGCGGGGAGGGATCAAGGGTGGGGGGCGGAGAGCCACCGTCAAAGCCCTTGATTCACCGGCTCCCGTCACCCCACCCCGGCCCTCCCCGTCGAAGGCAGGGCTATCGCATATGGGATTGTGCACCGTTCTCTCGGCAGCTCCCTTCTCCCCTCGAGGGACTTCGAGCCGGTCGCGTAGCGATCGGTCGATCCAGTGGATCGACCGAAGGTGAAGAAGGTGGCGCGCAGCGCCGGATG
>VFQR01000353.1_pt1 | contig 72926 bp, 73 predicted proteins | sample 3512321 | NCBI WGS metagenome assembly VFQR01 (sample SAMN10412374, study PRJNA504923) | tailings metagenome | isolation source: Relicate 3 Philex TSF1 revegetated site | place: Philippines: Tuba, Benguet | collected 2017-08-29 | reverse complement strand
CAGAGATCAGAGATCAGAGATCAGAGATCAGAGATCAGAGATCAGAGATCAGAGAAGTAAGCATCCGACTCTTTCGTGCGGAAAGTCAACTTTCCGATATCTGATTTCCAATTTCTCTCCTACTCCTTCATCTTCTCATTGCCCCATAGCTTGCCGCCACCCTGCTCCCGACGCCATGCGTCACGCCAAGCGTGGATATCCGCTGGACGGATGATATCTCTCGGCTTGCGCTCTTCCGCGCTGGGCAGGGCTGGGAAAGGCTTCGAGGGCATGGTCTGATACCAATACGCCACGCTCGCCATCTCCAAGGTCAACACGTTTGCATGTCCATGCTCGATGGACGCGCGCAGACTCTTCGTAAACCGGATCGGATCTTCAAGGTGGAAGCGATAGCAGTGGGTCTGTCCGATCCAGCCGTAAAGCTGGTTGTCGGTACCCACACGCCCCGGCGCGTACGCCGTTCCAAAGTACGGGTGCATATAGATCTCGTCTGGACTCCACGACTGGTTGAAATAGTCTTCCGTTCCCGTTCCGTGCGCACTTCCTGGCCAGGGCTCGCCATCGACCAGAAACATGTCGTCCCCTTCGCCGTACCAAACCGGAGACGGACAGTGAACATAGTAGTTCACCCCGACGAAGTGACCCGCACCATCCACTTCGCAGAACAGATAGTTGTTCTTGTCGGTGGGATTCTTGGGCGTTGGGCCGAGGATCGCCCATTCGTTCTCGCGATCGCCAAAGTTCGACTCCGGCACCGTGTACTCCTGGTTGTACCAAGCATGGAATCGGCCCATGTCGCCCGGGATCGAAGCATGCTCTTCATAGTCCACATAGTAGTAAAACGCCCCTGTCCGATGCTCGCTCTGATTCTCCACAGTGATGCGAGCACCCTTTGCAAACGGCATCGGGAAGTAGCAGACCAGGGCATTCCCCCCACGCGGCGCAGCCGCCAGCGGAAGCGAATTGAACAAGTAGGTTTTGCCCCAGCCTTGCCCAAAAAAGTCACCAATCGGAGCTTCCACGCTCGGGTGCTCTTGCCCGTCCCAGTACATCCGCAGAATCAGATTTTTGCGAAAGAGCGGGTCCTGCGAACTGATGGTGATCCAGATGTGCTTGACGATGCCTGCACCTTCGATATCGGCAAGAACAAGCGTCTCTCCGGGCTCGATGGGATGGTAGTCGCTGTTGCCGCCGTCGCGAGCATAGCTGCTGATGCGCTTGGTGCGGATGTTCGTCTGAATCTGGCAAATGTTGGCAAGAGGGCCGTGGCTCATGGCGGTCAGAGACTACCCCTCCCTTCCTCAAGGTTCAACTCTTCGGGGAAAGATTCGATCCGCAGCTGACTGCCCAACGCGATCTCCATATGCTTAAGGAGTCTGAATGCGGATGGACTTCTCAATCCGATCCAGCAAATCCTTGCGCTTGCCTGGCTCCGGCATCCAGCCACCTACAGTGATCGAATAGGCGCGAGTGCCATCCACCCAAAGAACCGTGTCTGCAACAGCCTTCTCGCCATCTTCGGTGTACTCAGAGTAGAGCCGCGCCGCCTTCTTGCCTTGCAGCGTAAACATCTCAGCTTGTGTGGAGCTCAGGTTATTGCCCTGCCACTCTCTCAGCCAGTCGCGCGTAGACTGAATGCCGCCGTCTATCTCGACCTCATATCGATGGTCGTACATGTAGATCGCCACCCAGTATTCATCACCCTGAGCGCGGTATGCCGCATACGCTTTGACCGACTTTTTATACTCGGAGGTGACCGAAATGTTGTCCGGCACCGGAGGTCCCGGCAAGGCGATCTTCAATCCGATAGAGCGCAGATCATAGACCGACCACCCGTTCTGTTCCGAACCTGTTCGCGGATTATCCCGTCTTGCAAGGTCTTCCGATTTTGAGCTTGAATAGCCCAGGTAGAAACCGTAACCCACGAGCCCTGTGAAAGCCAGACAGCCAAAGAGAACACAAACCAGCGTTACGATCAGAGGCAGACTCGACGACGGTCTTGGCGGCTGGGGCGGAAGGTTTGGAGAATACATGGCTCTCCTCAGTTCTTTTTCTTCACGGATGAGTTCGGATTGTGAATGACGACGGAATAGGTAGCTTTCTTAAAGACGCGATCAAGGTCACCGTCGTCGGTGGCAAACACCTGGATATAGTACGTCACGGGCCCATCCAGGAACACCATCACCTTGCAGCGCTCCTGAGTGCCGTCATACGTATAGCTCAGATCGATGACCCGCGCCGTTTTGCCTGCGCAGCTGCCCGAGACCACTGAGGAGACAATATTGGAGTACCGACTGTCGTACTCCGTGTTGTCGATGAATGTGCCCGCTTCGTCCTCTGCGTTGAACACCGCAAACTTGTTGGTCAACGCGATCACGATCACTTCGGCGTCATCGCCCACGGCTCGAAAAGCCGCCATCTTCTCGTAGATGGAAGGACCCTTCTGCTCCCCGGTAAGCGAGTCATCGCGCTCTGGCAAACCCGGCATTCCCAGGGTTAAGCCAACGCTCTCCAGCTTGACGCTCTTCCATCCACCTTCCAGCTCGGCAACAATCTCAGGAGCGATCGCCTGCGCAGGCTGTGCTCCGCTCTTCACTTGTGTATAGAACCAACCACCGATACCGCAAATCCCCAGGCACCCTATCGCCAGAATGCTGGCAATCGCGATCAGCGGAGTCATGCTGCTCTTTCGAGGGGGAGGAGAGGAAGGCGGCTGATATTGCTGGGGAATAACGGGAGGAGCTGACATCTTTGTTCACAAGACGAAGGTTCAGGCAGGGGCGTTGCTAGCGCAGCGCGCTAATGTACTTTACTCCCGATCCCGTATTGAAGAGAACCGTTTTGTCGCCGGCTTTCAGCCATCCGCCAGCAAGCAGCTTTTGAGCGGCTGCCAGGACTGCCCCGCCTTCAGGCGAGGCAAAGATTCCCGTTTTACTGGACATCTCCTTAGCCGCTCGAATGGCTTCTTCATCCGTTACCTTAATGGCCGTTCCTCCAGACTCCCGAATCAGGTCCAGCATGATAAAGTCACCAATCGCTCTGGGCACTCGCAAGCCCGAAGCCACCGTGTGTGCGTTTGGAAACATCTCTGCAAAACGCTCCCCCTTCTCGAAGGCCGTCACGATCGGGGCGCACCCCGCCGCCTGAACGCTCACCATTTTGGGACGCTTGCTGCCAATCCAGCCCATGCGTTCCATCTCGTCAAACGCCTTCCACATCCCGACCAGACCTGTGCCGCCCCCCGTGGGATACAGAATCACATCCGGCAGCTCCCATCCCATCTGCTCTGCAAGCTCATAACCCATCGTCTTCTTGCCTTCGATACGATAAGGCTCTTTCAAGGTGCTGGTGTCGAACCAGCCCTCAGCCTCCTTGCGCCTACCGATTTCCGCAGCGCAGTCGGTGATAAGCCCATCGATCAGCTCGACATGCGCGCCGTGATTAAGGCACTCGACGATGCATGCTTCGGGAGTATCCTTGGGCATGAAGACAAAGGCCTCGATCCCCGCTTTTGCAGCATAGGCGGAAAGTGCTCCGCCCGCGTTGCCCGCGCTCGGCACAGCCATCTTCTTCACCCCAAGCTTCTTTGCCATCGAGACGGCTGCGCTCATACCGCGAGCTTTGAAGCTGGCGGTGGGGTTGACGCCTTCATCTTTCACCCACCAACCTTCGCCTAATTGGGGCGTGCGGTGCAGCGGCGTCATTCCCTCGCCCAGACTGATCGGATCACAGTCGGGCATGACTTCTCGATACCGCCACATGTTTGGCTCTCGCCCCACCAAATCCTCTTTGCGCAAGGTGTTCGGCGACAGGTCGTAATCGACGCGCAGAGTGCGCCCACAATCGCATGTGGTTTGGAGGGCGTGGTGGTCGTACTGCTTGCCGCAGAGGTAGCAGGTGAGGCCTGAGATCATGGGATTGAGTCTACTTAACCGGGCTTAAGGCAGTCGTCCCCAAGAGCCGATCTTGATGGAATCCAGCATACGCTTACAACCAGTCTTCACTCTGGGGTCGCTGTCTGTAAAATAGCGGGCTGAAATGTTCCATTCGGTATCGCTATCCAAAATACAGAAGCCCACGTAGTCCATCTTGTCCCCATGATAGTTCAGATGCATTGTGATCTTCTCTGCATGCTTGCCATCAACCAGTGCAGGCTCGTACTTCACGGAACTCACCCCATAGTCAAGCCTCTTGAATCCCTCGACAACGTGCTCTGCTCGTTGGTGAAGTGAAGGCCAGCCGCCGATTTGAGTTTGAGCATATACTTCCGCTTCGAGCCCCTTACCGAAGGACATGTAATAGCGACCCTGCCACCCCTTTCGGGCAGGAGCCTTGTCCATCAGATTGTACGAGCGAAATGGCTCCTGGGGAAGCTCTGCTTGGACACCAATATCAGGAAAGCGATACACACGCCAGCCATCGGGAAATTCGGCAACCACTCGGGGAATTAGACCACGCTCTGTAACGCGCCCTAAGCTGTAGCCCGCGAACCCCGCGATGCTCGCCAGGGTCAGCCCAAGACCTACCCAGAAAATGGGGTGAATCCGGAATGCTCCTTGATGATAAGTCTGCTCCGGCGGCTCATAGTGAGTACGAGGTTCTGGGTGCATGCGAAGAGATTCTCCAGAAAGAGTCTAACTCCTCTGCATAGGAACTCGCGACTTGAACGCATGGCAGATCGCTACCGCGAGTGCATCAGCCACATCGTCGGGTTTGGGCGTCTCTTTTAGCCCAAGCAGCTTCGTCACCATAAACTGCACTTGCTTCTTGTCGGCACTGCCAGTCCCAACCACACCCAGCTTAATCTCTGGAGGCGAGTACTCCGCGATCTCCAGACTCGCCTCGCCCGCCGCAAGCAACGCCACTCCCAATGCTTTGGCGACATCCATGGCGGTAGTTTTGTTGACGGCAAAGAACAGCTTTTCCGTCGCGAAGGCGTCAGGGCGGTGATTCTGAATCAGTTCCCGAACGCCCTTATGCAAGAGCAAAAGGCGGTCTTGAATCGGTCCTTTCGGAGTGTGGAGCAGGCCATATTCGATGACCTCCATCTGTGAACCAACCCGACGGATCACCCCATAGCCCATCCGCTCCAAGCCAGGGTCTATGCCGAGAATCACCATGGAGCGCTCCGGCCCTTCTCATCTGGCGCAAAGGACATATCGGTCTTATCAGTCGTATATGACCTATCGCCAAACGCCCAATGCCAAACGCCCCTCATATCCTCTTAAACCTCTTCATCAAATCGTCGGAGGTCAGAGTTAAGGTGATTGGTCTCCCGTGCGGACAAAGGTAGGGATTCTCGGTCGTCGCCAGTTCCAGAATCAGTCGCTCCATTTCAGCAAGGCTCAATGGATCTCCCGCCTTTACCGCCATCCGGCAGGACGTCGTGATCCAAATCTGCTCGCGAGTGGGCACCAGCTTTCGGCTGACCGTCGACTCCACCAGCTCATCCACCATGTCCCGCAAGATCTTCAAGGGGTCTTTATGGCGAACTGCCGCAGGAACCGAACGCACCAGGAAGCTCTCCCCACCGAACGGCTCGATATCAAATCCAACCGCCCGAATCTCGTCCAGCTTGTCGCTCAGCAAGACGGCGGCTCGCTTATCCAGGTGGAGCGTTTCCGGAGTGAGAAGATGCTGGATTTCGATGGCGGTCGGCCCTCGCAACCCACAGAGGTATTCGTAAAGGATGCGCTCGTGGGCCACGTGCTGATCCACGATCACCAGTCCGCGCTTCGTCTCGGCGATAATGAAGGTGTTCATCGCCTGCCCAATCACCCTCAATCCATCCATCAGATCGGCAAACGGATAGCGCTCTGACTTCTGAGGCTGGAACGCCTGTTCGGTTCCATCGGGGTAAGGCGCTTCTCCCGTCGAGACGGGGGCCTGCGCGGCAATGCTGGCATCGACATAGGCGGAATGCGGCGCGCCTGGCATGGGCATAGCGCGAGGCAGATAGTTAGGAATGCCGCCCAGCATCGCCTGAGAGTTGGCCAGCGCCTCGTTGGCTGTGTTGACGTCGACCGCGCTCGGCATCATCCCGTGAGCCGCCAGAGCCTCACGGATCGCGTACCGAATCGCATCGAATGCGGCACCTTCCTGCTGAAACTTGACTTCGCTCTTGGTCGGGCTTACGTTGACATCGATCCGACTTGGATCGATCTCAAGCTTTAAGACCACAACGGGGTATCGCCGCTCAGGAGTGAGCATCCGATAAGCCTGATCCAATGCTGCTGTGAGTGTTCGGGTGCGCACAGGACGACCGTTCACATAGATGTATTGGTAGGCACGAGTGGCCTTGGTGAGGTGCGGCGGCGAAACAAAGCCGGTGACATGGATTCCCGCGATATCCGATTCGATTTCGGCAAGCCCGCGGGCAAGGTCGCGCCCCCAAACCCCGCTGATCGCATCCAGCAGATCGCCCGATCCTGTTGTTGTGATGGCGTTCTGGCCGTTGTGCGTCACAACGAAAGCAATGTGAGGATAAGCGATCGCGTACTTGGACAGCACTTCGATACACTGCCCAAGCTCCGTCGTATCCGATTTCAAAAACTTCAGTCGCGCTGGGGTGTTAAAGAAGAGGTCTTCGACGGCAATTTCGGTACCTCGCGCTCCCGAGCCTGCCCGTGGGTCATGAACATCGCCGCCCTCGATATGCAGAATGTGGCGGACGCCGTCTCGCTCTCCAGTGGAAAGCGTCATGCGAGACACCGAGGCGATGGATGGCAGGGCCTCTCCCCGGAAGCCTAAGGACATCACCCCGAGCAGATCATCCGTTGATCGGATTTTGGAAGTGGCATGCCGCTGAAGCGCCGTCTGGGCGTCTTCGAGAGACATCCCACATCCGTTGTCCGACACACGAATCAGCTCTTTGCCGGACCCGCGAAGCTCCACTTCGATCCGTGTTGCTCCCGAATCGATGCTGTTTTCGACCAGCTCTTTGAGCACTGAAGCGGGACGTTCGACGACTTCACCCGCCGCGATCTGGTTGATCGTGTGGGCATCGAGAAGAAGGACCTGACGGGCGCGTGTCTCCAATCCGATCATTAGTTTGGACGACGTTTTAGGGCTGTCGTTTGTCCTGGCAAGAATTGTGGGAAAAAGGCTCAACCGGCCCCCAAGAATTACCGGGAAATGTGGAATAGGTTTTTTGGAAGCTAAGACACGGATGTCAAAGCCTTCCCGATTGAGGGGATCAAGACAGGGAAATGTTTACATTTATCGGGATTGGAATCGTCCTTGTGGCCACGATGGTGGGCTACATCATGCACGGCGGAAACATCGGCGTGCTCATCCAGATCAACGAAATCGTTATTCTGGTTGGCGCAGGCGTGGGCTCCCTTTTGGGTGCGGTCGGCATGAAGAACTTTCAGGCCACCATCAAGTCCGTTATGGGCGTTCTCAAGCCCAATCCCACCAAGGACACTTTTCTTGACCTGCTCAAGATGATGTACCAGCTCTTCAATGTAGCCCGAAAAGAGGGTCTGCTTGGGCTGGAGCAGCACATCGAAAACCCTGAGCAGAGCGACATCATCAAGAAGTACCCATCGTTCCTGAACAATCATCACGCGGTCGGCTTCTTCTGCGACACGATGAAGGTCATTCTGTCCGGCTCTGTCGGTCCGCACGACCTTTCCGAAATGATGGAGCTCGACCTTGAGACGGCTCACAAAGAAGAGCACTTGCCTGCTCATGCCGTCCAGACGGTCGGCGACGCGATGCCTGGTTTCGGTATCGTAGCCGCTGTTCTCGGCGTTATCATCACGATGGGCAAGATCGGCGGCGAAGCCGCCGCAATCGGTGAGTCGGTTGCCGCTGCGCTTGTCGGTACGTTTATGGGAATTCTCATCGCCTACGGCATGTGCGCTCCGCTTGCCCGATCCATGGAGCTTCGTATCGAAGCCAACGGGCAGTACATGAACTGTATCCGCTACGCACTGTTCAGCTTCGCCCGCGGCGAATCGCCCATCACTTGCGTGGAATTTGCCCGCCGCAACATCGAACCCAGCGTTCGACCTGGCTTCACCGAAATGGAGAACGCCGTGAAGGAGAAAGCGGCGTAGCGATTGACGATCTAAGATTGCAGATTGATGATCAAACCAGCGGCAATCAGCAATCAGCAATCAGCAATCAGTGATCGAGGATCAAACAAATGGCCGAAGTACAACCGATCATTATCAAGAAGAAGAAAGTCGTCGCTGGGGGACACCACGGCGGCTCTTGGAAGGTCGCTTACGCCGACTTCGTTACCGCGATGATGGCGTTCTTCATGGTCATGTGGATCATGGGCATGGACGCTGAAACGCGGTCCATGATCCAGGGCTACTTTAACGACCCTCTCGGCTTCGTCAAGAACCCACCGAAAACCAAGACGGCCTTCGCCATGCCCGGCTCGCCCCGACCCAAGGACGGCGTTGCCGACTCGAAGGGCAGCGGCCCGGACTTCGAATCCGCAAATGGCAAGCAGGCCGCTGAAATGCAGCTGCAGAAGGAGAATCTGGAGTCTGTCAAAGAGCGCATCGAGCATGCGATGTCCGAAGATCAGGAACTGAAAGGCCTGATGAAGTACGTCTCCATGACACTGACCGATGAAGGGCTTCAGATTGAGTTCACCGAAGCCGTCGGCGCCGTCTTCTTCGAAAGCGGTTCCTTCGCCATCCGACCCCAGGCCATGGAGCTTGTCAGCAAGGTTGCTCCCATCCTGTCGCGATCTGGCTATAAGATCATCGTCAAGGGACATACCGATGCTCAGCCTTATGCGGGCCAGGGCTATACGAACTGGGACCTCAGCACCGACCGTGCACAAGCCATGCGCCGAGCGTTGATGCAATACGGCGTGGCGAACGGACAGTTTGCTTTGGTTGCCGGACTGGCAGACACTCAGCTGAAGAATACAGAGGACCCGTACAACTTCTCTAATCGGCGAGTGACGCTGCTCCTTCCGTTCAAGAAGCCAATCGGCATGAGCGAAGACCTGAACCTGAACCACGACGCGTTCAAGAAGGTCAATCAGGGCGTCTTTTCAAAAGACGTTGTGGTCGCACCAAACTAGGATCAGGCTATCAAGCTATCAGTGATCGGCCATCTCATGTGTAGATAGCCGATCACTGATAGCCCGATTGCCGAACTAGCCCTCCACAATCGACAGCTTCACGCCACGCTGTTGGATCTCGTGCACAAACTTCGTGCCCGGAACAGCACATTCGTACTTGATCGCGCCTTCAGCTACATTGCCCTTGGCGATTTCGTGTGCGTAGATGGCAGCCGAGAATCCGGTCAGACGCTCCATCGACGTGAATCCGGTGATCTCGCATTCCTTGTCCAGAATGTCGATCTGAATCTTCTTCGACTTGCCGTCCTTCGTGCCCTCGCCAACGGCGCGAACGGCACAGAAATCACGGTCGACAAACTTCTCCAACTGAGGACCGAATACGGCGTTGAAGACATCCTTCGGAACGATCTTGGTGCCCTTGACATCCATTTCTTCCTCGCTCCAAAAGCCGAAGTCCTTGAAAATCTTCATTAGGAAGCAGTGGCCCGGGAAGCGGATGGTCTTGTAGACGTAGTTGTGAACCTTGCCCTTGAAGGTGTATGGCGCGGTGCTGGTTCCGCCCGAGGTATTGAACGCCTCCATTTTGCCCTTGCCGTCGATGCCAAGGCCTTCGATGTGAATCTCTTCAAGATCCTCAAGCGTGTCCACCAGTACGATCTCATCGTTCATCAGGCACACAGCCTGATAGTCGTACTCAGTTACCAGACCTTCCATGTTGAAGGTCAGCTTGTAGTTAAACGGAGGCTTGGGATTTTGGGGCAGAACGCCACAGTACAGCTTAACGCTGTCCACAGTGTCCATATTCTCGATGATGTAGCAGGCCAAGCTGTTGACAAGGCCAGGAGCAAGCCCACAGTCCGGAACAAGCGTAACCCCTGCCGCCTTGGCGTCCGCATCCATGTTGAGCGTTTCCATGGTCACGTCTGTGTTACCGCCCAAGTCAACCATGCTGGTCTTTGTGGCAATCGCCACCTTGGCAATGTGCGGGTGCATCCAATACGGGACACAGCTGCCCAGAACATCTACTGGCTCAAGGAACTTTGCCAGTGCCTCTGGATCCAGAGCGGAGACCTGCACGGGCTCGCAGATTGCCGATCCGATCAGCTCATTCACCCGACGGGCGCTCTTCTTAGCATGTTCCAGGCTAACGTCGCCCAGAAAGATTTTTGCAGGATTGGCGAATTTGGCGAGGTCATACGCAAGCGCAGTGCCTTGCATGCCCGCGCCCAACACAGCGTAGGTTTTGCTCATAAAAGGGATTCTCCAAATGGCTCCGTTGCCAAACGGGAAACGGCCAAAGTTGGACAGATTTTACCTGTCAGCAGGTGAGATCGACAGGCCGGATAGCGTACTCTTGACCTATGAGCCTTGCCCTGATTGCCGCGCTGTCTACGCTCGTCCCGACCGCCCCAGTACCCACCATGGTCCAGGATAGCGGCTACAAGAAGTACGAGTACAACATTCCGATGCGCGATGGCGTGAAGCTGTACACGGCTGTTTTCGTGCCCATTGGCAAGCCGGGCAAGCACCCCATGCTCATCGAGCGCACGCCGTACAGCGCTGGGCCGTACGGAGCAAATGCGATCCCGCGAGGATTCGGCGGCTCCAGCAAGTTCGCCGATGCTGGCTACATCTTTGTCAACCAGGATGTACGGGGGCGGTTTATGTCTGAGGGCAAATGGATGGAAATCCGCCCGCAGAATCCCAAGAAAGGCCCGAAGGACACCGACGAAAGCACCGACGCCTACGATACAGTCGACTTCCTGGTGAAGAACGTGCCGAACAACAATGGCCGGGTCGGATTCTGGGGCATCTCCTATCCCGGATTCTACGCGGCTGTCGCAGGAATCAACTCGCACCCCGCCATCAAGGCCATCTCGCCGCAGGCTCCCGTCAGCGAATGGTTCTTTGGAGATGATGTCCACCACAACGGCGCATTCTTCCTGCAAGACAACTTTGATTTCTATTTCTTCTTCGGCTATGACAAGCCCGGCCCCGCAGAGGACCACCCGAACATCGAACCGATGGGAGCGCGTCCCGACGCTTACAAGTTCTTTCTTGAGCTGGGAAGCGCGATCAATGCGGACAAGAAGTACTACAAAGGCCGCATTCCGTTCTGGCTGGACATCTGCAACCACGAAGCCTACGATGATTTCTGGAAAGCGCGGTCCATGCCTCCTCAGCTCAAGAATGTCAAGTGTGCGATGCTGACAGTAGGTGGTTGGTTCGACGCCGAGGACGGCTACGGGGCATTCGACACTTACCGCCATGCCGAAAAGCAGAACCCCGGTGCGGACAACTGGATCGTTGTCGGCCCGTGGAGCCACGGCGCGTGGGCAGGCGGCGGTGGCAACCGTCTTGGCAAGCTGACCTTCGGGGACGCAAGCACGCTCGGTCGCTATTTCCGAGAAGAGATTGAATTCCCTTTCTTCGACACTTATCTGCGTGGAGAAGGGAAGCTGAAGCGGCCTGAAGCTGAGATGTTCGAAACCGGCAGCAACGTTTGGCGAAAGTTTGACCAGTGGCCACCGAAGCAGACGAAGCCCTACACACTGTTTCTGGGTGGCAACAAATCGCTCGGCGAGAAGCAGGCTGCAGGCGTTGGTGGAACCCCGTTCGACCAGTACGTCAGTGACCCGGCAAACCCAGTTCCCTATGCTCCCGGAACAATTCGCAGCCGACCCAGCAGCTACATGGTCGAGGATCAGCGCTATCTCGAAGGCCGAGACGATGTGCTGACCTACCAGACCGAAGTGCTGGATAAGGACGTGACGATTGCCGGACCCGTGATCGCCGATCTCTTCGCTTCGACCACCGGAACCGACGCCGACTTCATCGTGAAGGTCATCGACGTTTATCCCGCCGATGCCCCGGCGCCGCTGACGAATGCACAGATTCAGATCCGTGCTGAGGTGATGCGAGCCAAATTCCGCAACTCATTCTCCAAGCCCGAGCCGATGACCCCGAACAAGGTCGAGCATGTGAACTACAAGATGGTAGATGTGCTCCACACCTTCAAGAAGGGACACCGAATCATGGTCCAAGTGCAGTCGAGCTGGTTCCCGCTGGTCGACCGCAACCCGAACAAGTTCTGCAACATCTACAAGGCTCAGCCGCAGGATTATCAGAAGGCTACGATCAAGCTGTATCGAACGCCGCAATATCCTTCGGCAGTGAAGTTTGGGGTGTTGAATTAGGAAGAACCTTCGGCAGATAGTTGTCACGTTGTCGGCACGTGGTCGGCGTATTGCTATAGAACGACCTGCCAACCACATGCCGACAACGTGACAGCCACCTGCAAACGCATCAAAGAAATGACTGCTATCCACCGTTTCGTCGAACAAGCCAAAGCCGGAGAGCTTCCGAACCTCGTCTGCCAAGTGCGGTCGGGCTGGCTCATCATGGGCGCGAGCCAAGTGGTGAAGGGCTATTGCCTGCTCTTGCCAGACCCAGTTGTGCCGCACCTGAACGCCATGGATGCGGAAAACCGCATTCTCTTCCTGGCCGACATGGCGACCATCGGCGATATCTTGATGGAGATGACTGGCGCGGCCCGCATCAACTACGAAATGCTTGGCAACCTGGAGCCAGCGCTCCATGCACACCTCTTCCCTCGCTCTAGCCACGAGCCGGATGAGTTGCGAACGAGACCCGTCTGGTATTACGATTGGACGGAGGCGCGTCCGTTCTCAATTGAAGAGGATGGCGAGTTCGCCAAGGAACTCGCCAAGCGTGTCATCAGCGCAGGCCTTGCGATTTGATGTGCGTCGCTGAGGCCTTAACCCGATCAACGCTAAAGACCTTCGAATCCATCTTGCCGTTGATCTTGACCGAAGTTACGGTAACCATAATCTTGCCCAAAAGGGGATGCTCCGACCGAGTTAGGTAAGGAACCATCGTTCCGCCGACTCGACGGTAATCAAAGTACTCGTCCGTACCCGCTGCCGTTTCCTTTTTCAGCACTAAGAATGACTTTGTCGAAACATATTCCGTCGTGACCGCATCGCCCTTCGTCGTCTTTTGGAGGACATAAACCTCTTCGTTGCGGAGCTTTTCTTTGCCCGTAATCTTGACGTCCTTATAGAAATGTATCGGGTCAAGAACAGACCGCAGATCGGTTTCACGACGCATGTCGTCCAATGCCTTGCCCTTAACCTCGACAAACCTACTGATCTGGTTCACAGCACCGCGCTTTCCATCGAAGACACTTTGAATCTTTGCGACTTCACGATTCATCGCGTAGAACCGCACGTCTTCGAGATACTTGCTGTTCTGCACGTATCGATGGCTTGTCCCTGTAAGACCTTGATGCGCCAGGAGCATGTCAGCGCTCGTTTCTAAGGATTTGATCGAGCGCAGAGTCTTTTCACCACCCAGCGCAGCCGCCATCTTCCTTGTCAATTCTTCAACGGTGATATCCGACTTGAAGTCAGATGCTACTTGCTTGAAAACGATCTTAGCCCCGCTTTGCTCCAAGAGCACTTCCGTTTTGCTTGGGTCTTTCTCGTCTGGCCGGAAAGTGAGATAGATTCCGTCTGGCGCAGGAGGCGCAAACTTATAGACCCTTCCCCCCAGATTGACCAGTGTGAGTTTTGGCTGCCCAGTGGGAAGTACCGAAAGCGTCTTGCCGGAGACCGTTACTTGCAGCCTGACAGGCAGATCGGCGGCGGCGTAATTTCCTACTTCCTTTGCCGGGTCGCCCTGTGGCTCGCTGGTTTGCCGCGGATCCTTCTTATCGCCCAAGAAGGTCTTCCACACCGTCTCCATCGCATAGGCCGGGAGTTCGGACCCGCCCACGTTCGTGAGCATGACAAAACCGATCTTCTCGTCTGGCAGGAATCCAACCTGCGCGTTGAACCCATCGATATTGCCGCCGTGCTCGATCAGCTTCTTGCCCTGCCACTGCCTCACAAACCAGCCCAGAGCGTACATGTTGCCCGGGGCCATCATGGTTTTGGGGCTGAACCACTCCTTATAGGCGTCTTCAGAAACCAGCCGTTTGCCATTGCCATAGGTGCCGGACATTGCGTACTGGAGCCACTTCGCCATGTCGATGGCGTTTGAATTGATCGAGCCTGCAGGTCCACAGCTCACGACCGATCGATATGGCGTCAGCACCGCTCCAGATTCCGTCAGGGAGTAGCCAAGCGCACGGTCTGCAACTTTCTCCAGCTCTTTGATCGAGACGTTTGAGCCTGACATTCCAAGCGGTTTGAAGATGCGATCACGCGTCACTTGCTCCCAGCTTGACTTGTAGACCTTTCCAACAATTTCGCCTGCACCGGCGAACATGATGTTTTGGTACTGGAATCCTGCGCGGAAGGGGATCGTCGGCTTGACGTACTGCAATGCCCGGATGGCCTCCTCGCGGGTAAGCCGGTCCTCGATCCAAAGAACGTCCGTGCGATTCAGCCCGCTTCTGTGGCAAAGCATGTCCGTGATCGTAAACTTCTCGTTCGCTTCCTTGTCCCACAGCTTGAAATAAGGCAGATAGTTGCCAGGATGGTCGGTCCATTTCACCAGCCCATCATCGACAGCCATACCCATCTCCAGCGAGGTAAAGGCTTTTGTCGATGAGCCGATACCAAAGAGTGTGCTGGGGGTGACTGGCAGCTTCTTTTCCAGGTCGCGGTACCCCAAACCCTTCATATAAACGACCTTGCCGTCCTTGATGATAAGCATGGACACGCCGGGAATGTGGAGCTGCTTCCGCTTCGCTTCGACCGTTTTTTCAATCTGGCTAAGCTTGGAGTCAAGGTCAGCTTCCTGCCCCGCGTGGGCATAGACGATGACCAGACTGGAAGACGCAAAAATGGACGCAAGTCGCAAAAAACTGAGTTTCATAGGCACCCTCGAAAGGAACGTGTACCCGAATTGTCTGGTTGCACGATGAGCATAGTCCGGCAACAAAAAAAGCGGGAGAGCATTTCGCTCTCCCGCTTTCAATCTGTTTAGAGTCTCGTCAGTCGACGACTTTGACACCCATCTGTCGGCAAGAGCCCGCAATGATCTTCATTGCCTGCTCCACGTCGTTGGTGTTCAAGTCGGGCATCTTCTGCTGAGCAACGGCTCGGAGCTGATCCTTGGTGATCTGCTTAACGATCTCCTTGCCAGGGTTGCTTGCACCCTTCTCAAGTCCGATCGCCTTTTTGATCAGGTCGGTGGTCAGCGGCTGCTTGACGACAAAGCTGTACGAGCGGTCCTCAAAAACGGTGATTTCCACCGGCATGACCATGCCCATCTGAGGAGCAGTCATTTCGTTGAACTTCTTGAGGAACTCCATCATGTTGATGCCAGCCTGACCGAGCGCCGGACCAACGGGAGGAGCGGGTGTGCCCTTACCAGCGGGGATATTGAGCTTGATAACGCCTGAAATCTTCTTAGCCATGTTCTTACCGGTCCAAATTGCATTGCGCGGGGTTACCAATCCTGCGCGTGCGGTTCAAGGCGTTTAAGGAAGCATCATCCCGAACCACGAGGTGAGGAGTATACCTTTACAGGGTTAGTGCAGGATAGGCGTTTGGACGGTGGGATCGGCTATCAGCCATCAGCGATCCGCCATCCTTTATCGATAGCTGATCGCTGACGGCCGATGGCGGGCCTACGCCGAAGCCTTCGTCTGTGCAGGCGGCGGAACCGTGCGGTCTTCCGGACGGTTGCCGCGCTCGACGTTCGGGTTGAAGGTCAGCTTCTTGTCCTGCTTGTCCACCAATCGGGCGGTAGCGACAACAGCTTCCAGAACCTTCACCATGCCGGCAAAGTTCACCTTGTCAACCGTGTCCGTCTCGGTGTGGTAATCATTGGTGAGACCAGTGTGCCAGAAGATGATCGGTACGTTGCGGCGAACGAACGAACCCTGGTCGCTGTCTCCGCGAGCGTTCGGCCTCCAAACGATGTTCAGGCCATCTACCTTGATCTCCTTCGCCAGCGCATCCCACTCCATCGCACTGGTGGTGCCGTAGGCATACACATTGTTGCGGCGGACTGTGCCGATCATGTCCATGTTCAGCATCGCCGACGTCTTCTCCAGAATCGCGGGATTGTCCTTGCACCAAGCGTCGGAACCGCGCAAGCCCAGCTCCTCTGCCGAATAAAGCTGGAAGATGATGGTGCGTCGGTTGCCCTTGGTCTTAGCGAAATATTGAGCCAGAGCAAGCACACCCACGGAGCCAGAACCATTGTCGTCTGCACCCGTATGCACCGCATCCGAACCTGTTCGGCTGCCCGTCTCGCCATAGCCCAGGTGGTCGTGGTGTCCGCCGATAATGATGTACTCATCCTTAAGCACCGGATCGTTGCCGGGGAGGATGCCGATCACGTTGCGGTCTTTACCGGCGTTGACTTCAGTTTCAAGAACCATGCGCGCAGAAAAAGGCAGAACCTTGCTAGCCGGCCCCTTGGCCGCTTTCGCATCCTTGATGGACATACCCATCAGCTTCTCGAAATACTTCTCTGCAATCGCTCCGCCCACGATGTCCGTGCTAGCCGTAATGCCCTGCAGGCTTGAATAGGGCGGCAGGTCGCTTCGTCCGGCTCCCAAAGATCCAATGAACAGGATGCCTTTTGCACCATGCTCCTTGGCTACGCGGGCTTTCGCACGGTTCGATGAGCGCTTGCCCTCGGGGGTGCCTCGCAGGGCCACGACGATCTTGTCCGTCACGTCGATGCCCTTGTAGTCATCCCAGTCTTCGTCGTTCAAGCCCCACCCGACGTAGACAAGATCGCCACTGACAAGCCGCATCGCGGTGCCAACCAGCGGGCGAAAATCCTGATTGAGGGTCATCGGCATCATGGTGCCGTCTTTGCCCGTGATCGTCAGAACGTTGTTCTTGGTCGGACGCTGTCCAACCGAGATATCGAAATAGTGGAAATAGGTTCCGTTTTCGCCGCCGGGCTTAAGGCCGGCTTTTCTGAATCCCTCGGCAAAGTAGTCCGTGGTCTTCATGATTCCTGGGGATAGGGGTAGTCGTCCCTCGAACGCGGGGGTCGCGATAACCTCGAGGCTTTTCTTCAGCTGAGCTTCCGTAGCGACGGAAGGTCCAGCCAAAGCGACAAGTGCAACGATAGATGTAAGCATGCTCGACTCCGATGGAAGTCCAGTTTACGGACAATCCCTCGCACTGAGCAACGGCATTGCACACAAATCTTAACTTTGTACAACGGGGTCCGTTTCCACAGCCCAGCATGCGGCTTGGTGCTGAAGGTTTACACCCAGCAGGCCCGGCTCAGCGCCGCAACGGTCAAACCGTTTGGGGCACCTCGGAGCAAAAGCACATCCTGGAGGAAGCTTGGAGAGATCAGGCGGCTGCCCAGAGATCGACTCAAGGGTTTTTTGGCCTGCTCGCGGAAGAGCCGCGAGCAACGCTGACGTGTAAGGATGCTGCGGAGTGCGAAGCACCTGTTCCGCATCGCCAAGCTCCACAATCCGCCCGGCATAAAACACGGCGATCTTGGAGGCCATCGCACCAATGACCCCGATATCGTGCGAAATCAGCATCACTGCGGTGCCTTCGGTTTCCTTCAACTCCTTCAGGAGACGAAGAATCTGAGCCTGCAGGGTGACGTCAAGCGCCGTTGTCGGCTCGTCAGCAATCAGAACTTTGGGCTTGCAGGCAAAAGCCATCGCAATGACGACACGCTGCCGCTGTCCGCCGGACATTTGGTGCGGATACTTCATCGCCGAGCTTTCGGGAGCCGGCACGCCTACCTTGTCCAGCATTTCGACGGCCTGCTTCCATGCGGCGTCTTTGCTCAGCCCGTGATGAATGCGCAACACTTCGCCGATCTGATGCCCAATCCGCATCATCGGATTCAGACTCGTAAAGGGATCCTGCATGACCAGGGCGATCTGTTGACCCCGAATGTTGCGCCATTCTTTTTTGTGGAGCGTTGTCAGTTCCCGGCCTTCAAGGCGAATCGATCCACCGACAATTCGACCGATTCCGGGAAGCATGTTCATGATCGCAAAGCCGGTCATCGACTTTCCACAGCCGGATTCGCCGACGACGCCAAGGGTGTGGCCAGCCTCAAGTTCGAAGGAAACGCCGCGAATAATCTTCGCGTCTCCGAACGCAACTTCCAGACCCTCAACTTCCAGTACTGACATGCTCTACGCATTATGCCCCAGCAGGGACAAAGGTGCCCAATTTAGGGGGGGCTTTTGCATAGTTGAATGGGAATTGTATACTGCGTGCATGTCGCAGAAAATCAGAGTCGTCGTTGCTGACGATGAAGCGCCGTATCGAAGCGCGCTGCAGCGCACATTGACGCTGATGCCGGAATGCGAGGTTGTTGCCGTCTGCAAAGATGGGCAGGAAGCTCTCGACGCATGCCTTGCCGATCCGCCCGACGTCGTCCTGACCGATATCAACATGCCGCGCATGACAGGTATCGACCTGATGCGACGCTTGCTGAAGCAGGAAAAAGACATTCATTTCGTCTGTCTTACCGTTCAGGAAGATGACGAAACCGTTTACGAAGCTTTCCGCGCTGGAGCGCTCGGATACCTTCTGAAGACCTCCACGCCGCAAGATGTCATCGACGCGATCCGACTGGCTTACAAGGGAGAAGCCAAGATCACGCCGAAGATCGCCACGAAGGTGGTCGAAGACTTCCGCCGAGTGAAAGACGACGACGACACCGACGACAGCGAGCTGTATGTTCTGAGCGACCGTGAGTCGGAGATTCTGGACTTGATCGCCAAAGGCATGCGCAACAAGGAGATTGCCCAGCAGCTCTGCATTGCCGAAAAGACGGTTAAGAACCACGTCAGCAATATCCTGAAAGCTCTCCAAGTGAACAGCCGAACCGAAGCCGCCATGAAAGCGGTGAAGTCGAAGTTCGTCGCGAAGGAGTAGTTCAGTTGCAAGCCCTCGGCATGGTCGCTATGCCGAGGGCTTTTGTTCGGCTGGACATTGGACCTGTGCGGTACCCTCTGACTTAGCCCATGACGGAGCCCGAAGTCGAGCAAAGCCCGCAACCTGAAAAGAGGAACCGAGAGCATTGGATGATGCTCGGGTGCCTAGCTTCCTTCTTTATCTTCCCCTGCCTCATGGTCAGCCCGGTTTCCAAGCTGATGCAGCAGTACGGGATCGGAGGCTTCGTTCGCAAAATCGATGGCGACTGCAAAGTGCGGCTGGGCAAGCTCCATCAGGCAGTCGAAATGTATTCGGCGGACTATGATGATCGCTACCCTATCGCCGACACCTGGGTGGAATACACCTGGAGATACGGCGCGAAGAAAGACCCCATTGACCAGTCCGAGTCGATCTTCCGCTGCCCCGACATCTCCATGACGCGGACGGGAGACTACGGCTACGCTTTCAACAAAGCCCTTTCAACACTGAGGAAATCATCGGTCGAGAATCCCGACAGCACTCCGATGATCTTTGACTCGTCTGACTTGGCTCGAAATGCCAATGGCGATCCCGAAAAGCTCAAGCCAACCCCCGGTCGGCACGAGGACGGGAAGGAACATCACCACAATAACGCGGTGATGGCCAGTGGAAAGGTCGCTCAGATGCCGTAAAATGGTCGCCATGCCGACGACACCTGCACCCAACTCCGAACCCAAGCGATCGTCGGTACCGTTCGCACTTTCCATGCTGGCCCTGCTCCTTTGCTTGAGCGGTCTTGGATTCGGCGTCTTCCTTCCGGTCTATCTGAAATCGGTGCAGTCAGCCAGCGACAACACATGCATAGATAGCCAGAAGGATCTGGCGCGTGGACTCACCCTCTATGCCATGGACAACGATGGGCATTTGCCCGACTCCGCCGCTTGGTCCGACGCAATTAAAACAAACGTCTATCCGGAATCCTTCCAATGCGTCAACGACCCAGGCTATAGCCCAGGAGGCTCTAGCTACGCCTTTGCCACTGCTCTATCCAAGGCTCTGCTCGATGGCATCAAGGACCCAGGAAAGACGCCGATGGTCTTCGATGCGGCAAGCGGACAATGGAATCTCGCGGGAGATATCAGCCTGTTGCCCAACCCTGGCCGCCACCAAGGCAAGTCGGCAAACATCGTTGGCTATGCGGATGGTTCGGTAAAGCCGCGCAAGCTCAGCGAATAGCCCCCGTCAAGAAAGGCGCAGCGTTCCTCTGCCAGACCGTTATAATACGGGCATGTCCGGCCTACGATTTACTCGGATTGCTCTGATCTCCTCATTCTTGGGCGTTGCGGTCTTTGCGCACTCGACGATCGAATACACGGTCGAACCTAAACCTGCTGACAGCTCGATGCATGTCACGGTCAGCTTTACAGCAGACTCCACCTTCACCGACATTCAGGCCCCCAACTGGGCACCGGGCAGCTACCGGCTGCAAGAGATGTCGCGAAATATGAAGAACGTGTCGGCGAAGAGTGACGGGAACGCGATTGAAATTCATCAGCGCAACGATTACACATGGAGCCTCATCGCATCGCCAGGCACCAAGGTTAGCTTCGCCTATGACTTGCCGATGAACGTGAGCGGAGGCGCGGTCAACTACGCGGGACCCGCTACCTATGTCTATCTGACCCAGCGCAAAGAAGAAGACTGCCTAGTGAATATCAAGCTCCCCGACGGCTGGAAGATCGCAACGGGCTTGGAAGATGTGCGAGGCAAACAGAACGTTTTCAAAGCACCGACATACGATGTTCTTGCCGACTGCCCCGTCTCCATGGGCGACCTCATCATCGACACCTATAAGTCGCACGGAAAAACCCACTACATCGTTTTGCGCGGAGCTTCCAAGCAGTTCGTCGACCGCGACTACCTTATCCGCGTCTGCAAAAAGGTCAGCGACTACGAAGGCGATTTCTTCGGGGGTCTGCCGTTTAACCACTACGTCTGGCACTTCTCGGTCAACCCTAACGTTGACGGCGCAGGCGGTCTGGAGCACTTGAACAGCACCCAAATCAGCATGGCGGCGGGTATGGGCTTTGGCACCATCGGCGTCTATTCGCACGAGTATTTCCACCTGTGGAACGTCAAACGCATCCGCTCTGGCGTGCTTGGCCCGTTTGACTACACCAAGCTGCCCAAAACCGGAGCCCTTTGGTGGCTGGAAGGCGTGACCGACTACTACGCCCACCTTCTGCCTTCGCGATACGGCATGTTCGACGACACTGAATTCTATCGCTCGCTGCTGAGCAACTACAACTCCGTTCAAAGCAACCCAGCCCACCTTGAGGTCAGCCCGCATGAGGCCAGCCTCCGCGTAGGCGAGGCCAGCAACGGTCGCGGCAATAGCAACGGCTACCGCATCAGCTACTACAACTTTGGATATATCACCGGCTTCTGCCTGGATGTCGAGATTCGCTCCTTGACCAAAGGAAAGCGATCCTTGGACGATGTCGAGTACGCACTGTGGGAGATGTGCAAAGACAGCAAGCCTGGCTTCGCTGAAGACGAGATTCGCAAGCTTTGCATCAAATTCGGCGGTCCGGCCATGGGCGACTATTACGACAAGGTCGTCATGAAAGGCGGCGACTCGCCCGTGCCCGATCAGCTTGCCAAGCTCGGCATGGAGATCAAAGATGTGGAAGATGAGGTGAAGGACCTCGGATTCAGCTATGCGCCGTCACCCGCAGACAAGGCCATTCGCGTCCAAACGCCATCCACAGACATGCGCGAAAAGCTGAAGGCAGGCGATCTGATCGTCTCGATCAACGGTCAGCCCACGTGCGGCGACACAACGCGCTCGGGCGTCGTGGCCATGAACGCACTTACCAAGGGCCTGAAAGCTGGCGATACCCTTACGCTTCAGGTCAAGCGAGAATCCGGCGCCGAAAGCGTGACCTCCACGGTCCAGGTGCGCAAGCGAACGGTCAAGAAGGTTGTCGAAATGGCAAACGCTACCGCCGAACAAAAGGCATTGCGCAATGGCTTGCTTTACGGCAAAGCGATGAAGCCAGCCCCGTTGTTCGATCACAGCAAGTAGCTATCTGGCTATCTGGCTATCGAGCGCAACGCAAGATTGCAGATCGCTCGATAGCCCAGTAGCTACTTTGCAAGCACCTTGTCAAAGAGGTCTGCCAGCCTTGCTGCCGAGAGGACGATCCTCTCCTCAGCAAGCTCAAGAGCCGCTTTGTCATAGTCAGATTCCAGCCGATCCTCGGGGTAGCCGATTCTTCGGATAGCCGTCTGGCCTTCTTCTGCCCAGATCATGGGGTTGAGCTTGGCTCGGAGCTTGTCGAATTCGATCCGGTCTGATTTGGAAAGCTCGTCGTAGCGAGCCTTAAAAAGCTGCTTTGCGTACTCCTCGATGCCCCTTCCCCTCGCAGGGCGGTCAAAGAGGTTGTCCCAGAAGGCGTGAAGGTTTGAGCCGTCGTATTTCACGCCATTGCCACCCCGATCGCTCTGACCATCAGGGAGCTTTCTGGCCGTGCAATGAAGCGGCTGGTGCAAGTCGCCAACGAGATGTGCCAGCCATGCAATCGCCCAAGCCTGATCCCCTTTGTTCTCCGGGAAGTACTTCACATAGGAATCGACCATCGTAACAGCGTTGGGTTCACGCAAGAATTCGTTGCGCCCGCCAACCTCAAACGATAGGTTGATGTAGTGGTGCGTGGAGTATTGAGAGGACTTGGCATAGTCCCGAATCCAGTCCGCAAAGACCGCGATCTTTGGCAGATCGGTCTTGAGGTCTCTGACCCACTTGTCAGGGTCTTCCTTTTCCTCCATCCGGGCGTTCTGGCTGTAGCCGCCCCCTTTAACCTCTCGCCATTGCCGACTGTTCGGCATCTCCGCAATCGCCTTTTCCAGACGAGGCTTTAAATCAGGTCGGAACTCCAGCGCAAGCAAGATAGAAAGCCGATGCCCTGTTGCGTCCCAAGCAAGCGCACTCGCGCAGAATGCGCTCAAAGCCACGCTCGCAAAAGCCAAACGAACCAACCCACGTGTCAAAGCAATCATGGAATTGATTGTAATCGCACTTTGTTAAGGATGCCGCGCTGCGTTTGTTGGCCTAGTTCACATTCCGTCGAACGAACTCTTCACCTCGGCTTCGACCAACCGCCTTTACCGAGGCAACATTCTCCGCCTCGTAGTCAAGCAGCTTCAGCCAATCTTCCTGGGTATCCCCTTTCGGGAAGATTTCATTCTCCTTGTATTCGGCGGCGACCGATGTCTCCAAATCCTCCAGCGTGATGCCGTTGGGCTTGTCCGGCTCTGCAACCGCGCGCCGAATCGCGTACTCCTTCGCGCGATCGACCACCGACTTGAGCAAAGCCCCGCTCACAAGGTCTTTCCAGTGCAGCGTGTCGGTGCTGCCGTTGCGCAGGCTGACCTTCAAGAACTCTGTCTCCTTGGCCTTTCGCCAAAGAAAATCGGTGGTCTTTTCGATCAGTTCAGCGCGTGCGCAATCTTCTTCACCCTGATATTTCTTCATCAGTTCAGGGTCAAGGGGGAGCCCAGGCTTGAGATAGATAGACAGAATCTGCCTGCTCGCGTCCTTGTCTGGACGCGTGATTTTCACCTTGCGGTCGATGCGCTCAGGCCGCAAAACCGCGGGGTCGATGTAGTCCGGACGATTTGATGTGAGCATGAGGACAACATTGTCGAGCGATACCAATCCATCCAGTTCGGCGCAGAACTGCGGCACGACGGTGTTGCTGATGTTCAGCCAACGTCCACTGGAGCGCGTTCGCAGAACGGACTCGGCCTCATCCATAAAGATGAACACCAACCGACCCTCTTTCGCTTTTTCTCTTGCCGTCGCAAAGATTTCACGCACCATGCGCTCGGTTTCGCCAAGCCACATGTTGAGGATCTTCGGACCGCTGATGTACATGAAGTACTCCTTCACCTCATGCCCAACGCGCTTGGAATACTCTTTGGTGAGATTGTAGGCGGTGGCTTTTCCAATCAATGTCTTGCCGCATCCCGGAGGGCCGAAAAGGAGGATGCCTTTGATCGGTTTCTTGTCGTACTTTTCGTAAATCTCGGGATGGAGCAAAGGGTGCTCGATGGTTTCGCGGATCAGGCTGATCGCATGCTGCTGACCGCCAACCTTCTCCCACGGCATCTCCGGAACGTCTTCGAAGAAGTAGTCTCGCACTTCTTGCTTGGGCATGTGCTCGATGGCGACTCGACCCGTGGGCTCCAGCCTTAGTTCGTCTCCAGGTTCAATCTTGGTTTCCTTGAGACCAGCGCCGCGAAGAACGATGCGTCCTCCGCCCGTTTGGGGGGCATCCGATCCAAGCCGAATCCGGCTTTCGTCCAAAACCTCGCCGACCTTCACAATCGGACCAGATTCAGAATCTGGGAGCAAGCCCACGACGGCATAAGCCTCATTCAGCTTCAGCCGCTTGCCCCGCTCAAGGAGGCTCTTGTCCACCTTCGGGTCTACCAGCACCACATACTCGGTATCCCCCAGCGCGATCATCGCCTGCTCTTGATCATCATCCAGCCAGTTCAGAAAGACGCCGGTGCGGTTGGCGGGCGCAGTGAGCTTTGCGTAAGCCTCTTCGTATTCCGAAATCAGCTTTTCCAGCTCTTCTCGACCAGCGTTGTCCTTGGCGAGCTGCTGTTCAAGGGCAGCGATATAGTTCTGCAGCTTGGGGTCCGGCGGCGCGGACTCACGAATCCTCGCGAGGATTTCATTGGCCCTGGACGTTGCGTCGCTCATATAAATCCATCATACGCCGCCGATCGCCAATGTTGCGAAGGGTTAGGTCCTGAATTGACAGGTGTACCCGAGCGATCTCGCCCACTTGTTTCACCTTATAGCTGTAGCCGCAAGCTTTAGCTTGCGAGAAGTGCAGGCAAGGATGCCTGCACCACAACGCTAATTCTTCGGATAAGCCCACACAGGCTTCTGACTCAGCCAGGACTCCATCATCTTCCCAACCTTGCCCAGCGACTCTGCCGAACATTTGTCGGGAGTATCGTCCAAGGTATGCCATGGCGCATATTCAAAGTCGATAAGATCGATCGTGGGAATGCCCTTGTCGTTCAGAGCCAGATGGTCATCCAGAATCTCCGGACCAAGCGTCTTCGGGAAGGTGCTCTTCAGCCCGATTTTCGCCGCATGATCATAGAATGCGTTCATCAGCGGGCGAGCCATCTGCATGCTGTTCGGCTCCATGGGAATCCGTAGATTCTTGTCACCGATCATGTCCAGCAGAATGCCGTAATCGGGCTTCGGTGTGGGCTGGTTGTTTGAAAAATGAACGGCTCCAAGGAACATCTCATCAAGCCCTGGTCCAAGGTCTTCCCCGTCCGTCATGAGATAAAGGATGCCCAAATCCGCCGGACGCTTGTCCTTCATCACACGCATCAGTTCCAGCAGGACGGCGACGCCGCTCGCTCCGTCGTTCGCACCGGTGATCGGTTGCTTTGCTCGAGCTTCGGTGAATTCTTGGTCGGCAGTCGGACGAGTATCCCAGTGCGCCAACACCACAACGCGCACCTTCGCATCCTTCCAACCCTGCTCACCCAGGATGTTCCACATCTGCTTGCGTGCGCGGGTGCTGGACCAAACGTGCGTGAATTCCTGGAAGCGCACATTGTCGCACGACTTCTTCATCTCTTCAGCGATATAGTCGCGGCACTTGACGTGCTCGTCAGTTCCGGGAACGCGGAAGCCAAACTCACACTGCTTGATCAGGTGCGCCCAAGCCTTGGTCTGATCGAAGAGAGTCTTGGATGTGTCCTGGGTGTTGCCTTGCTGAGAGTCCATGAGGGAGCTAGGCTGGCCTGCGGGGGTGTTGCCCGCGGTGGTTGCACAGGCGGAAACAAGAATCGCTGCGCCGACTACAGTGCCGAAATATTGACCCAGCGTGCGCGAGTTTCGGCGGCCTTGACGCCTTTCAGAACCTTTTCGACGGTTGTATTCGGCATCGTCGAGGTGATCTTGCTTTTGTCCCATATCTTGAAGTACCCCAGCCCGCCGCGACCAAGAGTCGCCGGCATAGCAATATTGTAGGTCTTATTCTCATCCAGACGCGCGCCTCCTGCTGTAATGCTGCGAATGCGCGAATTTGGATCTGCCTTTCCATCGAATTCGATTTCAAAGCCAGAGACCTGCAAGAAGCTGGAGTTCGCTTCGGGATACAGGGCGATCGAACGTTCGAAAGCTTGCCTGATCTGGCTACCCTTCAGCGCAACGATCACGATCTCGTCGTCGCCGTACTGCATCAGAGTGGACAGGTCGTCGCTCTCAAACTTCTCCTTCACCAGTCCGGCAGCCAAAAAGGCACCGTCAACACCGGCCGCATTGCGGATCGCGTCCGCAGCCGCCTGAGAGGGCAGATGAGCGCCTGTCGCAGGGTTCTTCTGTGCGAACGCTGCGATGCTCAAAAGCATCACCAATGCAAAGGATAAGATTCTTTTCATCGAAATCGACTTGTGCTTTTCAAACGCTCCGAACGATCATACGTTACGGTGGAGTGTACAGGTTTCGGGACTATCGATATAGGACTGCTTTTAGACTCGAAATCTGCTTCTACTGCCCATCTTCGGTTCATTGCCCGTTTGCTTGAGCCGAGGTCTGGGACCTGAACTGTTGCGAAGCAAGCTTTATGCCGAACCGACGCTTAGCTAAAGAGCGCTCTGGCAAGCCAAAAGTTCACTTCTGAAAGATTAAGATCGCTTAATGAAAAGAGAGCTTGGCAAAGCTGGCCTGTTGTCTTGCTGATGACGATTGTCAAGCAAGCGTGTCCCTCCCTCCTACGGGACCATCTACGCCACTTTTTAAGCTGTGCGCGTAAGATAAGCTAAGCAAAGCAGCAAGCCGTGAACCACGACGCAACCCACAACGATAGACACAGCAACCGCGTTCGCAAGTTCTTCGGCACGCTCGGCCCCGGGGTCGTCACCGGAGCCGCCGACGATGATCCCTCCGGAATATCCACCTATTCGGCCGCAGGAGCACAGCTTGGCCTCGGCATTCTCTGGACCGTTTTCCTCACCTTCCCCTTGATGGCCGCAGTCCAAATCATGTGTGCTCGGCTCGCCCTGGCTACAGGACGCGGACTCGCATCCGTCATCCGGCGGCGATATCCCGCCTGGGTGCTCATCCTTTCCTGCACGCTCCTGGTTGTCGCAAATGTGGTGAATATCGGCGCGGATCTCGTCGGTATGGGCGAATCCATGCAGATGGTCACCGGTGTCCCCTCATGGTTTTGGATGCCGCTCTTTGCCATCGGGCTTATTCTCGCCCTGATCTACTGGAGCTATCGCAAGCTGGCGAACACCTTCAAGTGGCTCACGCTTGTGCTGTTTGCTTACGTTTTTGCCGCTTTTCTGGCTCGCCCCGATTGGCCCCATGTTCTCAAAAGCACTTTTGTGCCTTCCATTCATTGGGATTCCAGCTACCTGCAGATGCTTGTGGCCATCTTGGGCACGACGATCACCCCTTACATGTTCTTCTGGCAAGCAGCCCAAGAGGTAGAAGAAGAACGCGCCCATGGCGAGCTTCGAAAGCACCAGCATGGTGGGTGCACGATCGATGAGCTCAAAGCCGCGCATCGCGATGTCCTCACCGGGATGGGGTGGGCAGGAGTGGCGATGTACTTCATCATCCTCACGACTGCAACAACCCTCCACGCAAACGGACACACCCAAATCTCAACCGCCCAGCAGGCTGCCGAAGCCCTTCGCCCACTGGCGGGCCAGGCTGCGTATCTCCTCTTCGCGCTTGGGCTTGTGGGCACCGGCATCCTTGCCATTCCAGTCCTTGCCGGTTCTGCAGCCTATGCCATCGCTGAGGCGATGCACTGGAGAGGTTCGCTCAATGATCGCCCCAAGGTCGGCCGCAAGTTCTATGCCGTCATCACCCTTTCGATCCTCGTGGGGCTCTGTATGAACTTCTTCAAGGTCGACGCCATCAAGGCGCTCTACTACGCCGCCATCGTCAACGGAGTGCTTGCTCCCCCGCTGGTCGTCATCGTCACGCTATTGAACAGCGACCCGACCGTGATGGGCCAGAACACCGCACCCAAGATCGTGAAGCTTCTCGGGTGGGCAACGGCGATCTTTATGGGCGTTTGTGCTGCAGCAATGTTCTTGCTGTAGCTTTACTGAACATCGCAGGTATTGCCAGCGTATATGCAGATGTTGTCTATCAGGGAGATCGTTCAGCGCGCGATGACGTAGTATTGAATTGTTCAAAAGATGACAGCCGCACTTCTTGCCAGCGCCGCACTTCTGAGCGCAGGTCCGGATACCAGCCCGCATAGCCAGGCGACTCTTGTGTCGTCTGTCAGCGCTATTCAGCCGGGCGTCCCCTTCTGGGTTGGCCTTCGTATTGTCATGGACAAAGATTGGCACAGCTACTGGCTGTTCCCGGGCGACTCGGGTCAGGCGACAGCCATCAAATGGAGCCTGCCTGCAGGCTGGAGGGCCAGCGAACTGAAGTGGCCCGTTCCCACCGTCCACCCTCAAGACGATTTTACGACCTACATTTACGAAAACGAAGTGATCCTAATGGCGCAGATCACGCCGCCCAAGACTGCCAAAGCAGGTTCAGCAGTAACCCTCTCCGGCAATGCAAACTGGCTTATCTGCGAAGAGTCTTGTGTGCCCGCGCGCGAGAAAGTCAGCATCAAGCTCCCCATCGCCAAGCAGGCAAAGGCAAACCCGACATGGGCTCCGCGACTCGCCGCCGTTCAAAAGCAATGGCCCGCGCAGCCTTCGGCATGGCAGTTTTCAGCCTTTCAGGATGGAGAGGACATTATCCTGCGCGGGAATTCAAAGGCCGCATTCAATGCTCCCAGGGAGCTGACGTTCGTTCCCAGCGACGGCGACACCGTCAAGCTGAAACCGACCTACTCTGCGCAAGGCCAGACTAACGGCTTCGTCCTGCGTATGCCTATTTCCGAATATGCCTCGAAGAAGCCCACGCATCTGCGCGGACTGCTCCTCCCACCGAAGGGAATGCTCTGGAACGGTCAAGCCGCAGGCTTCGAGCTCAACATCCCGATTTCAAGACAGCGATAGAAGGAGATATCTCATGAAAGCAATCAATCTAGTTTCATTTGCAGTGATCGGCGCAGTAGCCGCATCTGCGATTGTTTTGGCACAGGGTCCGCGCGATGGCGGTGCAACGGGGGCAACCCCCGGAGCGACCGCTCCGACGTTCAGCCTTCCGGCATCGAACGGCAAGAGCGTGAGCCTTGACAGCTACAAGGGCAAGTATGTTGTCCTGGAATGGACCAACCATGAGTGCCCCTACGTGGTGAAGCACTACGGCAGCGGCAGCATGCAGAAGACGCAGAAGTGGGCCACCGACAAGGGTGCTGTCTGGCTTCAGATCGTTTCTTCGGCACCGGGCAAGCAGGGCTATGTCACAGCTGATCAGGCTAACAAGCTGATGAAGGAAGCAGGCCACCACTCCAGCGCCATGCTCCTCGATCCGGAAGGCAAGGTTGGCAAGCTGTATGGCGCACGAACCACGCCGCACATGTTCATCATCGATCCGCAGGGCAAGGTGATCTACGCCGGCGGTATCGACGACAAGGCAACCGCCAGCCAGGGTGACCTTGCAGGCGCAACCAACTATGTGAAGCAGGCTCTCGAAGAGGCAATGGCTGGCAAGGCCGTTTCCGTTGCGACCAGCCGACCGTACGGCTGCTCGGTCAAGTACTGAGATTTTCGCTCACCGTGGCTAAAGGCCGGACTCTTTTGAGTTCGGCTTTTGCTTTTTAGGGGTCGCAGGCTTTGCATCTCGATCCCTCCGTATCTGCTGGGGACAGGCCAGAAACACCCTCTGCAAGCTGAGTGAACGATCAGCGGACTTGCTCTGTCTTAGCCTATGAGGCCAAGTATGAAGTCATCACATAAGCGAGTCATCTTAGTGGCTGTTGCGACAGTTGCTTTGGTAGCCAGCGCTTTGCCGCAACAAGCGTCCGAAGCCACGCTAAAGAAAGCCCTTTCAAGGTTAAATTCTGCACTCTCCGGTACAAGATCAGAAGACGACCTGTGGGAAATCAACAGCTTGTGCAATGCGGCATTGGAAGAGCTCAAGCTGCCGGATGAATTCGCGGCAATGGCGAAGGAGTTGCGAACTCTGTACCGCAAAGACCAGTTTTCGGAAGCAACTCAAATCGCCGATCTGATGACCAAGATGTTGCCTGAAAAGTTCTCGACCGATTACCCCCTGAGCGAGGACTATCTTATCGAGTGGAGGGTGTTTGTGGGCAAATTGCGTGCATACAGCTGTGACTATAAGGGTGCTATCCGGGAATTCGAAACAGCGTTGAAGATGACCCCGCTTCCCTCCACAACGGTCCTCATAGCCTTTGGAGATCCAGAACTGACGGAAGAGGAAATGGCCAAGGCTCCGAAGGAATCGTGGATCAACATTTTTGGCTCACATGCAAAGAACTCAGCGACGTATGGCCTGGCGCGGATGTATGCGCTAACAGGTCGGCAGGCTGATTCTCTGAAAATGCTCGATAAAGCACCCAGTTTCCTTCGCAACTGGTGCGGCAACTGCTACGAATCCAGTACTCAGTCAGATAGAGTTTTACGAACTGTCTGGGCAGCAGCAAGCAAAGGTGGACAACAATCGGAGCGTGCTCTGCTTTCCATTGCTAAGGGTTATTACAGGCCGTTGCCAGATCGACTGAACAAAGGAAGTGGTCGCGGATACATCCTATATGCACAACTAAACGCAACATTTATGCTCGGCGAGTATTACCTGCACCAACGTAAGACAAACCTTGCCAAGCTGGCCTACCAAACGGTTGCTCTTGACTCAGACAGCGAGATTGCATTGATGGCATCAAGCCGTCTCAAACAGCTTGCGATTAAGTGAATAGCGGTTCGCAGGCTTCCAGCCGCGGACCCTTGTCATCGCACACCGCAAACCGTGACCGCCCATTCAGGCACACGCCTGCATATCGCCCCTTCGCATCCAGAATGTAGAAGTTCAGCCCGAAGCCCGGTTGCCCCTTATCGTTCTGCAGCCGTTTCTCCGTGTTCGCCGCAACCCGCTTCAACGCTTCCATGCCCGCATCCTTAGGGTGCTTCCCGCGCCGCATCTCCTCCACGATCAGATAGGAGCACAGGTTGTAAAGGTTCGCCTCGCCACGTCCCGTAGAGCCTGCCGCACCGATCGCTCCGTCCACGTACAATCCCGCACCCAGAATGGGTGAGTCCCCCACTCGGCCTGGAATTTTGAAGGCCAGACCGCTGGTCGTGGTTACGCCACAAATCTCGCCCTTCGCATTGATGCCGTTGCAGTTGATGGTGCCGTAATAATGCTCAGGATCGATCAGCCCATCCGCGATCATCGAGAGTGCCGCTCGATGCCCCGCCTCAGGATCAATTCTGCCACCGCCGCGCTTGGTCGGGTCCAGATAATGGTCGGGATCGGTTCGACGCTTCCACTCCAGCCAAGTCCTGCGCGAGCCCTCCGTATTGAGGTCGGCTTCAATGGTCATTCCCATCGCTCGGGCAAACTCCTGCGCGCCCTTGCCAACGATAAGATGATGATCCGTGCTGCTGGCAACAAGCCGTGCGACCTTGCTGGGCGTGCGTACACCTTCCAATGCTGCAACCCCGCCTGCCCATTTTCTCGGACCGTGCATGCAGCAGGAGTCAAGCTGAACGATGCCATCCGCATTCGGCAGTCCCCCATAGCCCACCGAAGAATCCGCTGGATCGAGCTCCACGATGTTCACACCTTCGATCAATGCATCCAGCACGTCCGTCCCCGCCATCATCAAACGGTAAGCCTTCTGAACACAGGTCTCTTCCCCGCCGTTCTTCACAGAATTGCCGTTGCTGCTGGACACGATGCGCGGCTGGATATCGCCCTGAAGCCAAATCGTCGGTCCTTCAAAGGCCTTGACCAGCGGAGAAGCCGCGACAGCAGCTCCGGCTCCCAACAATCGACGACGAGAAATCGACTTGCTCATGCTTTCCTTTTCGCCAAAGGCGACAGGACATCCTTTCCTTCAAGCCGAATCCTGTTTTACATGCCTGTCAGCCCACAGTTCAGAGCCCTTGTCGAAGAAAAGCTCGGCTCCGTTTCGCCGGAACCGATCCGCATCAAGCCCATGTTTGGAGGTTTAGGCATCTATTCCGGCGATCAGTTCTTTGCAGTGGCGGATGATGATCGCCTTTATTTCAAGGTGGACGACACCAACCGTGGAGACTATGAATCAGCGGGAATGGAAGCCTTCAACCCGATGAATGCGCCGAAGCCGATGAGCTATTGGGAAGTCCCAAGCGCGATCTTTCAAGACCCGAAAGAGCTCAGCGTCTGGATTGAAAAAGCTGTCGGCGTCGCAGAAAGGGCGAAGAGACCGAGGAAGAAATGAAGATAGCGAGCAGAAGATCAACCGCCATGGTCCTCCGCTAATCCCCCTCAAATCTCGAAAATCACGTACACTTTCATCATGCTGTTCTCGATCTTTGGTGTGGTCTTCCTGGTGCTCATCGTCGCCGCCGCGATCGCATTCATAAAGGATCTTAAGGGCGGACGCAACGCATGAAGCCACTGGGGCTGGCTGTTGCATGCTCTTTGCTGACAGTGGCTTGGTCAGCCGTCGACAGTTCGCTGGCGCACACGACCAAAAAGCTATCAGCCGTCAAGAAGGGCCGCTACGAATTCTATGCGTCCTATCCGGTCTTCCAAGGCTCCAGCCCAACGGTAAAGACCGCCAACGCCCACTTCGCCGCTGAAGCCCAGAAGGCCCTGAAGATAGGTCATCAAGCGATCAAAGACGGCATGACCGGCGACTTGCTCTACTCGATGGATTTCTCCGTGGACATCGGTGTGGCCCGGACCGACCTGATCAGCGCCTGTATCAACTACGGCGATTTCATGGGTGGAGCGCATCCGAATCACACCTTCAAACCCGCGACCTTTGGTGTGATCAATGGCAAGTCAAAACGATTGAAGCTGATTGACCTCTGCAAATCTGCCCAAGCACGCGATCTGATCAAAACCACAATCGTCATGCCCAAGCTGCAGGCTCAAAAGAAGAAACGAGACGGAGCGCTGGACTGGGAATTTCCCGATCAGGCCATGGAGCAATTCTTGGTCACCCCAGGCGGCATCACCTGGCTGTTTCCGCCGTACATGGTCGGCCCGTATGTGGAAGGCGACTATACGATCAAGGTCCTCTTCAGCGAGCTCGGACCGTACATCAAACAGGATGGCGCCCTGAAGACTTTGTTCACCAAGTAGCTGGTCATCCGACGAACTTTGCACGCACGACATCCCACATGCCGTAGCGATCAAGCTGATCGTTGCAGAAGATCACCATGCCCGGAACGCCGGTGCTCTCGATAGTCTCAATCACACGGCGCATCTTCTCGGGCGGATAAGGCCCTTCGGGCTCTTCGAAGAATAGAAAGTTTGTGGCGATCCCAATGTACAGAGCTTCAAAGTCTCGCGCCCACTCCTTTTGTCGATGAATCGTCTCCTCCAACAGCCCAAGGTACTGCTCGAACGTGCCCGGGAAGTGATCGCGATAGTCCATCGGGATCGTGATCTCCATGTAGGGTGCGAAGGTTCGCCAGTCTTGCCCGATAAACCTCCCGCTGTGAATGGGGTTCTTGAAGATAGCCCCGCTCAGTTTCATCTGTGGATTCACGGCCTTCACAGCGGCGTGGCATTCGCGGGTGAACTCGGTGATCCAGTGGGTGCGGTAGGTGTAGAAGAAGTAGTCGAGATCATACCGACCGCCTTGGAAGAACTGACCTTCCCTTAGGAAGTCGGCCTTCATGTGCCGTGGCAGCTTGTCCCAGTTTGCGGGCAACACTCTTGGGCTGGGCTCCCAATGCGCTTCCAGGTATTCGCGGTCGTATTTGGGATGATAAAACGGCTCGTCTGGATAGCTCTCGTGGATGAAGCTGTTGAACCTGGGGATGTTCTCCAGACAGTAGTCACAGAAGCAGTATTGGTCAGGGGCCATGTCGCCGGGATAGCGAACGTAATCGTGATGGATGGAGGTCCACTGATATCTGTCGGCAAAGTCGGCGTACAGGGGAATCAGCCATTGATCCGTGTATCCAGGACGCTGAGCAGGACACATCCACATCCCGCCAAACCTGCGCCCGCGCAAAATCTCCTCGGCAGTGGTGTTTCCCATCCGGTCGCGCATCGCCCACTCCGGATGCCTTTCATAAACCAGACTCTTCTCACTCTCAAAGAAGTCGAAGAACCAGGCATGAGGCTGGATGTCGCGTTTGGCGCATTCTTCCTGCAAGACGGCTGGCAGATCAAAGGTCTTGTAGGGTTCTTGGACGAGCTCGGGGAATCGCTCGCTTGGCCATGCAATGGTGCCATTTCCGTGCTTGACGCACATGAAGAACGCGTTGATACCGTTGCTCTGAAGCTTATCCAGGAAGGCACAGACAGACTCCCGGGTGGTGCCCGCTTCGTGCGAGCTGCACCAAATGCCACGCAAAGAAAAACCCGCCACGGCCTGAGTTTGACTGTGGCGGGCGGGTTTTGTCACCCCTGATTACTGTTGCTTCGGCGGAGCTTTTGGAGCCGTGAATTTCAGCTTTGTCTGTTCCTGTGGCTTGGCGCTCGGTGCAGGTTCATAGTCAAACGCGGCCGCATCGGTTGCCGATCCCGTCGAGGACGGCGCGGGAGTAGGTTCAGCTGCGCCCTGCGAAGGCAGTGCCTTTGCCTTCCTTGGAGGTTGAGACCCTTCACCAACGTTCAGCGTCGTGTTGACGAGCTGTGCGGCAAGCACGGTCTGGATCACGCCGGTGATCTGGTTTGTGGCTTCGCCAGCCGCACCGCCCTCTCCCCCGCCGCTGATATTCACAAGCTTCGCTTCCGCCAAAGCTTGTGCGATCACCGGAGCAATGAGAGGCACCATCTCAAGCTGCTTGAGCTTCAAGAAGGCATCGCCGCCCTGCATCATCGCCTGATTCACCAAGTCGATCGCTTCGGCCTGTGCTTCGGCGATGCGGCGAAGCTTGATTGCTTCGGCCTCAGCCTCTGCAGTTGCTGAAACCTTGAGCTGGTCAGCGTCTGCCATGGCTTTGGCAATCTGAGTTGCGCGAAGCTCAGCCTCACGGAGCTTTCCAAGCGATGTCTGCTTATCTGCCTCTGCTTCAGCAACTTGGGCAGCGTTCTCGGCCTTGCGGCGGTCGAGGTCGCGCGTCTTGTCGCTGATCGCCTGCTCAGCGGCAAGTTGAGCTTCTCGAGCACGACGTTCTTGATCGGCCGTAACGATGTCGGCATTTGCCTTCGCTTCGACAGCCGACTGTCGGCGTCGAGCCTCAGCAACTTCGCTCTGCACTTCCTTGATGTTCAAGGAGTTAAAGACCAAGCCCAGATCCTGAAGCTCGCGCGAACAGGCGCTCTTAATAATGATCGCGAGACGGTCGTCATCTTCGGTCGCAGCAAGTGCATTATCGCCTACCGGAACGGGCAATGCCGCTATGTTCTGATTAGGGTTCTGCGGCTTCAGGTTAAACAGCTCATCGTGATGAAGCAGGTTGATCGCGCGACGACCCGTCGATGTCAGAAGGTCGACCAGGATTGAATTCTGTTCCATCTCAGTCTTCGAGAAGAACTTGTTCGCCGCCGTCTTGATCATCTCGTTCGCATCGCCAACGCTGACGATCGCGCTTGCAAGCACGCGAACCTTGATCGGTTTCGGCCTGCTTTGGTCATCAACGTCAGCTGTCTGGTCGGCAATATCGAGGTCGATATTGATGGCCTTGGAGGGGATGGTCGTCGCCGTCGTCAAGACGGGAACCTCCCACGCCTTGCCCGGACCCTTATAAGTCTTGGTGACGCCACCGAACCAGCTCACAAGGCGAATCGCGCCCGCCTCAACCGTGGTCAGGAAGCGGGACACCAAAAACGGAATGAACAGGACGACGAAGACGATCCCGCCCACGATTACCAAAGGATTGCTTAAAAAACTGCTTGTTTCTGCTTGTGCAAACATTGCGGTACTACCCGTACCCATTCTACGGGTCTCTCCTCAGTCAGGTTGCGGAGTCTCAGCTTCCCAGCTCACGGCTGACCACACAGGTCCCTTTCTGGGCATCGACCTCTGTGATAACAACCGTTTCTCCGCGAGCAACACGGACTCCTTTTTCTTGCTCGCTTCTTTCGAGCCTTGCCAACAGCTGGACAACCTCGCCATCCAGCGTCATTTTCACAAGGCCCTTGCCCTGAGCATCGAATGCGCTCGCGGCTTCAACTGCCTTGGCGACCATGCCCTCCAGCCCTTCGCTGGGCTTGGAGACGAATTTCATCACGAGGTTCATGATCGGGCGCACAATCAGCGCTGAAAAGGCGATCCCGCCTGCGGCCGCGAGCACCCAAAGCAACGGCAGAGGCACAAACTTTCTGCACAGCAAACCCACGGCTCCCATCCCCAGACTGATGCTGAAAAGCGTCATCGGAGAAAGAAGCATCGGAAGCCCTGTAAGGAGCTTGCTCCCAAGGGAGATTTCGTGATGGCCTCCCGCATGATCGCCGTGACCACCATGATGGCCCCCATGGTGCCCTCCAGCATCGTGTCCACCGTGATGAACGACAGCATCATGATGCCCAACGCCTGCATGGTGCCCAGAGTCGATGGCATGGCCATGCCCGTGTCCAAGATGCCCGCCCTCGCCATGCCCGTGACCATGTCCGCCGTGCCCCTGCAAAGCGCCGAGCAGCGCCATCGCGACAAAGCCAACAAGACCGATCAGGAACAGGATTTCGAAGACCATCGTTGCCTGTTACGCATTGTAGCCCTACACCGATGCATGGTTTGAACTTCCGCCAAAAGCGTCGTAGAATGTTGATGTGGGAGGCATAAGCGCAATAGCGCTTGCCGTTTGGGCATTGGGGGACCTGTCGGCTCCTGTCCAGATCGTTGCAAGCGGACTGCCGATTAATGTAGATTCGGGTCATGCGGCCCCGCTCCTGTTTGATTTCGACGACGACGGGAAGCGCGATCTGCTGGTGGGTCAATACGGAGAAGGCAGGCTTCGCATCTATCGCAATGTCGGCACAAACAAAGCTCCTGCCTTTCGAGATTTCACATACTTTGAAGCTGGCGGCAAGATCGCTACCGTGCCCTACGGGTGATGCGTCGGCTTTACGCCGCAGGCTGCGGACGTAGACGGGGACGGCATTGTCGATATCCTCAGTGGAGGATATGCTCCGGGATATATCCACTTCTTCAAGGGTCGCGGACAACAGCGCTACGATGCCCCTGTCCAGCTCGCCTTCGAGGACGGCAAACCGATCCACATCCAATATTCATCCGCCGCAACGACCATGGACTGGAACCGTGATGGCAAACCCGACCTGGTCATCGGCTTCGTGGCTGGGCCGATCAAGCTTCTGCTGAATCAGGGAGGGTTGAAATTCGGAACCCCTATGGATATTCAGGCTGGCGGCAAAATCATTGAGGGACAAGACCTCGGGCCGACAGCCGCAGATTGGAATGACGACCGCGTTACAGACTTGCTGGTGGGAGATGGTGAAGGGCAGGTGACTTTCTATGAAGGCCGCCGCACATCCGATGGCTACGCCTTTTCCGCTGGCAAGCCGCTGCTCGATGCGACGCCTCTCGAAAGTCGGAGCAAGCGTGACCGTGCGAACCGTGCAAAACCCCGGGCAGTGGACTGGAACAGCGACGGGCTTGTTGATCTCCTCGTCGGCGACTATCGCGCCCTCCCACCCAAGGCCCTCACACCCGAAGAAACCGCACAGCAGCAGGCTTTGAAGAACCAGGAAGAATCCTTGCAGCAAGAGCGCGGCAAGCGTCAGGAAGCGCTTAAGGAAGAGGTTGCCAAAAAGCTTGGCTACGGCCCTGACGATTTGCAAAAGATCGCAGACCCCGAAGAGCGAGCCCAGAAGTTTGATGCCTTCTACAAGAGCTTGCAACAAACCCAGCAGACTGACGAGAAGTATCAATCGATCCTTAAGCGGATCAATGCGATCATTGAAAGACTAACGAGCTTCAACCGAATGCCCCAAGCAGCAGGCAATGTGTGGCTTTACTTACGGCGCGTTAAACCTTGACGCGCCCCGCGTTGTCCAAAGCAAGCCGAAGAATACGGTTGCAGTGTTCGATCGCCTTCTCATCTTCCATCTTGCTCAACGAGCCAAAGCGCTCATTGCTTTCAAGACGGACTCCTACAGCTTCCGCCCGCAGGGCTAAAAACTCTTGGAGGCTTCCCGAAGGGATGTCGGCGAGCAGAATGTTGCCCAAGGCTCGCTTCCACGCTCGTTCCAGCCGACTCTGTACCGGTCCATCGCTCAGGCAGATCATATCTGCTGCCTGATGAAGATACTTCCAGAATCGTTCAGGCTGGTCTAGCGTAATCGCTGCCATTGCCCAGGCATACTTTATTTGGTCATTCCACCTATCTATCTCGCTTTGCTGAACGGCCATTTTGACCCTCCGTTCGTTGCAACCCTTGATCCTATTATTGTTCTCTTTTTGAAATTTGCAGGGGGAATTTGTTATCGCCTTGAAAAAAGATTCTAAGCGGGATTTCATCTGCATTCTCAGCCTGCCCAATCTCAGCGTGCACTGCAGCTAATCAAAAGGCACAAGGAAAGGGACATCACCCATCCGCGTTGGCACATTGCATGGAACGGACAAACGATTGACCCTTACCAAGCAAGCGCATCGGCGAGATGCCCGCGCTGGATTTTTCCGCCGCGCCATAATCCGTGTGTGAAACCGGCCCGTGCTCCAGGCGCCTTGCTGATGAAAACGGCGATCCAGCTTTTCCGCAATGAGGAAGAGCGAGCGCTGTTTGTGCAGGCTCTGACCGAGGGCGTTGCCCGCGAACAGGCGCTGATCCTCCTGGAAGACCGGCCAGAAATTGGAGCGTTTCCGAAGATGTCCGCCACCGAATGGCAACCCGACTTCATCGTGCGCATTCGTGACAGCTTCCGCCCAGGCCGACATCCGCTCCACGATAAAGGCGCTTACTACGTCCTCGATTTCTCCTCTGTCTTTTCGGCGTCGGTCATGCTGGCGATCCCCAACCCCCCAAAAACAGTCCTCGACCTTTGCGCTTCACCAGGAGGCAAGTCGATCTTTGCTTGGAGGCTCTTCCATCCAGAGTTACTTGCCTGTAACGAAACGATCCGAAAGCGGTGTGGAAATCTGATTGCAAACCTCCGCCGATGCCACATCGAAAACTCGGTGGTCTGGTCTGCGGACCCGTCCGTCTACGCCAAGAAATTCCCTGAATCGTTCGATCTTGTGCTTGTCGACGCTCCCTGTTCCGGGCAGTCGCTCCTTGCGAAAGGCGAACCGAACCCCGGGTGCTTTGCCCCAAACATGATCGACATGAATGTGGGCCGACAGCGCAGAATCACGGGCAATGCCGTCCACTGCCTTCGGCCAGGCGGGCACATGTTCTACTCCACCTGCACCTTTGCCATCAAGGAGAACGAGCGCATCATCGAATGGCTGCTGAAAGAGTACGACGACCTTGAGGCTGTGGAAATCCCTCACCTTGCCCAATTCAAATCGAAGTATTCCGAGGTCCCCTGCTACCGACTCTTTCCCCACTACGGTCTCGGCGCGGGCGCATTCGCCGCGCTCATCCGCCGCAAAGGAGAGCCGCCAGCTCACTACCCCTCGCTCGCCGAGCTCACGGGTCTGTGGCGCTATGGTCAGGAGGAAGACCTTGAAAACGTACAAAAGCCAAAGCCTGTAAGCCGAAAACCGCGATCAGAGCCTAAGCCTTTTGTCATCCGCAAGCGCAAGCGGTAGCTGAATCTGAACCTGAAAGGGTAAGCCTCGCTTCATGTCGAACGAAGCCCTTGTCTCTCAACGCCGCGCCAAAACCCAGGACGCCTGGGGACTGAATCAAGAGATCGTCCTGATCGGTGCGGGAAACCCGATCAACATTCCCGGCGGTTTTGACCAGTGCTTCGAATATCGGCCCCACCCCGAATACCGATGGCTCACCGAGCGCAGCCGTCCCGGATCAGTTTTGGCCTACGATCCCCAAGATGGCTGGACCGACTTTGTCCCGCCAGTCACAGAACTCGAAAAGGTTTGGGACGGAGATGTGATCCTCCCCGAACCCTACCGTCCCATCGACGAGTTGAAGTCCTGGCTGGAAAGCCGCAAAGGTCGGCAGACCGCGTTGCTCGGAGTGAAGCTGCCGGGCCAATCGCATGACGAAGAGCTGAGCGCCACTCTAAGCGTACTGCTTTCTCATACCCGACGCCCCAAGGACGCCCACGAGCTGGAATTCATCAAGCGCGCCGTGACCGCAACAGCCACCGGACACGCCGCAGCGCAAGCCTTCATCCGCCCCGGAGTTACCGAACGTCAGATCGTAATCGAGATCGAAGCAGCCTTTGGTCGCGGCGGTGGAGACGGGTTGGGCTATCACACCATCGTGGGCACGGGCAGCAACAGCGCCGTTTTCCACTTCACACCGGGACACCGCAAGGTTCAGGAGAACGATCTGGTCTTGATTGACGCGGGCGCGCATGTGGATGGCTACGTCGCCGACGTCACCCGAACCTTCCCGGCTTCTGGCAAATTCACGCCAGAGCAGCAGGCCCTGTACGACACCGTGCTTGCTGCGCTGGATGCCTGCAACGCGATGTGCACGGTGGGCCGAGAGTGGCACGATGTGCACCGTACCGCCGCGCTGACCATGGCCCAGGGGCTGAAAGAGATGGGTGTTTCCCGCGTGAGCGCGGAGGAGTTTGTGGAGAAAGAGGCGATCGCTCTGTTCTTCCCGCATGGCGTGGGGCATATGGTCGGCCTCGGTGTGCGCGACGCGGGCGGACAGTTGCCTGGTCGCAACCGACCCTCCAAGTGCTGCGGCGTGAACGTTCGGGTAGACCTGCCGCTCCAAGAGGGCTACCTGATGACGGTTGAACCAGGGCTCTACTTCATTCCCGCACTGTTGCAAAAAGCCGAAAACCGCGAGCGCTTCCGCGACGAACTGGATTGGGCGACCGTGGATCGGTGGATTGGTCAGGGCGGCGTCCGGCTGGAAGACAACATTCTGGTAACGGCAACGGGGCCGGTGAATATGACAAGCGAAATCCCTCGGTGAATTTGCTCGCAATCAGCTGTCAGCGATCAGCCATCTCTCGATCGGACAGTCCGCGATTCAAAGCACCTCCCCCTTGAGGGGGAGGACCTGTGAGCGTAGTGAACAGAGGTGGGGGTGACCCTTGCCCAAGAACCATGGCGCCCGACAGGCCGGGGTGTCGATAGATCCCGGTTTATCTGGACGGGGCAAATCCGACGCAGTCGGAAAGATCGCCGATAGCCGATAGCCGATAGCCGATAGCCGATAGCCATTTTTGCCAGACTCCCCCTCCTCATCAACACCGAAGGTTTGATGAGGAGGGGGGCAGGGGGGTGGAGACAAAAATCCCCCCACATCGCCAATAATAGTCACGGATGTTCTCCCAACCGCCCAACCAGGTACCGACCGAGCTGAAAGGCCAGGCTAACGCCTGGGTTGCCCAGTTCGCACCCCTGGTCATGGACGACACCGCCCTCACCGAAGGAGAGATCCACCAGCGCCTGCGACTCTTAGACCATCTGCGCCAGACTGGACCCGAACTCAAAACCCGGCTTGCCTCCTTTGAAGGCTCCTACGACACTCAGCTGGCCTCCACCATGGAGCACGCCCTCAGCCAGATCGACAGCATCGAAACCGACCTGCGCAAGCGGCTGGCACGGTTGGCTCCCGGCGACCCCGAAGGCATCGTCGACCTGGACACTCTGCAAGAGAGGCTGGAAGGACGGTCGGCGCGGCAAGAGCTTGGCGTCCCCACCGACCAGGAGATCCCGCCTGTGTTGCAGCTCAAACTCTCGCCGGGCAATCTCGCGGGCGCAGGGTTCATCGGGCTGTTTGCGCTGGGATGGACCGGCTTTACCACCTTCCACGCCATCATGATGATCGGTGGCATGTGGCAGGCGTTCGGGTGGCCGTCGCTCCTGCTGCTGCTGTTCTACTCGCTGTTCTTCGGCGTTGGGTTTGCCATGTTTGCTGCGGCCTATAACGCAGCCGCGCAAGAGGAGATCGAGCTGGACGGTCGGCAGCTGACGGTACGCAAAAAGCTGCTGGGAATCGTGCGGGAGAAGAAGTACACCCTGCCCGAAGGCAAGGACGCGAGCGCAAAGATTGAAGACGTGGCGAACAACGGCTTCCGTGCCCAAGGCACCCCCCGCACCATGACCGCGATTGTGATGACGGATTCAGAAGGCCGCCAAATCACCTTCGGCGCTCAAGCCACTCAGCAGGTCCGGGAGAAGACGGTCGAGCGGCTGAATGCGTACATCAAGGCACAGTAAATTGGATTCAAAAAAATGTAGATTGTCCCTACTATAGGTTGCCTGCCTGCCCAATGACGACACAAACGCTTATCTTAGCAAACTTAATTATCGGTAGCCGCTGCATCAGTCCGCATGCCACCTTCGTCCTAACAATACCTATAGAAACGAGGTAGCCAAATGAATACGACACCTACCGACGCTCAATCTGCCATCGGAGATTCACCGAAACGTCTGACAATAGACCTTTTAGAGTTAGAAGGTGAGCATAAGGCATTGATCCTACAAGCTTGCAATCCGGAATCTTATGTGCAACTATCTCAATTGGACAAAGGATTAAGTGGATCAACCGTTTGGATAGCCAGGTGGCCCATCAATAAGGGAGTGTGGACTAAGCCACATGTATTCAAGATTGGCCCCCTACATAAACTTCAAAATGAGCGCAAGGCGGTTGAGACAATTGCTTCAACACTAATGAGAAATTTCCCGCAAATGGAGCTCTATGAGGATGCAAGCAACAACATCGGGTTGCTACGGCATGAGTTTGCTGGTGAGATCAGTCCAAAACCTATGAATTTCAAGGAGACTATTCAAAAAATGACCACTCCTCAAGAAGTCAGCGAACTGATAAAAAGACTTTATCTTGACCGCATGAAAGAATGGCATACTGCAGTATCAGATTCTACTAACAATCATGCCAGTTACTCTGATAGTGCTATTACGCAGACTTATGATCAAGCGCTAGATTGGTGGGTATCACGAATCAACCTTGAAAACTCTACTTCCCAACTTGATAAACCTGAATTGGAACAAAGTCTGAAGCGATATGCAGATATCGACATCGAACGACTAAAACATTATGTCGCACACATACTATCGATCACAGATACATTTGCTTTAGGGCCGGTTCATGGAGATTTGCATTGTCAGAACATCTTAATAGACCACATGAGCAATATGCATCTGATTGACTTTGGATGGACAGCGATCCGATGGCGTGCCATTGATTTTTTGATGCTTGAATGCTCGCTGAAATTCATAGTCTCACCGCCTGATGCTGAACTTGTCGATCTGTTGCAACTTGACGAGAAGATTGACGAGGAAGGCCCCATTGAATCTTTGCTGTCTGACATTAGATGCATTTATGGAAATGAAATGAGGAAAATTGCCGCGGGTGTTTTTGAAATCAGAAGAATTGCCCTTCAGCTAGGTGCCGTTAGCGATATGATGCAATATCGTAAAGGACTTTTCTTGCTACAAGTGGCCCTTTCTTCTTATCCGAATTTCGTCAATCGTCCTTATATTTTCCACTCTTGCGCACATCTATTGAGGAAAATGAAATTGATATGATTGATAATGTCGGACCTTACGATGCACTTTATAGGGTAGCAGGCATCGCCTGGGGAAATAAGCCAGGAAGACTACTGAAGCATGTCCCCGATAGTCAAACCGAAGACAGGGCTCTTGATATAGGCTGTGGGGACCTAAAGAATGCAATTTTTTTAGAGAAGAGAGGCTATGTGGTGGACGCTATAGATATCTCAGAACTAGCTATTAAATCCGGGCATGCACGCCTCGCTCAGGAACAGCACGAGTTTAAGGGAACTGTGCTGGTACGTGATATTGATGATTATGTCGCAAATTACACAGACTATAGTATTATCCTATCTTACGGTATTGCCCATTGCCTTAACGAGTCTCAATTGCGATCAATGTTAAGAATATCTAATGAATGCATTGCCCAATCAGGCTTGTTTCTTTTCAGTGCTTTAACTGATACATTGCCAATACCCCCGGAACATCCAACAGGCAAGCTATTTCTACGGGATGCTTCCTTTTACGCCAATCTATTCTGTCGCTGGGAGGCACTATATTGGGAAGAGGGTATCATTGAAGAAAGTCACTCTCCCTTGATTGGCCTGCATAGGCATTCTGCATTGTGGTCAATTTGGAAGAAGTCATGACATATCTCATTTCAGGATTACCATGCTCGGGAAAATCAACCGTCGCAAGTATACTAAGCCAAATCACAGGACAACCAATCTTAAACGTAGGCTCGCAACTATCTATGGAGATAGAAACTCTAGGTATTTCCGCAAGAAGGAGATCTGAAATCGGTCATCTTTTTCTTAGTTATTTCTCAGTTGACGAAATTGAGAGGATCATTTACCGCGAAATTGCGGTCAATGGCCCAACCATCGTCGATGGAATTCGATTTGTTTCTACTTGCGAGAAATTGAGTAGTCGAGTCCCTTCGGTCAATCTACATGTCTGTGCACGAGAAGAACTGAGAGTCGGCAGAATGCAGGCGCGAGTAGCTCCGAGCGAGTGGAATCCACAGATGCTTGACGAATATATGGAATATGCAGGTGAAGAACCTCAATTTGTAAATTCTTGTGATTACTTGATAGAGAACAACGAGTCTCTTGACGGTTTGTGCGAGCAAGTCAAAAAACTTTGGACGAAAAATTTTATTGTGTAGGTTTTGGGCACTCAGCTCTTGTAACTCTTAAGATTGGCTACATGTATGTGTTGATTACAATAATAAATGTTAAGTTGAGTCACATTCATACCGAGGCAGCGGTGGAAGCAGTATCGTTTATAAAGTATAGTGTGCCGTTGGCCAGACAGAAGTGGCGAATGCTGGCAGCACTCGCCACTTCTGTGATCCAAAGCCTCAGGCACTCCCTCAGAGCGATCCCTTTGAATTCAAGCTCGGATGGAAGTAAGCGTTCGAATCCTTCAGCTCGAACTTGTGGCTGCCGCGCTTGAACGTGCACTTCACCACTTTCGCCTGCATCACCGTGGAATGCATCTGACTGTTGATGTTGGAGTAGGTCATCGGCGTCTTCTTGTCGCCGCCCAAGACCGGCTTGGTGGTCAGCGTCATCTCTGACCCATCGCCCACCGTGCACACATAGCTTCCACCCTTGCCAGAGATCTTGATCTTCGCGCTCTCCACTCCTTCCAGCTTGCCCCAATCCTTAAAGGCCGCCTTCATAAAGTCGGACACCGCCTTGCGCTTGGCGTCGTTCGGAGCATCCACATAGATGACCAGATAGTCGCCCGGCTTCACAGCGTATGCCCCGCGTGTGCCAGAAAGGCTCTTGCCGTTATAGGAGCCGCTGGTGAAGGAGAAGAAGCCCACCCCTTCACACCCCATCTGAACGCCTGTGAGTTCGCAAGGGCAGGGCGCATTGCAGCTGCATCCCTCCACATACATGCCCTGGAACGAGAAAGACGATTTGCCGCCCCCTGCAGAACCGGCAACAGTCATCAGCCCGACAGCGAAAAGAACGCCGAGTTGCTTGAGAGCCATGCTAAGCCTCCTGATTAACCCGCGATTAATACGGGCATCAAGGACATGGTATCAAGAAGCTCGGCGGTTGGCGAAAGTTTTTTTTGCAGGCTTACACCTGAGCAAGCGTCAGCGTCACTTCGCGCTCTTTGCCGTCTTTGGCCTTCAGCTTCAGCTTGACCTTTGTGCCGGCCTTTTGCCGCAACGCCCCCCAAACGTCGAAAGCCCGCATCTTGCCCACCGGCTTGCCGTCCACTTCCGTGACGACATCGCCCGCGACAATCCCTGCCGCCTTGCCAACCGATCCATCCTGAACCCCCAACACCTTATGCTCTTTGCCATCAAAGTTCAGAACGATGCCCGAGCGGTTGTGCAGAGTCGGCGCATCGAAGTTGGCGTTGCGCTTGAAGTATGCCTTGCTGTGCGCATAGTCCAGGATCACCGTAAACCGTCGCAGAATGTCCGCGCCCAGATTCCCAATCGCTTCCGAATCAGCAAACGCGCCCGACTTCTGCCGCGACATCGAAATGGTCATCTCTGGCAGGTCCACCCCCGCAAGGATCAAGCCCTTGATCTTGGCCTGGTCGCTGGCGATGGCGCCGCCCACTCCCATCATTCCCTGAACCTCTTTCACATCGGGCAGACGCTCTCTCAGCTCCCGACTCTCCACAAAGCTGTCAAACAGCGTCAGGGTGTCGCTTGCGCCGGTATCCACCTTCACCCAGCCCTCCGTATCATCCACAGTCATCTTCACTTCAGAGATGTTGCCGCGCACGCGAAGGGGTGTCTCGATGAATCCGCTGGGAGCCTTGAACTCGTCCGGCTTGGTAAAGGTCAGCGTAGATTTCTCATAGTCGAACGTCATCACAAACGACTGCAAAAAGCCATAGCCCACCAAGCCGTCTGCCTCCAAGATTTCGGGCAGGCCAACCACCACCGCTGCCGACTTCTTCAGCTCGGCTCCGCCAACTTTAATGCTGTCCAGCGTCACCAGCTTCGCCTTCACCGGTGCGGTTCCGGCTCCGCTTGCGTCGATGGCCGACCCGCCCGTGATGCCCAGGCGCTCGGCAGCTTTCGGGGTGAGCACGTTCAGACCCGCGCCGGAGTCAACCGCCAGCCGTACAGGCTTGCCGTTCACTTCGCCGTTCACATAGAAGTACGGACCGATCAGATCGGCTTTGATCGAAACAGGTTCAGCGGGCTTGAGAACATGCCCGGTCAGCAGGGTGAGAGCGACAACAGAAGCGACCATGCCCTATTTACGCACGGTTTGTACGAGAGTTGCACCGGGATGGGACCCTATCCCAGACAGACCCCGACCATCTGCTCAGCGTGATAGGCGTCGTGCCCAAGAATGTGTCCCGCATAGCCCGCAACGCTCAGCGTCCCAAAGTGGCTGTGCGCCATCCGATGCTCCAGCTGCCCTTCACTCAAGCCCTTGAATCGCGCAATCAGCTGCTCCCGGTCCGCCTTAAACTTGGCGATCATATCAGCCACGCTCCAAGAGTCGTAGTTCAGCTCAATGCACCGGGCGCCTTCGTCATAGTCCGGCACCGGTGCCAAATCCTGCGCCACCGCCGCATCGATTCGGGAGAGGTGAACGGCATCCCAATCCGCCCAGTGCGCCAGCGCTTGCCGAGCGGTGAATCGCCCTGGCCCGGTGGGGATGTCCATCTTGGCCTCCGGCACCCGGCTCGCCAGCATTTCAAAGAGGTGGATGTTCTTTTCCAGACCGGTAAAGATGTAAGGGCTCAGCATAAAGGGAGTCTACCGGCGATGACTATCTATCACCCAGGGAAGTTGACCCGATAGCAGATAGCCTGATCGCCAGACCTCCGTCCCTTACTTCCCGAAATACCAGCGCATCGCCTTCACGCCCTCGCTCTTCCACATCGCGTCATCGTGCCCGCAGACCCTCTCATTGAACTTTAGGATGCCCTTCCAGTCCATGATCTGCCGTGCCACCTGCGTTGTGGCTCGCAAAAAGCCGGGCTCCAGCGTGCCTGCACAAAGATAGAACTGGGGCATGATTTTGGGCTTTGTCAGCTCGGGCGGAATACCGACTGAGAGCGGCACAGACAAGCCGAAAACATCGCCTTTTCTCAGCCCAGCGTCAGCGGCAAAGACCCCTCCGTTCGAAAAGCCGATCACTCCTCGATTCTCCCGACGGCCTCCAATCCCGTATTTCTTTTCCGACCAGCTCACCGCTTCTTCAGCAAAGAACTTCAGATGGTTGTCGAACCGCTCTTTGCCAATCTCTCGGATGTACTCCTTGGCCCGCATATCCTGATCGGGATCGTAGGGCTTGCTCCGATCACCCTTGTAGCCCCCACTCTCGATGCCCACAATCGCGATCGGGGGCAGCTGCCCCTTCCGCATCAGAGGCTCCATCACTTCTGCAAACATTTGAGCGGCCCCGTCGGCGGCATACAGAGCAAACGGCTTCACTCCAGGCTTGAGCGTGGAAGCAGGCGGCATATAGACGCTTCCCTTCCTCTTCTCGCCAAGCGCTTTGCTTTCGATCTCGAAGGTCTCCACCTTGCCCTGCAAAGGAATTGCTTTCTCCAGTTCAGGTTCCGCCTTCGGCCCACGATAGACGCCCTCGGGCCTATAGTTTGTGACCATGCCCGGGCTCATAGGGATGAAACCGTAGCTCACCACGGCCTGCTCTGCAAAAGGAACCTTCAGCTTCAGCGCCCAAAGATCCTCGGTGCCGGGCACTTTCTCCATCGCTTTCTGAATCCCACCCGTGAGCTGAACCCCCTCCGCCTTGCCTTGGTACACAAAGGTCATCACTTCCCCTTCCACAGAAAGCTTGCCTTTCTCAGAAAGCTGCTTGGTCAAGTCGGCTGCAGGAGGGAGCGGCAAGACCGTATAAGATTCGCGAGCCGAGCTCTGCCCAAAGAGCAGAACCACAGACAGCAGGGATGACAAGACCGTACTCATAATTGGGACTGTACCATGTTTTGTTGATGGTGAGTTCCCGCTTTCTCATTTATGGCGCAAAACGCCATGTGCTCAATACTGCCTAATACTTACGGACGCTCCTCAATAAGCCGACAGTGCCTAAAACCCACCGCTGCCGACTTTGTCTCGGGGAAAGATGCCGCGCTTGATGCCGCCATCCGGGTCCTGCGCCAGTAACCGCAGAAAATCGTCAAAAAACTTTCGGGATCTCAGGAAGAAATCTGTACAAGAACATCTGGAGGCTTAACGAAGCCACCAGGAAGACACAATGACTACAGGTTATTGCTTAAATTGCGGTCACGCCAAAGAAATGCACTGCGGGCCAGAAGGTTGCACTGCGGAACCCGCTGCTGGGTATTGCGGCTGTGACCATTTCGTCGACGAATCAGTTCGAGAAGAACTGTAATGACCGTTCTTCCAACTTTGGAAGAGCAATTGGTCGGGTGGGTTTCACCCATCCGACCACGCCATTCGGGTCTATCTCGACGGATAGCCAGGTCTGAGCCTTGTTCGCAAGATCGCTTGAAAACCAGATATCATTTGCCGCGAGAGGCTCACGATGGGTTTAGAAGAAAAGCGCAAGATCAAGGAATATCAGGACACCACCATCCCCGAACGAACGGCTGAATTAGCCGAAATCGTCGGCGCGACCATCCCTTACGACATCGACTGGGACACCTTTGCCAGCGACTCCGAGGCATTGCGCTTTCTGGACAATCTTAGCTGCCACCGCATCAACATGGCCATGCGCGTCATCTGCACAGACGATCTTGGCAAAGAGGCCGTGCAGGAAACGGTCAAGTCGATCAAGCTCAAGAACGTTCAATCGAAAGACGAGATGTATCTGAAGGTCGAGGACGGTGCGCTGTCGATGGCGCTGAACTACGCCAAAGGCACCGAAGGCTACTATTCGGACAACGAAATCCGAGCGGCACTGATGGAGAAGCTCTGAGAAGGGCGCGCGGCCTCATGCGTGCAGGCACATGATCAACCCCTCCCACGAGTGTCGCTGGTCGCGCCGAAAGGAGCTCAATCTGAGCATTCGAAATGGCGAGCTTTGTTGCGGAGGCGCATGTGCTGAGGCAGTCTTGCATGGATTCAGAGGTCGAGATGTGATCTTGATCGTTGAAGGCTCTCCAGAAGACAGCGAAGTATGGGTTTTCGAGCGCACGGTCGGGGAGGAATTCGGGCTCAAAGAAGGCAGTTCACGCCAAGTCTTGATGATTGGGAGTCTGAATCTGCCTATCGTTCTCATCCAGGATGATGCGCCGGTCGAGTTGCACAGCATTCAGCCGCTGGCAAAACTGCATTCTCACGACAACTGTTTTTTCTCTCTGAAGACGTCTGATGAGACTGTGATTTCAGGAGCCTTCGACGGCCTGTTGCAACTCCTTGCGGGCTACTTTGGCTTCGAGATAGACTGGTCTGCGGCTTGCGACAAGGTACTTTCCTTGTCACATTCTGTGCAGGGGGTGACTCTTCAGTGCGACCTCGAACAGAACTGTGTGTACGTCGTCGAGGCCAAGAAACAGTTCTTCATTCCACGACGCAAGTACGCCACGATCAGTGTTGCGGACGGAATGGCTGCGGTTCTTCATTGAGTTGCTTAGCTCACTGGAATAGTCTCTTCACGAGCGTTCCGGTCCTCAACGCCGCCGTGACGTACAAAGAGTGTGGAGCCCGCAGGCACACCGAACTTCAGTGCCTCGGTCTTCACAACTTCGGCAAGCCGCGCACCGTTTGCTCCATAGAGCCAAATCGTGTACTCCCCGCCACCGATTTCGTTTCCATCAAGGCTTCCTACCTTGGCGCGAGTAGCTACGGTGTCAAGCACATCCTCCAGTTCCAACCAGCGATCAAACTCTTCGGTATCTCCAAAGCTTTCATTGCTTAGCGGAATGTGCAGCCGCACAAGATGCTCAGATAAACTGTCCGAACTAACCTCGTTCTTCTTGCCAAATAGCTTCTTGAAAAAAGACATTCTCAACCTCTCGGCTAATTTACTCGGCAGGGACCCACCAAACGCCACTTCGGATCAGCTCATCAGTTGCTTCCTGCAAAGACATCACTTTAAACACCATCAGCCCGATTTCATTTGCAAGCTTTTCGACCTTTGTAAACGGTTGCTCTCCCACGGCAACCCAAATATTTCCGCCCTCACGCTTGAGGGGCAACACTCCATACTTCTTTGCGATTCGTTGCGGAATAGCTATCAATGCCGCAGGGTCAGGCGTGATTCGTTCAAGGTCTGCAAACGGCAGGCCCACCTCGCCTGCTTTGCGCATAAGCCTTTCTCTCGGCCCATCCAGCAACCCATCAAAGCCGTCCATATTCACAGGACGCACCAGCTTAGGAGATCGTGCGATGAACCAATTTCTTAAGCAATCCGTTCAATCTTCGTGCGAACGATTCTGTGTGCTCTGCTTACCTTCATAGCCTGCATGGCAACGCTCGGCGTGACTCCGCTCCAAGTAGATGAGTCCCAAGAGCTTCGCTTTTCTGAACTGAAACAAGGAGAGTCTATAGCCATCGACTTTGTCTCTTCAGGCTGCTTCCATCACGAACATTACGAACTGGTCTTTCGTCGAGACCGTGAACTGCAAGTGACCATTCGGGAGGCGCAAATCGTATGGGAGGGCAATAAGGTTGCGAGCGAAAGCTTTCGCCTCCTGAAAAGTCGCAACCTGAACGATCAAGAGGCTAAGGGCCTTGATGCTCTGCTGGAGTTTTATCGGAGCAAGCCAAGAGCAGCTTTCACAACGATCGATACTATCACGGTAAGTCACTCCCATCCCGCAGGCGACCTCACGATCGAGAAGTTTACGGACGCTAGCGGTACCTACATGATCATCGAAGACCTTGTGAAGCCTCGACACGAAGAAGAATCTCGGATTGTCAGAATCGCTGGCAAAAACTGGAGGAGCATTGTTTGGCTTCAGAACCTCATTGCTGACGCAATGAATCAATCCCTTAAACCTGCTCGAACTGACTGACGACAGAGAAACAGTCGCCCAGCAAATTTCACTGCTTCAAGCCAGATTCCTTGCATCCGGGAACTATCCCCCCTATACTCATGCCAAAGAGGTATGAAACGTTCAATTTTGTGTTTGAGCCTGGCAACGCTTTGCGGCACTGCGATGGCCGCACCCTTCACCTATGTGCTCAACACAAACATGACGATCGATGTCGCAAACATCCCAACCAACGCCAGCGTCCCCTATGGATCGACGACTTTCCTTTCGAACAGTCTAGCGGTAACTCCCTCGGGAACCCTGATCAGCGCCAACGCGGCGGGCGTTCTTTGGAACGTCACCGGCGCTCCCATTCCCATTGCCCCAACCGGACGAACTGGAATTGGCGACTTGGACTATGCCAGCAACGGACTATGGGGATTTTCGAACGCGAGCAAAGAGCTGTTCTTCTTCGATCTAGGATCGAACAGCGTCACGTACGCCCAGACCCTAACCTTGCCTGGAGGGAGCAACGTCACCGTCACCGGAGTTGCCCATCACGCCTCTACCGGCGACGTTTACCTCAGTGCAAACAATAACCTGAATAACGACTTTCTGCTTCAAATCCCGTCGTTCTCCAGCACCGTCAATGTGATCGGCGCCATGCCCCATGCCGACGCCTTCAGCTTTATCAGCGATATCGACTTTGATGCGTCGGGCAACCTCTACGCCATGACCTGGTTCCATCGCTACTTCTACACGGTGAACACCAGCAATGCGGCGATGACCTTCGTCAGCGCAGGGCCACACCGCGACACCACCGGAATGGCGATGATGCCCGTTCCTGAACCGGCAAGCCTTGCCGTCCTTGGGTTGGGGGTGGTCGGTCTGGTGCGAAAACGACGCTATAAGAAGTAGTTTTGGGAGTGCACGAATTCATTCGCGCTTTCAAATGCGGCGATTCTTCGCTACGGCTAGTTCTCTATCTGGACCCATCTCTCTCCCTTGATGGGAGAGGTCAGTGAGCGTAGCGAACTGGGTGAGGGTGACGAATATCACACCGCCTTGTCATGTTCGGGATAGATGTGGCAGGCTCAGAAACCCACAATCCACCGATAGATCACATAGATCCAGCCCAAAATTCCATGCCAGATCGCCCACCCAATCGAGTGGTTGATCGACCAAGAAATCTGAACGGCGATCGCCAGCCCAAGACAGGTGAAGAAGGAAACGCCGTGCTGCACCGCGCCGCCGCGCTTCCGCTTCTTAGGCCCTTCAAGCTCATCGCAAATGCTCATCTCAAGCTAGATGATAAGGCACATTCAGCAGACTTCAACTTGACATATAAGTCCACTTGCCGCTGACGCCAACACACCAACTTTCGAAGCTAATCTGATCAGACAAAGAAGTAGCCGCATGCTTTAGCTTGCGCACAATTCCCCTCCACCTGCGAAGCGAGGGGGAGGGGACAAGAGGGTGGGGGTCATTCTTCCAAATTGACGCGGCAATCGGATAGCCATTCGTAGCCGCATGCTTTAGCTTGCGCATCCCCGTGTCAGGCAAAGCGTCCCCTACCCCACCGGTCGCACCAGCGAAATCCAATCCGACTCCACGCCCCGCGCCATCAGCAGCTCCGACAGCTGGCCCGTATGTCCCGCAAGATGTCGCAGGGTCAACAGCTCGTGCGACATCTTGCTGATCCCCCGCTTCCGATACCATTCAACACCGCAATCGTCGGTATCCAGGTCCATCGCATCGAAGGTCGGGTCGATCAGTCCGTCAACGTAAGCCAGGTAATCCAGCACTTCCTGCTTGGTCATCGGCTCCGCATCCTCAGGAAATTCGTAGGGCTCCACCTCCCACGGTGCCGACCACATACCATCAAAATATCCCGCTCGCCTTCCCGGCCAAGGTTTGAAGTCATCCAGAGTCTGCCCAAAGTAGAGGTGAGTGAAAAACAGTCCGTGCATGGCAATCCGCCAAAAAGCACGGTAGATCATCCGGTCGCCATCGTCCCACGGCGGGTTGGGTGTATTCCATAAGTCGTCCGGACACTTCCGAATACAGTCGGCATGCATCGCCAGCGCGGCATGATACTGCTCCTTCAGAGCTTCGCGGATATCCATTTTTCGAGCATACCGCTGAAGATTAGAACTCGTTTCCGAAGCCCGATTGCAACCGAAGGCTTTTACAAATCTGCCATTCGTGTGAACTCACTTAACAGTTCGAAGCCTTCAGGAACGTCATAGACAAACAACGCTGTAACGCACAATATGCTAAATGTTGTCTCGATCCTCGCAGGGATAGCCCTTGCGCCCACGACCGCCCTTCCCATTGCCACCCAAGGAGAAGAGTGGGCGCTCAAAACAGCCGATGGAAAGGCAGCCCTGTATGTTTCCGAACGCGGCAAAGGGAGCCGCGCCATCATCCTGCACGGCGGGTTTGGGTCAGACAGTTCCTATATGTTCGATATCTCCAACGGCCTGGAAAACGCGCATCGGTTCGTATTCTACGACCAGCGCGGATCGTTGCGGTCGCCATGCAACCCGACCGATGTCTCCTTTGCAAAGCATGTCGAAGACCTGGAGGCTTTGCAGAGCGAGCTTGGTGAAGAGAAGATCACACTGATCGCGCACTCGGCAGGGACCCTGCTGGCCTGCGCCTATTTTCAAAAGCACCCAGACAAGGTGAAGAACCTTATTCTCATCGGGCTTGCACAGCCCAAGAGCCGCTTTGCCAATGCCGACTTTCCCGCAGGCAAACCTCCCGTAGAATGGGGCCCTTATTCCAAGGCCATCAACGCCTTCAACTCCCGGCCCGAAATCGAGAATGAGATCACCAAGAACGGCTTGGGCAAGGAGAAGCTCACCTCAAAGGAACGGACCGACCTGTGGAGGATCAACTACGCCGGAGCAAACCTGTATCACGTCGAGCGATGGCGAGAGATGCGCGGGCTTTCCCACTTCTTCAATGTGGCAGCGGCAAAGGCCTGCAACGATCTCTTCTCCACCGAATACGACTTCCTTCCCGCGCTCAAGGCGACCAAGATTCCAATCACCATTATCGAAGGAACGCACGACTTCTGCGACTTTGGCGGGGTCATCTACAAAAATCTCTTCTCCGACAAGCCCATGATCAAAACGGTGGTCCTAAAGGATGCAGGACACATGATGTGGATCGATGATCGTGCAGGCTTCCGCAAAGAACTGGACACCGCCTTGCGTCGATAATTTGGAGCGGTGGTATTCCCGGAATTGCATTGCACAAGAGCCCCCTCCTCGTCCCGACGACGAAGTCGGCGTGATGGGGAGGGGGTTGGGGGTGGGGAAGGTAACAAAGCCTAATCTCTGCCTGCTCGGCAACCGCTGTAGAGTCACCTGTCTTGTCAATCTGCAGGGATAATACGAACCATGAAGCTACTAACCCTCTTCGTTCTAACCCTTGCCCTCACCCATGCTTGGGCTCAGCACGCCCCAGTGGAAGGGGCCAAGAACCCCGAAGCGCTCTTTACCAGCCGCGACCCCAAACTCCACAAGAACAAGCAGGTGGTGCTTCACATCGTGCGCGATCTGTTGGAAGCAGGGCACTGGGATCAGGCGCCCAAATACCTCACCAAGCGCTATATCCAGCATCATCCGGGTGTGCCGTCGGGGCTGGAACCGGTCATGAAGTTCTTCGCCAACATGCCGAAGAAACCGATTCCGAAGCCGAACGAGTGGAAGACGAAGGTGGTTTCGGTGGTGGCGGAAGGCGACCTGGTCGTAGTAGCAACGGTCCGGGAGCTAAAGGATGCAAAGGGAAATGCGTATACAACGACCTGGTTCGATATGTGGCGCATCAAAGACGGCAAAGCTGACGAACACTGGGACGGCGCAGAGCTGCCGAAGGTGGGATAGGCGGGATAACACGTTACTTAGCAAGAGATAGGTTCCGCGACTCCGCATGCCGTTCAAAGCATGCCGGACATAGCCAAACCTCATAGCCCTCCGCAGTCATCGCAACCATTCCTTCGCCGACAGAATGGGCGTCTGGGGCAGAACAGATCGTTGTCATGCAGACATCGCAATGCTCATGATCGCATTCGACAACATACTGACGGCGCTCAAAAGCCAAATCCCGCAGATAGTCCGGCACACCAAAATCACCATGATCGAACTCCGTCATCTCCAAGGCGCATTCGATTTCCGCAGCCAGCCAATCTAAGCCATCGGGCATGTAGGCGGAAAGAATATAAATCCTGCCTGCCCCACGACAGCCGTCACCTTTGAGATCTATAACTAAGCCCGCTTCTATCGCATTGCCAGGGGCATTCATCGGATAAGGGCCAACGAGCAGGCGATGCGATACCGACACTCCAACGCTGGAAAGTCGTTCATTCCAATAAGCCAATAAAGGCGTTAGCCCTTCAATGAAGGCTTCAGCCTGAGAGCGTATCGCATCTTCTTCGTTCATATCGCCGGAACGAAGTTACCGCAAAGGGAGGAAGTGCAGGCAGGGATGCCTGCAACACAATTTCTTAACCTACAGATCCTTCCAGACTCACGCCCAACAACTTCTGCGCTTCGACCGCGAACTCCATCGGCAGCACCCTAAAGACATCCTTACAGAAGCCGCTGACAATCATGTTCACCGCTTCTTCGGTGGCGATTCCGCGCTGATTCATGTAGAAGATCTGATCCTCGCCGATCTTCGACGTTGACGCCTCGTGCTCCACCGTCGCCGTCGGGTTCTTCACCTCGATGTACGGGAAGGTGTGCGCGCCGCAACGGTCGCCCATCAGCATGGAGTCGCACTGGGAGTAGTTGCGGGCGTTGTCCGCGCCGGGGTTCACCTTCACCAAACCGCGATAGGTGTTCTGCCCGTTGCCCGCCGAGATGCCCTTAGCCACGATGGTCGACTTCGTGTTTTTGCCGATGTGGATCATCTTGGTGCCGGTGTCGGCCTGCTGCTTATTGGCGGTCAGGGCCACGCTGTAAAACTCGCCGATCGAATCGTCGCCCATCAGGATGACCGACGGGTACTTCCACGTGATCGCCGAACCCGTTTCGACCTGCGTCCAAGTCACCTTGGAGGCTTGGCCCATCGCCTTCGCGCGCTTGGTCACAAAGTTGAAGATGCCGCCCTTGCCGGTCTTGGGGTCGCCGGGATACCAGTTCTGAACGGTGCTGTACTTGATGGTCGCGCGGTCGCCCGCCGCCACCAGCTCAACCACCGCCGCATGAAGCTGATTCTCGTCGCGCATGGGGGCGGTACAGCCCTCCAGATACGACACATAAGCGTCCTCTTCGGCGATGATCAGCGTGCGCTCAAACTGTCCCGTGTTCGAGGCGTTGATGCGGAAATAGGTGCTCAGTTCCATCGGGCAGCGAACGCCCTTGGGCACATACACGAACGAACCGTCGGAGAATACTGCCGAGTTGAGCGAGGCGTAGTAGTTGTCGCTGTAAGGCACCACCGAACCCAGATACTTCTGGATCAGCTCAGGATGCTCGCGCACGGCTTCCGAGATCGAGCAGAAGATCACGCCCGCATCGGCAAGCGTCTTCTTAAACGTGGTCGCGACCGAAACCGAGTCGAACACCGCGTCCACCGCCACATTAGCCAGCAGCTTCTGCTCATGCAAGGGAATGCCCAGCTTCTCAAAGGTGCGGATCAGCTCAGGATCAGCTTCATCCAGGCTGTTCAGCTTCGGCATCTTCTTGGGCGCGGAGTAGTACGAGAGCGCCTGAAGGTCGGGCTTTTCGTAGTGGACATTGGGCCAATCCGGCTCCTTAAGCGTGAGAAAGTGCTTGTATGCCTTCAGCCGCCACTCCAGCATCCATTCCGGCTCTTGCTTCTTGGCCGAAAGACGTCGGATGATGTCTTCGTTCAGGCCAGGCTCAAAGGTGTCCGCTTCAACATCGGAGACGAATCCCTCTTTGTACTCGCGGTTGGCGTAAAGCTCTAATAAGGCATCGTCGTCTTGCTCGACGACGGTCGTCGGTTTCTCGCTCATATTGTCCTCGCTCGACGTCCACCCGGCAGAGCCGGCATCACGCCAAAGCAGTCCTTTCTACGTCATATTCTACTTGAGCGGGACGCCTGCCCAAGGGACTTGTACAGCAAGGTGCTTCCCATAAATGGCCCCTCCGTTATAGACTGTGGCATGAGAGCCTTCATCCTCGGAACGCTTGCCGCGCTCAGCCTCATGCCGTTTGCAAGCACAGCCCCATCTATCCACCGTCATAGCATCGACGAGCCGCCCCCTCCCCCACCCGACCAAGTCTGGTCGATTGATGCAGGGAACGGTCGAATCCGAACATGGGTGGTGTGGAAAGACGAAGGGATGACTGGGGAGTCTCGCTACTATTGCGAGAAGCGCTGCCGAGGCAAAAAGCACCTGTTGCACAGCCAATGCGATGATTCTTGCGACGGCGCTTGCACCGAAATCCACAAGTTTGATGTGGCTCCCGATTTTTATTTATTGACCGATGCATCAGGTACTCACCTGGAACCCATTACCAAGGACTTCCAAAAATTCGGCGCTGGGCACCTGAATGGCGATAGTGTCGAGTGGGCTGTCCGCGACATGATTCAAAAGTCTATCGATAAGAATGCTGCCAAACTCACGGCAAAGATCGACTGGAAGCACTGGTTCGATGGATCGTGCGGTGGACAGGGGCGAAACCTCAAGGGTCACAAATATACGGGTGTCCTGCACTATCAGATGTTCCGAGAAGTCGAGGGGCCAGACGGCAAAATCATCCAAACCAACGGGCCGTCTGGTTCTCTGGACGCCTACCAGCTCATCATCTATTCGGATCAGTACGAACAACAGGCTGCGTATGTGCAATGCCGCTGTTCGGTGGTCAGCGACGAGAAGGAGCACAGCTACGTTTCCCCACCACAGGACACTCAGACTGGAGTTGCCGTCGTTACTCCGACGGGCAATGTTCAAGCGACAGACCAGCTTCTTGAGCAATGCGGCTTTGAGGCCACATGCCAAAATATGAACAACTGCACGTTCACGGCATCCAATCCAACCGACAAGCCGATGACGCTCTGCGTGAATCCCGGCACGATCCTGGAATGCCAAGACGACACCCATCAGAACATGGTCTGCGTCTCCACGGTCAAGATGGTGCTTCCACCGCCTCCACCCCCGGTCTTCGCCTCGATCAGTATTCCGCAGGTGAGCGCACCAAAGGTCACCGTGCGCGGCGAAGTAGCTTGCATCAACATGCACAAGAAGCAACCCGACCCGAGCGTCAAGTTCAAGGTCGGCCTGCCTTCAAACAGCGCATATCAGCGCATCGCAGCCTTCCAGTCCAAACAGCGCATTCAGGGACCATGGGACCAAGCGCGCATGTGGATTTTCACGGATAAGTCCAGCTATGCAGACATTCAGGAAGTCATGCTCCCGGCCCCGAACAAGGGCTCTTACGGACGCGCGCTCTACCAGCTTGAGAAGAACTGCAGGGTTGACCTGAGCGGCAAGGAGTACGACAAGTGCTTCGATCCTGCGCTTCTGGGCGGCACGACGCTCTACCCCGAGATGACGGACTGGCTGGTCGATGAAATGGCCCAGCGCGACCCTGGCAAACTGGCGAAATGGGTCCAAGGCTCAGCTGCGGATTTCGCCGAAGCCTTGGCAAAGCCCGATAAGCTGATGTACGAACACTTTGCCGCCTTGGCAAAGGCCCTCGCATCATCCTCAAACGACTCTGTAAGAAACTCAGCCGCCGACTTCCTCCTCAAGGTTGTCCCCGCCGAGCATCGAACCAAGGTTGCCGAAGCAGGCGGCTGTTTTGGAGCCATGTCCTGGCTTTCCGAGAAGGACACGGGCCGAGCTAAGCTTGCGCTGGACATCTATGAAGCCTACAAGCCAACGAAGGGACTGATGTATCTTCTCACCCCCAATCCCGAGCTCCCAGCCGACATCAAGAGCCGAGCCGCCGCGCTCGCAAAAGGATAGTTCGTCCCTGGAAGAACGATACAGAAAAGCGGGCTCCGGCAAATGCCGGAGCCCGCTTTCTTTTTGGGGATCGCCAGCTTAGCCTACGATCGTCCACTGGACCCAGTCAACTCTCTGCGAGAAGCCCGAGTCTGGATCTTGGTCGCCCTTGAAGAAGAGGCGAGCCTTGATCTTCTTGGTTCCGGTCTGCACGAACCGGCTCAATGTGCCCGCTCCAGAAACAGTGACCGTGTTGTCAGTGATCTGAGTTTGGAACTCATCCGCCAACACCCAGTCATTGGCAACGTAGTCGAACAAGAACACTTGCAGACGTCCTTCCTCTCCGGTCGGAACCTGCATGTTGGTCTCAGCCTTGAAGGAAATGCTCTGCGGAGTCGTAATCGGCGATACCGATTCGATATCCATGAACAGAGTCAGACCCTTGTTGAACTCCACGTAAGAGTTGTCGCTGGTGAGAATGTTCGATACAGTGCCGCTATTGATGAAGCCACCCGTAAAGGTGAACGACACCGGAGCAACATCGTACGTGCCTGGATTGATCGTCAGAGAGGTCGTCACCGACTGCCCGTCCGGATTCGTGATCGTCACCGTTCGTGCGCCAAGCGCTGCGCCTGGAGCAACGGTCACATTCAGCGTGCACTGCGTTGGGCTGTTGAACGTCACTGAGTTAATGGTCACGCCCGATCCCGTGATGCTCGCCGTCAGACGGTTGGTCGTCCACGTCTGGGGCGGATCGTAGAAACCTGCGCCGCCAGCGGCACTTCCAGTGACAACGACGTTCGACGTCGTGCCGCCAGCAACGCCGCCAGGTGCGCACGTCGGCGACTGTGCGGGCGGAGGAGCCAGAAGCTTGACCACGCGAACTCCCCAAGAGTTGTTTGCATCGCAATACTCCTGGAAGCTCCACATCGACATTCTGTCGGTCGGATCAACGGAAACGTACGAGTAGTCGCCCCATCGCTGGGTACCGCTCGTTTGAATGTTGTAGTCCGTCGAACTGGTCTGAATGACCGTCGGGGATTGTGTCGTGCCCAGTGCATCGTTCGCAAAGCGTCCAGCCGCAGCGATTTCAGCCCGCTGAGCAGGTCCAGCATTGCTAAACGAAATGGCCATATGGCCCTGGCCGGACATTGCCGCCGCCGGGAACCAGTAGCTTGATGCATTCGAAGCAGCCGGATCAAACACTGTGCCGGATTGTCGAAGCGTCGGTGTCGTCGTGAAGTTCTGAATCTCGTACCATCGCGAGCCGAGGCGTGTGCCGCCTGCGTTCGCAACGCCCGCAGCATCTACTCTGAAGTGATGCGCTGTCCACAGCGTGGTGCGATTGTTGACAGAGTCTCGGAAGATCTGAGCACAGTAGAGGCGATCATCAATCGCATCAAGCGGTCGTGTACTTCCAAGAACCGTGCGGGCCGATGGCGATGTCGTCGCAGGAACCGTGATGCTGATGTTCGCCGAGATCGTCGGAGTTGTCAGCAGGTTCGTCACGCGTCGCATCATGAGTGTGCCAAAGGTGACGTTGTCAACACCGATGAAATAGCCTTCCGTCGAAGCCGGATCGTAGTTATCTACACCCTGCGGCGTGTACGGGCCGGCACCTGCCGCCGTAGCCAGATTGCGGAATGCAACCACTTCGATTGGTCCAGCGCCCTGAACAGAGCTCTTCTTGATAACCCAGCCTGTCGTGCCAGCAAAGCTTGCGCCGAACATGTTGGCACCGATATACAGCGCCTGGCTGTCAATACCCAATGTCGGGTAGTCGGCAAGCTGGCCAGTGTTGCCAGCTGGAGCCACCAGATCCTGCTGGAACTGGAAGAACGTAAAGCTCGACGTGTCCGTGATCGTTGGACCGCTGCTCACCGCAAGCAGGATTCGATTCGGCGTCGAAACATTGATAATCAAGATGTACCACTTGTTCGTCAGCGGATCAAATCGGACGCGCGGATCGGACGTGCCCGAGCCGTTTCGAACACTGTTAAAGAAAGTGTTTGTCGATACATCCAACGCTCCAAGAACACCGTTCTTGTTAAAGCTGCGGATTCGACCATTCGCACAAACGATGATCTGCGTTGGACCGACACAGCCTTGCGTGTCAGGCGGAATACTGCCGGACATAGAGACCGTCATCGCCAGGAAGCTGGTGCCAGCTGGCTGGGGGGACCGTGCTCCAGCCGGTCGATCAAAGATCGGTGTCGGCGAGTAGGCAAAGATATTCCCCCGAGTCGGGACGGGCCACTGAGCAGCCTTCGGTGAATTTGGATTGAGCTTAAGCTTGGTGCGGTCCGGATAGTCCGACTCCTCTCGACCCCAAAGGTCTGGAGAAATCTGTTCATAGCCAACCATGTCTTCCGGACGTCGGGGGCGCTCCTGGGCCATGATATCGGAGACTTTCAGAGTGATTCCCTGTGCCCCCTTCCAATACCCAGACTTCTGCCCCTTAACCCCAGCTTGCGCAGATGATGAAACAGTAATTAGAGCCAGCAGGGACAATCCTGCGGCAATCCACGAGCAACGTTGCTTCAACTTTCGTACCTCTCAGAAAAAAAGAGGGTGTCCTCTTGGCCGCACCCACACCAATGGTGGCTCAATTAGAGCTGATTAATCTAAGTTTGTGGGAAAATTCTCGCAGAATTACTTGGCCTTGACGCCAAGCGCGAGCGCGCCAAGTCGAATCGACTCCATCAGCGCTTCGAGGTCCATAGAAGAATGCGCGCTGGAAAGCGTAAATCGGAAATGTCCGCCAGGAGGAGAGCCTGGGTAATCGATAAACGAAGGGAAGATGCCCCAATCTCTCAAGTGATCGCCGAACTTCTGGTTCAGCTCTTTATCGCCCAGCGTAATCGAAAGAATCGGCGAGGCCGATTCAAACTGCGGCAGGCCATAAGACTTCAAAAGCTTCTTTGAACTCAGGGTGTAATCCCGCAAGCGCAGAACACGATCCGGGTCTCGATCCAAAACTTCAATCGCTTTCTTCGCCGCAGCCGCCATAGGAATGGGAATCGGCGTGCTGCCGATGAAGGCACGGCTGGATCCGCGTACCTTCTCCGCAAGTCCATGATTGCCGACGATAAAGCCGCCATAAGTGCCGAATGCCTTGCTGAGCGTTCCTACCTGAATAATGGAATCCCGCTTCAATCGCCATTCCGACCAAGAGCCTTTGCCGTTGTCCCCCACAACGCCCACCGCGTGAGCATCGTCGAGCACAAGCACCCCGTCAAACTCTTCTGCTACGCTCGCAAGTTCAGCAAGCGGAGGAGTATCGCCACGGCTGGCAAAGATAGAGTCCGTCCCGATGAGCGGTCGCTCTTTCGGCTTCAAATGCTCTTTGATCTTTGCGCGAAGGTCTTCAGGATCGCTGTCTCGATAGATGATCGGCTGGAAGCCTGCACATAGCGCAGCATCAGTCAAGCTGCCATGTGCGCGCTCATCCAAGAACACCTTGTCGAACTCATCGGCAACGCCCTGGAAGAGGACTGTATTCGCGACGTAGCCTGTTGGTGTCAGAACCGAAGCTTCAGCGGCAAAGAACCGTGCAATCGCTTCTTCCAGCTCGCCGTAAATGACGTGGTTTGCCGTCGTCATGCGCGAGCCAGACAGCGTCAATCCCTGCTCGTCCAGCATCAGCATGAGCGCGCGATGAACGTCAGGATTTTGGGAAAGACGGTGATAGTCGTTGCCCCCGAAGAACAGAAGCTTCCTGCCCTCGTGGTAAACCCTCAGCCTGCCTATGAACTGGAGGGGCGGGCCTAAGTCCAACCGTATGCGGTCTCCCGTTTACTTAGCTTCAATGTTCAATTCCTACACACAGTTCAAATAAAGGAGCGCTTCATCGGGCCGCCAGATGCAACCATTTTAGTTCACTGGACACCCGCCTGGCAAGAGAACTTATTCCACTAAGCACGGAAAGCGTCGCGAAGAATACGCCGCGCACCGACCTTATCCCCAGCAGACAAGTCGCCCTCAAGCACCTTTTCACAGAGAAACGCCTTCCATTTTCCCACCTGCTCACCGGGTTCGACCCCTAAGACCGCCATGATCTCATCGCCAGTGAGCGGGCTTTCAAGCTTTTCTCTGGGAGTAGACGCATTAACCTGGCTTAACCGTTCACGGATGGGATGCAAATCTAGCATCGGCATTCCCGGGCGATGCGCCTTGCCGTCCGCTTCAACCAACAGAAGCAGGCTTTCAAGCTGGTTTCCTACGTCTCGAATAAGGCGTCGGGCTGCCGCAGCTGTAAATTCTGGAGACGAGCCTAAGCGCATGTGGTGTCGCACTAACATGGCTACCTGATCGGCTTCATCTTTAGAAAACTTTAAGCGCAATAGAATTTCTTGTGCCATTTCTGATCCAACTTTTTCATGCCCGAAAAAGCGGATTCGGCCGTTTTCGTCCACCGACCGACACCTTGGCTTTGCGATGTCATGGAACAAAGCGGCCAGAGCAAGGATTCGGTCTGCATTCCCAGCGAAGCTGAGCACGAGCAGTGAATGCTCCCAAACGTCGAGATGATGATAGTCGCCCTGCTCAACGCCTACCCCCTCCTCAAACTCCGGGGCAAACTGCTGGAGCAGGTTCAGATTCATCAAGTCGCGCAGGCATTCGGCGGCATCGGAAAGCTCCAGCATCTTGATGAGTTCATCGCGAATGCGTTCAGCGCTAATGATCCGCAATCGATCCGATTCTTCGCGTATTGCCGCATACAGCCCTGGCGCAGGCTCAAAGCCAAGCTTCCACCGAAAGCGCACAGCCCTCAGCATTCGCAGCGGGTCGTCGCGGAAAGTCTCGGCAGGGTCAAGCGGCGTTCTCAGAACACCAGCCCTAAGATCATCCAGACCGTTTCCAAGCGGATCGCTCAACACCCCAGTCGTCACATTCTTCAGCAGGGCATTGCAGGTGAAGTCTCTGCGCCGAGCATCGTCCAAGAGCGTCGCTGGCTCCACGTGCGGCTTGCGAGAATCAGAATCGTAAGACTCCTTGCGCGCTCGCACGAACTCGACAGCGAACTCCGATACCCGCACCATCGCCGTCCCAAACCGTGGATAGATCGCTGGCTCACTCTCGGCTACACCCGCCCCGTCAAGGAGCTCGATCAAGGGTTCAATCGGAAGTTCGGTAACGATATCGATATCCGTGGGCTCCGGCTTCCCCAGAAGTTCATCGCGCACGCACCCGCCGACAAGCCAAAGCTGCTCCTCATAAGGAGTGCCTTCAACGGTGCGGCGTATAGCGTCGACGGCGGAATTCATCCAGGGGCTTATTGTACTGGGGCAGAAGATCGCCGATAGCCCGATAGCCCGATAGCCCGATAGCCCGATAGCCCGATAGCCCGATCTTACAGCTTCTTGAAGATCAGGCTCACGTTATGCCCGCCGAAGCCGAAGGAGTTCGACAGCGTGTAATCCATATCGACCTTGCGCGCAACGTTCGGCACGTAATCCAGGTCGCAATCGGGATCGGGGTTTTCATAGTTGATCGTCGGTGGAGCGACGCTGTCGCGCATCGCCAGAAGACAGATCATCGCCTCAATCGCCCCGGCAGCGCCAAGCGTGTGCCCAATCATCGACTTTGTCGAGCTGACCGGAATCTTATAGGCCGCATCGCCAAAGGCTCGCTTAATGGCCATCGTCTCAAACTTGTCGTTATATGGCGTGGAGGTTCCGTGAGCGTTGATATAGCCGATATCTTCCGGCTTAAGCCCCGCATTGCGCAAGGCCATCTTCATCGCACGCATCGCACCGTCGCCCTCAGGATCGGGCGCGGTGATATGATAGGCGTCTCCCGTCATGCCATAGCCGACGATTTCGCCATAAATCTTCGCTCCGCGCGCCACGGCATGATCGTAATCCTCAAGGATCATGACCGCCGCGCCTTCACCCATCACAAATCCGTCGCGCTCCGCGTCAAACGGTCGCGAAGCTCTCGCTGGCTCGTCGTTGCGCCCGGTCATCGCTCTTGCCGAACAGAACCCTGCAAGGCCGATATCGTTGATGGGAGCCTCGCTGCCGCCCGCCACCATCGCTACGGCATCGCCGCGCTTGATGATGTGATAGGCGTCACCGATGGAGTTTGCACCCGTAGAACAGGCCGTGACGACGCAGGTGTTCGGACCCTTCAATCCGTGAACGATCGAAACATAGCCCGAAGCCATGTCCGGAATCATGTACGGAACCAGAAATGGAGAAACTTTGCCCGGACCGCCTTCATACAGGCGCTTGGTCTGCTCGGTCATCATCGTCAGACCGCCGATGCCCGATCCCACTAGAACGCCAATCTGCTCGCGATTATCGTCGCTCACAGGCAGCTGGGAATCTTGAAGGGCCATCGTTGCCGCACCCACCGCAAACGCAATAAAGCGGTCAATCCTGCGAGCTTCCTTCTTGTCAAGGAACTGCTCAGGATCGAAGTCGCGCACTTCGGCTGCGATCTGTGTGGTGAATGCCGACGGGTCGATGAGGCTGATCCGGTCGATGGCATTTTCCCCGGCAACCAGACGTGGCCAAAAAACGTCCACGCCTGTGCCCAGCGGGGTTACGGCGCCAAGGCCGGTAACAACAACCCGCCCAGATGGGCGAGGCCAATCACTCATTACGCGCTCTTGGATTCGATGTACTTGACGGCGTCGCCAACGGTCTTGATGTTGCCGACCTCATCGTCCGGAATCTCGATCCCAAATTCGTCCTCTAAAGCCATGACGAGTTCAACAACGTCGAGGGAATCTGCGCCCAGATCCTCTGTGAAGGAAGCGGTGTCCGTGACTTCCTCTTCCTTGACGCCAAGCTCTTCAACGGTGACTTTCCTGACTCTTTCCAATACGTCTGCCGACATGGTTTTGACCTTACCTCAGGTCCGGCGCGCTTGACGCGCGACCCGGACGGTATCCCCACCATTATGACGGACAGATTCCGTTTGCACGCCGAGATTCGGTGCGGATTAGGAGAGTTTTTTGCAGCTGCAACATTGCCAAGGGGAAATGGAAGCCCTACACCGCTGGTTTCTTGAGCACAACCAAGGGTTCCAGTTGCAAGATCACCGGCTTGCGAGCAATCTCAGCGCCGCTCGTCGTCGCCGTCGCCGCGCCGCATGCCACCCCCCAGCGGAAAGCTTCTTCAATCGTCTTGCCCGTTTCCAGTCCCCACAAGAATCCGGCAACCAAGGAATCGCCGCTCCCAATCGTGCTGCCTGCCTTGACGCGCGGAGACTCAGCTGTCCACACGCCCTCGGAACAAGCCAGGACCGCACCATCGGCTCCCCGGCTGATCACCACGAAATCTATCCCTCGCTGTTGCAACTCCACGGCTCCCGAGATGCACGCAGCTTCGGTATCCATCGGTCGCCCCAAAAGCCGTTCCGCCTCGTGTGCGTTTGGCTTGATGAACTGAGGGGACGCCTCCAGCCCCAGCTTCATCACCTCACCGTCCGCGTCGAGGGCCAGCTTGCAACCTGCCTCCTTCAAAAGCATACCGAGCGTTCGGTAGGCGTCCTTGCCCAAGCCGGGAGGCACAGAACCTCCCAGGCAAGCCCAAACCGATTTCGAAGCCCATGTCTGGCATTTGGACAGCAAGGCTTCCCAAGCTTCAGATGAAATCTCTGGACCGCGTTCATTCAGCGTCGTCGGAGGCCCGCCAATCTCTTCCTCGATGCTGACGTTGATTCGCGTATCGCCGGCAACATCCACAAAGTCGTGGACCACGCCCTGATCATCCAGAACACAGCGGATGAACGCGCCAGAACCGCCGCCGAGAAAACCGAGCGCACAGGTCTGACCCCCGAGCTCTGCCGCAACCCGCGAGAGGTTGAGCCCCTTTCCGCCCGCATCCGTCTCAGTTCGCAAGACTCGGTTCGTGTCGCCGTGAAGCAGCTTTTCGACAAAGATCGTCCGGTCGATGCAGGGGTTGAGGGTGACCGTCAGAATCAAATCGCCATCGCCTCCGCAAGCAGCAGCCTGTCAGGGTCGATCGTGCGTTCAGTGCTCAGGACATAGCTCAGAGGATGCGACACCAATTTCGTGCCGTCGACCCCCGCCATCTCGCCTGTAAATCCGCTCAAAAGCCGATTCGTGGCAAAAGCTCCCAACCGTAAGGCAAGCACACGGTCAAAGGCCGTCGGTGTTCCGCCGCGCTGCATGTGCCCCAGCACCAGATAGCGAAGTTCAAAGCCAGTATTGCGCTCGATAAAGTCCTTGATATCGACGGCTCTTGCCGCGCCCTCAGCAACCACGATGATGCTGCTTCGCTTGCCCTTCTCAGCCGAGGACTTCAGTTGGTGACAGATATCCAGCAGCGCGTAAGGGACTTCGGGAATAAGGATCGCCTCAGCTCCGGCAGCAAGGCCCGCCTCGACGGCGATAAAGCCATTCTTGCGTCCCATCACCTCAATGACAAAAACTCGCTCGTGAGAATAGGCCGTATCACGAACGCGGTCGATGGCTTCAACCGCTGTGTTCACCGCTGTGTCGAACCCAATCGAAAAGTCGGTGCCAGAGATGTCGTTGTCAATCGAGCCTGGCAATCCCATCACGGGGAAGCTGAACTCCTCGTGCAGAGCCAAGGCGCCCGTAAGCGAACCGTCTCCGCCGATCACCACCAGCCCTTCGATCTTATTCTTATGAAGCACTTGAACGGCCTTCTGACGACCCTCAAGCTCTCGAAATTCTTTGCTTCGGGCCGTGCGCAAAAGCGTCCCGCCACGGTCGATGATGCCTCCGACCGATTTAGAGTCCATGAGGAAACTCTCGTCCTTGAGGATTCCTTCGTAGCCATGGTGAAATCCAATCACCTCGACGCCTCGGCCCAATGAAGTGCGAACGACTGCGCGAATCGCCGCGTTCATACCCGGAGCATCGCCTCCGCTTGTAATGACTGCTATCCGTTTCAACTAGCCGATTATAGACGACGGTCTTAGGATGGGACTGACTCAGCGATATCGGCAATCGGCAATCCCATAGGGACGTTCGCTGATAGCCCATCGCCGATAGCCACCCCCAACGCCCATCGCCAAAGCAAAGCACCTCCCCCTTGAGGGGGGAGGAACTGTGAACGCAGTGAACTGAGGTGGGGGTGACCTCCATAAGGACGGCAGCTGACGCCGATTGCTGACAGCCTTCCCTCTCAAACCCAGTACAATGCGGAGAAGCTCCATGCGCCTCGATCCTCTCGGACAGCCGATAGCTCCCTTGGTCCGCAATACACCAACGCTTGACCCGTGGGAGTCGCTTGCGCGTGCCGCAAAGCTGTTTCGAGAAAGTGCATTCGACCGTCTGCCTGTCGTCGAAGATGACGTTGTCATCGGCATTGTCACACACCACAGCCTCGCAATGGCCTTCGCCCAAGGATCAAAGATCGAAGAGCCCGTCACCATCGCGCTTGACCCTGAAGCGCCGATAGTTTCCCCCTATATCACAGGTGCAGAGGCCTTGCGGCTGATGGCGGAGCGCCGTGCGCCCGAACTGATTGTCATTGACTCGCACGGTGTGCTCATCGGCACACTGGCGGCTGCTGATCTGGCAGATTCTGGACCTCGGTACATCACACCTCCGCTTGTAGGAGGCATGGCGACCCCCTTCGGCGTGTATCTCACCACAGGCAGCCTGCGCGCAGGAGCCAGCGATGTGGCCCTGGTGACAACCGGGATCTTGCTTTCCAGCCTCCTTTACGTCTCCGTCTGGATATCGATGATCATTGCCCAATGGCTCTTCAACCGTGGAATGAGTCTCCAGACTGCGGGCTACATTGAGCAGGCCTTGCCGATTCTCTTCTTCATGGCAAGCATCCGCGCTATCCCGCTATCGGCCATCCATGCATCCGAGCATATGGTCGTTCATGCCATCGAGCGCGGAGAGCCGCTCCGACCCGAAATTGTCAAGAGGATGCCTCGCGTCCATCCTCGCTGCGGCACGAATCTGGCCGTCGGACTTTCCCTTTTCTCGGGCATCTTCTTTACACCCTGGATTGCATCGGAAGAGATTCGTCTGTTCGTTGCCGCGATTGCCACTCTGTTTCTGTGGAGACCTCTGGGCAGCCTAGTTCAGCTGCTCATCACCACCAAGCCGCCGAAGGACAAGCATGTCGCGATGGGAATCCAGGCGGGTGCAGAGCTGATGGAGAAGTACCGCACAACCCGCAAGCGCGCCAGCATCCCTTTGCGCATCTTCAACAGCGGTATGCTGCACGTTCTTCTGGGCTCTGCAATTTTGACCGGATTTCTGGAACTGGTCGCGTGGGTTTTCAAGATCCAGCTCCCGTTCTGAGGCCCAGCCCAGCAATGGACTTATTGCCAACTCTGCAAGCGATGGTATAATCCGGCACCCTGACGGAGCTGAACAGTGCAAGTCGCGTATAACATTATTCTTGGCGTGTCGATTTTTGTGGCGCTTATGTTCGCCTCGCTAGTCTTCTTTACTGGCAAGGGCGACGCCATGTCGGGCGGCTCCAGCATCCGTACTTCATTCAAGGGCAAAGCGGGCTTCGACGATTTTGTCTCCCGGCTGATCCTCTACTTCGGCATCGCGTTCATGGCGCTGATGCTGGTTCTGGAAGTGATCTCCACCCGAATGCCTCACAAGTAAGCGATCTTTACAGATTGCGACAGCCTCAATGCCGTGCGTACATGCGCATCGTGCCCGGTTCGTTCCATGGTCACATCCAAGAGGCTTGGCGGAATACCGGCAAGAAAGAGGTCGCCCAAGCCATCCAGCAGCTTGTGCCGGGCAGGCTCATCGGCAAACCGAGGCTCTGTCATATAGCCCTCTTTGCCCAGGATAATCGCTTTGTCCAAGTCGAGCCCCTTCGCCAAGCCCATCTCCCGGATAAACGGAAGCTCTTCTTCGAACCCGATCGTTCGTGCCGGAGCGATCTGCGTCGGGTAGTCGGCAACTATGTTCTTGGTTTCGTAAATCTGGGCTCCCGGCCAACGCTCTCCGGTCATGAACGCATAGCGCCAGTGACCTGAACCCTTGGCAATCCCCATGCTCAGATCGCCTTCGCGATGCAGCACTCGTGTAAACAGCCCATCCATCTGCGCGGTGCCGATCTCTTGAGTGCCTGCATTCTGAAACGCCCGCACATACTCCACAGAGCTGCCATCTAAACCCGGACATTCCCCACCTTCAACTTCGATATCCGCATCCGTAATCTCAAGCCCACCGAGCGCGCTCATCAAATGCTCAATCGTTGAAACGGGTCCTATCCTGGTGCATCGCCGTGTCTCCGATACATTCTCGGGCTTGGCCTGGACTTTTTCTCCGCCTGCATAAAAGACGATGCCCGAATTCCCCGGACGCACCATCACAGAAACAGGCACGCCCGAATGCAGGCCAAGACCTTCAAATCGGACATTGGCGGCAACGGTTCGGCGGGAAAAGGAGACGGTCATCTGTACGATCACACTACCGGATCGACACCACCATCCGCCCTGACAGTGCGCCTAAAGCCGAATGCCGAAGGTGAAGTACAGCTGGTTCTGGCCTTGGTTATGTCCAACCAGGCCCGCATTGGAAAGGTGCATGTAGCGCAGACCGTACATGAATTCTCGGTGCTTCGGACCGTGCGAGATCCACAGCGAGAGCGTCGGGGTCGAGTTCAGCCGACTGTCCAGGTCCCTCGTTTTCGCATTGCCGTAGGTCAGTCCCCAACCAATATCGAAGAGATAGGCAGTATCGCCGTCCAAGTGCTTTCGGAAGCGGTAGAAAGCCAGGAATCCCGCGCTAACGAGCCTGCTTGGCGGCTCAAGGTCCAGGACTCCGCGTGAATTGTTGCCATAATAGCCTTCCAGGACCAGCTGGGCGTTGTGCCCGAACGCTCGAATGCGCGTTTTCGGCACCTCGTACTGCAGGCCAAGGGTATAGCCCCGACGCTCCTCTTCGGACCCTAGGATCGTCAAAGACTGCCCAAAGCCACCAATAAGAATAAAGTTCGAGGAAGAGTTGCGATAGCCTTCAACGCGAGGCATGTCAGAAAGCTTGCCGCCGCTTGCAAAAGCGCCAGCACACGCCACCGTCAGCGCGAAGATTAGCCAACAGCGAAAGCCGCCCATCATCATTCTCTGCAAGATAATACGCAGTCGCCGGACCGAAGAGAGGACCGAAGGACCGCAATTAAGGAAACGTTCATGCCGCAAAAACTCCCTACCGTCGTGATCGTCGGCCGTCCCAACGTCGGCAAGAGCACCTTCTTCAATCGTCTTGTTCGAAAGCGCGTTGCTGTCGTCGAGGACCAGCCCGGAGTCACGCGAGACCGCCTCTACGCTGAAACCGAATGGCGCGGCAAGCGATTCACCATTGTCGATACGGGAGGCATCCTCTTCCACGACGACGATCCGCTCGTGGAGCAGATTCGTGTGCAGGCTCAGATCGCCCTCGAAGAAGCCGACCTGATCCTTTTTCTGACGGATGCCGTCGATGGCCTTCACCCCGACGACGAAGCCCTGGCAAACCGACTGCGCGGCGTCAAGACCCCGATGTATATCGTCGTGAACAAGAGCGACAACTCCCAGCGTGAGAAGTTTGCTGGAGAGTTCTACAGCCTTGGTCTGGGCGAAGTGTTTCCTCTCTCAGCGCTGCACGGTCGCGGAGTTGCCGAACTTCTTGATGTCATTGTCGAGCACCTTCGACCTGTCAAAAAGGAAGAGGAGCAGCAGGAAGAGGTGACAATGGCGATTGTCGGTCGCCCGAACGTCGGCAAGTCCTCCCTCCTCAACGCTTTTACCGGCGAGCAGCGCGCCATCGTCTCGAATATTCCGGGCACGACCCGAGACGCCATCGACACTCTGCTTGAATACCGGAACGAAAAGATTCGCCTCGTTGACACCGCAGGTCTTCGGCGGCGAGGCAAGATTCAGGGAACGGTGGAGTACTACATGGCGGACCGCATGGTTCGTGCGGTCGAACGTGCCGAGTGTGCGCTGGTCTTGATCGACGGTGGCGAAGGCCTCACCGACGGCGACAAGCGGGTTGCCAAGATCGCTCACGATTCCGGCAAGGCTGTCATTTGGGTGGTCAACAAGTGGGATTTGAAGGAAGAGCCAGATGGACGCCCCAAGCAGATGTCTCTTCTCAAGAAGGACATGATCAAAATCATCCGCGATCAGGTCCCTGAGCTCCACTATGCGCCCGTATGCTTCTCCAGCGCCAAAGAAAGCGCAGGCATGGAGCCCGTCCTGGATACCGCGCTGGATGCCTTGGAAAGCTACAACTTCCGCATCCAAACGGGACAGCTCAACCGACTGATTGGCGATGCGCTTTTCGAAAAGCCGCTCACCCGAAAGGGCAAAGCGCTGAAGATTTATTACGCCACCCAGGTCGCAACTCGCCCGCCGACGTTCTTGATCTTTGTGAACGATCCAGACCTCGTGCACTTCTCCTATCTGCGATATCTGGAAAACCGTATTCGCCGGGAATATCCGATGTACGGCTCACCGATCCGCATCCGAGTGAAGAGCAGCCACGAACGCGAAAGCCACTAATCGGCAATCGGCAATCGGCAATCGGCAATCGGCAATCGGCAATCGGCAATCGG
>VFQR01000352.1_pt1 | contig 72991 bp, 57 predicted proteins | sample 3512321 | NCBI WGS metagenome assembly VFQR01 (sample SAMN10412374, study PRJNA504923) | tailings metagenome | isolation source: Relicate 3 Philex TSF1 revegetated site | place: Philippines: Tuba, Benguet | collected 2017-08-29 | reverse complement strand
GGTGTCTGGTAGGACATCACACGTCGGGCCAGATCCAGGGCCTCCGTGCTCGCGTACCACGCCGGCGGGCGGCGGGTGTTGAGCCGTTCCGGCGTTTCCGTGGTGGGAGTCGGGGCGGGTGTGCCCGCGGCGGAGCGTTCCCGCTCGAGCACGGCCACGTCCGCCGCCGCCAGATGCGCCGACCGTTGCCAATAGGCCTCCCACGCCGCCCGCGATCCGTCCGCCAGCGACGCGATCCGCTCGGGCGTCACCGGGGCGTAGCCCGGACGTTCCCGCGTGAACGGCGCGTCCAGCGCGAAGGCGGTGAACGGAGCGAGCAGGGCCAGGGCGGAAAGCAGGCGAATCATGGCGGGGGTGACGCGGCCGATTAGGACACGTGAGCGAAACGGGCGCAAGGCAGGGTCGCAGGCTTTGTTCGATGCAAGTGGGGTGCGGCCTTGCGGCAGGGGGCCCGTGGCCTTTGTTTCTGGGCCATGGCAATTGTGGTGAAACCCCGGGTGGAGCGAAGCATCGGTGCGGTCTTGGCGTTGGCAGCGGTGCTGGCGGTTCCGGTGGACGCGATTGGAGCCGACGAAGAGGCGCCGGTGCTTGTTTCCAAGACGGGGGGCGCGACGTCGAAGTGGAAGACGCTCGCGGACGTGCAGAAGGCTGCCGAGCTGGGGGAGGCGGATGCGGCGCTTGAGCTAGGTTCGATGTACGAGTTCGGCCGGGAGGTCCCGGAGAATCCGGTGCGGGCGCGGACCCTCTACATGCAAGCCTCCGCCGGCGGACTGGCCGAAGCGGATTTTCGCCTGGGGCGTCTGTTGAGCGAGGGACTGGGCGGGCCGGCGGACCTTCCCGCTGCATTTGAACGCTACCTGCGTGCGGCGCGCGCCGGGCTGCCACTCGCGCAGTACAACGTGGGAGCCATGCTGGCGAGCGGCCGCGGGGTGAAGCGCGATTATGTCGAGGGCTTGTCCTGGGTCGTCCTGGCGAGCCGAGACTCCGCGGTGGATCCCGAGGGCGAGAAACGTCTGCGCGCTCGTCTCGCCCGCCGGCCTCAGGACATCGCCGCAGCCGAGGCCCGCGCGAAGGCGATCGAAGCGGAACTCAAGGCGGCCCGCGAAACGCCGGCGGCGTCGACCGCAAAGCCGGCTGCGGCGGTGGCGCCGGTGGCGGTGCCGGCCGGCGATGCGCTCCGGCCGGTCGCGCCGGTTCCGATCCTGCCGCCGGAGGGCCTGCGTCTGCCGCCTCCCGCCCCGACGCTGCCACCCCAGCCTCAGCCGTGAACGCCGGGGCGGCGCGATTCGATCCGTTGCGAATCACGCGCCGGACGACGGCGACGACGCCTCGAGGGCGCGGTTGACTGCGGAGACGAGCTCCGTGGGTGTGAACGGTTTGGCGAGCAGCTCGACCTGACCGAGTTCGTCCAAAGCGTGCGGTGAGATCTTGGAGAAGTAGCCGGACATGATCACCACCGGCAGGCCGGGTGAAATCTTGCGCACGGCTCCGGCGAGATCGGTGCCCTGCATGCCGGGCATGGTCTGGTCGGTCACGATGGCCCCGCATTCGCCCGGACGCTGGCGGAGCGCTTCAATGCAGGTCTCGGCCGACTGAAACACGACCGCACGATAGCCTTTGCTTTCAAGCGTCATCCGGGTGCAGCGACCGACGATCTCCTCGTCGTCGACGACGTAGATAACTTCACCTGCGCCCCGGGGCTCTTCGATTTCGGGCAACGCCGTGGCCGGTGCGGCGGCATTGGCGGCCGGGAGGTAGATGTGGAAGGTGGAGCCCTCGCCCTTTTTGCTCTGCACATCGACCGCACCGCGGTGGGCGCGCACAATGCCATGCACCACGGCGAGTCCCAGGCCGGTGCCTTCGCGGGTATTCTTGGTGGTAAAGAACGGATCGAAGACTCGGCGCATCGTCGCCTCGTCCATGCCGTGCCCCGTATCCGATACGCTCAGGCGCACATAGCCACCGGCGGTCAGGGCGCCGAGGGTCGCGCTTTGCTCGGGCTCGATCTCGGAGCTCTTGAGCGAGATCTTCAGGGTGCCCCCGGAGGCGCGCATCGCGTGGGCGGCGTTGGAGCCGAGGTTGAGTACGACCTGGTGGATCTGCGTCGCGTCGGCCAGGGCCTGCGGGCAGCGGGGATCAATGTCGGTCTCGATCGTGACGTTGGATGGAAGCGTCGCGCGCAGGAAGCGGCGGGCGTCCTCGATCACGCCGGCGAGATCGATCGGACCGAGACCTTCGCCGGCAGACTGCCGGCCGAAGGTCAGGATCTGTTCAACCAATTCGCGGGCGCGCATGCCGGCCTTGCGGGCTTCCTCCAGGCAGGCGCGTGCGGGATTGTCCTCGGAAATCGATTCGGTCGCGAGCTCATGGTAACCGAGAATGCCGGTGAGCAGGTTGTTGAAGTCGTGGGCGATGCCGCCGGCGAGGGTGCCGAGGGTTTCCATCTTCTGCGCCTGAAACAACTGGCTCTCCAGCTGGCGGCGCGCCGCTTCGCTCTCGTGCCGGGCGGAGATGTCCTGCACCGCGCCCTGGACGCCGACGATCTCGTTGCGGACGCGTTCAGGTCCGCCGATGACCCGGACCCACCGACGGCCGCCGGCCACGTCGATCGGCAGTTCGAGATCGAACGCGACGCCGTTGAGGGCCGTGTTTTCCAACGCAGTGGTGAACGCTTCCCGCGCCTCGGGCGGATGGAAATCCAGCACCTTGGGCAAGGTGGGTTCGAAGTCCTCCGGCACGCCGTGGATGCGTTTCACCTCCGCCGACCACATCATGCGCGAGCTCTTGAGTTCGAGCGACCACGCCCCGATCTGGGCCAGCCGGCTGACCTGGGAGGCGAGTTCGTCGATCTGGCGCAGGCGCTGTTCGAGGTTCTTGCGTTCGGTGATGTCGGTGTGCGTTCCCACCATCCGGGCCGGTCGGCCCTCGGCGGTGCGCGCCACGACTTTGCCGCGGTCGAGAATCCATTTCCAGCCGCCCGCCTTGGTCCGCATACGGTACTCGTGCAGATAAAACTCGGTGCGCTGGGCGAGATGGTCCGCCGCCGCCGCATCGGCCGGACCGAGGTCTTCGGGATGCACCAGGCTGCGCCACGCTTCGACTCCCTGGGGCACCTCGTGCGGCTCAAAGCCCAGCATGCGCGCCCATTGCTCGTCGTGGTAGATCTGACCGAGGGGAATGTTCCAGTCCCACACGGCATCGTTGCTGCCTTTCAATGCCAGCTGCCAGCGTTGCTCGGCGACGTGGAGGGCTTCGGCCATCTCCTTCTCGGCGGTGACATCGCGATTGAGCCCGACCAGGCGCAGCGGACGGCCTTCGGCGTCGCGTTGCATGTAGCCGTGGGCCTCGATGTGCCGGATGGCTCCGGCGGGGGTGATGATGCGGAAGGTGGTGTCGTACGTCGGCAGGGTCTCGGCCACGACCTTCTGCACCAGTTCGCGCGCCTCATCGCGGTCGTCCGGATGCAGCCGTTCCACCCACGCGCTGCGTTCCCCGGAGAACGTCTCACGGCTCAACCCGTAGATCTTGAACATCCGGTCGTCCCAGATCAGGCGGTTGTTCACGAGGTCCAACTCCCACACCCCATACTGCGTCGACTGCAGGGCGAGGCGGAGGCGGTCGTTCAACATCTCCAGCTGGTGGCGGGCTTCGAAGGCCGCGGTGACATCACGCACCGTGCCAGTGAGGCCCGACACGCGACCGGCGGAGTCGAGGCGCACCAGGGCGCAGGCCTCCATCCGACGGAGCGCTCCGTCGGAAGCGCGGACACAGCGGTAGACCACCGTGCGCTGGGTCTGCGTCGGATCGGGCGCCACCAGGGCGGCGAGGCACCGCTCCCGGTCGTCCGCATGGATGCATCCGGTCCAGTCCGCAGCGGCCTCGGCGTCTCCCGGAAGTCCGTGAAGGCGCAGGGCGGCCTCATCAGCCACAAACCGACCGTCGTCGGCGGACCATTCCCAAATCCCCAGCTCGGCGGCACGGGTCGCGAGTTCGAAGCGCCGGTTCAATTCCTGGACCTTCTGGCGCGCCTGCAAATGCGGCGTGAGGTCGGTGCCGATCGCGATGAAGTTGATCAGCGTGCCCTCCCGGTCGCGCACCGGTTCGAGGGTAAGCAGCAGCGGGCGCGGATCGCCCGACTTGGCCCGTTGCCGCACCTCGACGCTGCACCGCCGGCCAAGGCGGAGGGCGTCCTGCACCTGCGCGCCGGCCTGCGGATCGGCTTCCGTGCCGTGCAGGAATTCCGCGAGCTCCTGGTCCTTCACCTCGTCCGCAGCGAACCCGGAGATCCGCTCGTAGGCTGCGTTGACCCAGTCAATGCGTCCCCGGCCGTCGGTGATCACGACGCCGTTGATCGTGTGCGATGCGACGAGGGCGAGCCGGGCGTTGGTTTCGGACGAGGCCCGCAGCTGGAGGTTCGCGTCGCGCAATTCCTGCGTCCGCGTCGCAATCGTTTCCTGCAGCCGCGCCGCCTGTTCCTGCAGCGCGGCGGTGGCCCGGGCGCCGGCCGTCTCGGCCTCGCGTCGTTGGTGCTCGAGGCGCTGGATCGCGGGCACGGCGCGCGCGAGCAGGATGAGCGTGCCGGCGCCGACGGAGAGGGCAAAGAGGGCAAGAGCGGCGCCGGCCCCGAGCAGGTGAAGGTCGACCGCAAGCGCGGCGGCGAGGGCGGGCAGGGGAAGGAGGGCCGCTGCCGTCAGCAGCGGCCGCAACGCCGTTCCGGTGGCGGTGGGTGCGGCTGCCAGTTCGACGAGCCGGGGCAGGAGACTGGCCCCGCCCAGCGCCAACGCCACTGCACCGAAGGCGCCCAACGCCACTCGCGGCAGCACCGCATCGCCCGCGGCCGCACCGGCGAAGGCCGCACCGGCGGCGATCAGGCCGGCGAGAGCGGCAAAGACGTGCAGGCGGCGGCGAAGGCGATCGTACGGGGACATACCAGATGGGTGGGGAGGCTGCGGCGCAGCCGGACCGATTGCAATGCAACGCATGGGGGAATGCCCTCGGTTATCCCCTGTTCCCGGGGGCGCCGCCGCCCCTGACCTGAGGGCAAGACCTTAGGTCCTTTCCTTATGGCCATCCTCAAGTGGTCGGCGATTCGGCCGATGAAGGGGGCGAACCTTATTCTGTCCAACGTCCTCCTTCATGAAAACGTTCCTTAAGCTGTCGTTCCTCCTCCTTGCCCTGGCCGGTTCCGCCCAGGCCCAGTCCAAGACCGAGCCGCCGGTTCCGGTCCGTACCGTCCCGCCGGAGTATCCGGCCGCCATGCGCGACCAAAAGGCTTCGGGCGTCGTGACCGTGAACTGCCTCGTCGACGAGAAGGGCAATGTCACCGAGTCCCGCGTCGAGAAGTCCACCAACGAGGCCTTCGATCAGGCCGCGATCGACGCCGTCAAGCGCTGGAAGTTCAAGCCGGCCCGCCAGGACGGCAACCCGGTGCAGATCCGCGTCTCGATTCCGGTGCGCTTCGTCTTCGAAAGCTGAGCGCCGTCCGTTTCCCCAACCTAAGTCCCCTCTGATCCCCTGCAGCCATGCGACATCTCACGATCGGCAAGAAAATCATCCTCGGCTTCGGTCTGCTCTTCGTCCTGCTGACCATCGTCGCCGGCATCGCCTACAACGCCTTGAACGGCGCCGGCACCGGCCTCACGCAGTTCTCGGACAGCACCCGTGAGACCAACGCGGCCGCGGCCCTGGATACGTCCATGCAGGGTCTGAAGCTGCAGGTGAACGAATTCCTCGCGTCCGGTTCGCAGGAGAGCGTGAACGGATATGCCGAATCGAAGAAGGTGCTCGAGGCGAACCTCGCCCAGGCCACCGAACTCACGGTCGATCCCACGCGTGCCGCGGAGCTCGGACGGGCCCGCGACCTGCTCGGTCAGTACGATTCCGCGTTTCGCGAACTCGTCGCCAACCATCAGGCCCGGGTGAAGGTCGAGCAGGAGATTCTCGCGCCCCAGGCCGGACGCATCGCGGACGGTCTGCAGCAGATGCTCGGCAAGTCCCGCACCGAGGGTGACATGAACGCCGCCTTCCAGATCTCGAATGCGTTGAAGGCGTTTTTCGAATCGTCCAGCCACGTCAACGGCTACCTCCTCACGTCGGATCCGGCGAAGGCCGCCGCCGCCAGCGAGGCCCTGGCCGTCACCGCCGAGGAACTGGTCAACCTCGAGAAGGCCCAGCTCGAACTCGAGCGGCTCGACGAGACGTTGAAGGATGAGGCGAAAAAGGTGCTCATCACGTCCCTTCAGCAGGCCGCCGCCGGCTACAAGGAAGGCCTTGAGCAGGTCATGGCCGGCAAGCAGGCGCGCGACAAGATTATCGCCGAGCGGATCAATCGCCTCGCCCCGGAGTTCACCGCCGCGGTCGGTCGCCTCAAGGATTCCGTCTACGCGTTTCAGCGCGATCTCGGCGAGCGCACGCACTCCGTCCAGGCGCGCAACGAAGTCATCATGCTCGGCGTCACCGGCGTCGGCATCGTGCTCGGCGTCTTCTGCGCGTGGATGATCACCCGCGACGTCACCGGCTTGATCACTCGCATTGCGTCCCGGCTTGCGACTGAGTCCGACAAGGCCAATGGCTCCGCCGCCCAGGTGGCCGACGCCAGCCAGGCCATGGCCCGCGGCGCCACCCAGCAGGCGGCCGCCCTCGAGGAGACCAGTTCGTCCCTGCACGAGATGGCCAGCATGACCTCCCGCAACTCGGAGAGCGCGCAAAACGCCAAGACCCTCGCCAATCAGACCCGCCAGACCGCCGACGCCGGCGCCGCCGACATGGAGGAAATGAAGTCCGCGATGGACGCGATCAAGGGCTCCAGCATCGAAATTTCCAAGATCATCAAGACGATCGACGAGATCGCCTTCCAGACCAACATCCTCGCTCTCAATGCCGCCGTCGAGGCCGCCCGGGCGGGCGAGGCCGGACTCGGTTTCGCCGTCGTCGCCGACGAGGTGCGCAATCTCGCGCAACGCTGCGCCGGCGCCGCCAAGGAAACGGCCGAGAAGATCTCCGCTTCCACCGGCAAGAGCGAACAGGGCGCCCGCATCAGCGAGAAAATGGCCGCCAACCTCGCCGCGATCGTCGAGAAGACGCGCCAACTTGACGAGCGCATCGCCGAGATCGCCCGCTCGTCCCACGAGCAGAGCGAGGGCATCAGCCAGCTCAACAGCGCCGTGGCCAGCATGGACAAGATCACCCAGGACAACGCCGCCCTCGCGCAGCAGTCCGCGTCTTCGGCCGACGAACTCAAGTCGCAGGCTGAACAGGTCCGCCTCGCGGTGGGCGATCTCATGCGCATGGTGCGTGGCGGCAGCGACGTCGCGGTGTCCGCGTCCCGCGTCGAGGCCGACGCTCCGCCGGCGCCCTCGGCCAAGGTCGTCACGCCGGTGGTGCGCGCCCGCGCCATTCCGGCGACGGCCAAGACCGCCAAGTCGTCCAAGGAAACCGCTCCCGCCGATCTTTCGTTCCACGACCTCAGCTGAGGCCGACGGCACGCTCCAAGTCTCCAAAGGCCGCGCCCGCCGGGCGCGGCCTTTGCTTTTACCTGGGATACGCGTTCGGGCGGACCGAAAGCCGCGCTCAAGTTGTCCTTCCCCGCGACCGATTTGAACCTTCAGGCGCCCGACGCGGGCGCCGTCCTTTGTCATGTTGACGCACGCTCGTAGCCGCCTCCGCCAGCTCCTGCCTTCGTCGCGCCCCGAGCCGGCCCCTGCGGCGCCGGTGGGGGCCGATGCAGCGCGGGCGGATTGCGTCTTTACCCAGCACACGGCCCTTGCGCTGGCCCTGGCCGACGAACATGGCGCGATCGAGTGGGCCAATCCCGCCTTTGACCGCCTGCACGGCGGCGGACGGTCCAGTGTCGGTCGGAGGCTGGAGGACCTCGTTTCCGGCGCAGGCACGGAACCGATGGCCCTTGCCCGTCTTTGCGAGGCGCTGCTCTGGCGGACCTCCTGTGAAATCGAGTATGCCGCCGAGGGTCCGTCGGAACGACCCCGCTGGCTCCAACTGCAGCTCGATCCGATTGCCGATGCGAGTGCCGGCCGGCCGCGCTTCTGCATTGTGCTGAGCGACATCACCCGCCGGCGCCAGGAGGAGGCCATGCAGCGCAGTGTGCTCGCACACGCCGCGCAAAGCATCGTGGCCACGGATGTCGAGGGTCGCATCGAGATGTTCAATCTGGGCGCCGAGCGCCTGCTCGGTCACCCCGCCGAGGAGGTGGTGGGCCGGATGCACCTCCACCAGTTGCACGATCCGCGCGAACTCGCCGACCAGGCGGCAGCCTGCTCCGCCCGCCACGGCCGGGTGGTCGAGCCGGGCTTCGAAGTCATTGTGCAGAAGGCGCGCGACACCGGACGTCCGGAGGAGCGCCAGTGGACCTACCTGCGGCGCGACGGCACCCGCGTGCCGGTGAGCGTGGCCGTCACGGCCATGCGCGACCCGCTCGGACGCCTCACCGGTTACGTCTGCCTCGCGAGCGACATCAGCCGGCGCCTCCAGGCGGAGGAGCGGCGGCGCGAATACGACCTGCGACTGCGCAAGATCGCCTCCCATGTCCCGGGCATGGTGTTTCAGTTCCAACGCCTGCCCGATGGCCGGATGAGTTTCCCTTACGTCAGCGAGGGCGTGCGTGACGCGTTTCGCATCAGCCCGATCGACCTGGTCGAGGACGACGCGGTGCGCCTGATGCGGATCATCCACCCCGACGATCGCTGGCGTGTGGCTACGAGCGTGGTCCGCGCCGCGCGGGCGAAGGCGCGCTGGACCTGCGAGTACCGCGTTCGCTTCGGCGATGGATCGGTCCGGTGGCATCATGGCCGGGCCCAGCCCGAGCCTCAGGCCGATGGCGCCGTGCTCTGGCACGGGTACGTGGGCGACGTGACCGATCATCGGCTCGCGCAGCACGCCCTCGAGGAGAACCGGGCCTTCCTCCAAAGTATCTACGCTGGCGTCGACCTCGGCATCTTCGTCGTCGAGGTCAGCCCGGAAGGCGACTTTCGCCTGCTCGAGGTCAATCCCGCCTACGAACGCTTCACCGGACTGGCCAACGACGCGATCCGCGGCCGGCGGCTCGATGAATTGCTGCTGCGTTTCCCGGGCGCCGGCTTCGACACGTTGCGCGGCCTGAGCCGGCGATGCGTCGACCAGGGGACTCCGGTCGAGTTCGAAGCGCGGCGGCTGCGCGATGGCGCCGAATTTTGGTCGCTCAACCGGCTCGTCCCGCTGCGCAACAGTGCGGGCCGGGTGTTCCGCCTCATCGGCAGTTCGCTCGAAATCACGGAGCGTAAGACGATCGAACTTCGCCTCGCCTCGCTTTCCGAGCGCCTCCGTCTCGCCACCGAGGCCGGTCGCATCGGCATCTGGGACCTTGATTTGTCCACCCGGCGCGTCGTCTGGGACGAGCGGATGTTTGCCCTTTACGGCCTTACCGCAGACGGCTTCGGCGGCGGAGTCGACCACTGGGCGGCCTGTATTCCGGACGGCGATCGCCAGCGCGTGATCGAAGAGCTGCGCGTCGCGGTCGAGCACAGCGTGCCGTTCGACACGTCGTTCCGTGTGCTGCGCCCCGGAGGCGAGGAACGCGAGGTCCGGGCCTGCGCACTCGTGCAACGCTCCGCCGACGGACGCGCCCTGCGCGTGGTGGGCGTCAATTGGGATGTGACCGACGAGCGCCGGGCGCAGGCCGAGACGGCGCGCGCCCGCGACGAAGCCGAGCAATTCAACCGCCTGCTCGAGGATGCCCTGGATCGCGCCCACCTTCTCGCCAAGGAAGCCGCTGCTGCGACGGTGGCGAAGTCCGCCTTCCTCGCGAACATGAGTCACGAGATTCGCACTCCCCTCAACGCCGTCATCGGCATGAGCGGACTGCTGCTCGGCACCGGCCTCACTCCCGAGCAGCGCGAGTATGCCGAGACGATCCGGTCGAGCGGCAATTCGCTGCTCGCGCTGCTCAGCGACATCCTGGACTACTCGAAGATCGAATCCGGCCGGATCGAGCTGGAGCAGGTGGCGTTCGATCTGCGCGAGTGTGTGGAGTCGGCCCTCGACCTCCTCGCCGGTCGCGCGGGCGAAAAGGGCATCGATCTCGTCTACTGGATCGATGCGGACGTCCCCGCTGCGGTCACCGGCGATGTGACGCGCCTGCGCCAGGTGCTGGTCAATCTGCTCGGCAACGCGGTCAAATTTACTGAGCGCGGCGAGGTTTGTCTGACGGTGGCGGTCACCGGGGGCGACGACGCCGGACGCCGGCTGCAGTTCGAGGTGCGTGACACCGGCATCGGCATCCCGGCGGAGCGGATGGACCGGCTCTTCGTGACCTTCAGCCAGGTCGACGCCTCGACCACTCGCGAGTACGGCGGCACCGGCCTCGGGCTTGCGATCAGCAAGCGCCTGGTCGAACTGATGGGCGGCCGCATCTGGGCGCGCAGCCAGCCCGGGGAGGGCAGCACCTTCTCCTTCGATCTCGTGGCGCCGGTCGCCCCGGCGCCGGCGCGCACCCTGCCGAGCGACCGCGTGCCGGAGTTCGCCGGCCGGCGTATCCTGATTTTGGATGCAAATACGACCAGCCGGCGCATCCTCGCGCTGCAGACGGCCGCCTGGGGCCTGCAGCCGTCGGCCCCGTCGACGGCCGCCGAGGCCCTCGAGGCCGCCGGTCAGGACGAGGGGTTCGCGCTTGCCCTCGTCGACCCGAACTTCCCCGGGCTCGAGCTGGAGCGGCTCAACGGCCTGCTCGCCCGCCGCGGCGGGGCGACGCCCACAATTGTGCTCACCGCCCTCGGTCGCGGCCGGGCTTCGGTCGGAGCCGATGCGGGGGGCTTTCTCAGCCGTCCGCTCAAGCCGGCCGTGTTGTTCGACCTGCTCCGCCAGTTACTGGGCAGCGGGGCGGCGCGCCCGGCCGAACCCGCGGCACCGGCGCCAAACGAGAAACTCGCGCTTCGCCACCCGCTCGCGATCCTCCTGGTCGAGGACAACGTGGTGAACCAGCGCGTGGCCCTGCTGATGCTCCAGCGGCTCGGCTACGAGGCCGACGTCGCCGGCAACGGCTACGAGGCGCTCGCCGCCCTTGAACGCAAGACGTACCACCTTGTGTTCATGGACCTGCAGATGCCCGAAATGGACGGCCTCGAGGCCACCCAGGCCATCCGGGTGCGTTGGGTGGAGGGCCGGCGGCCGCGCATCGTCGCCATGACGGCCAATGCGTCCACCGCCGACCGCACCCGCTGCCTGGAGGCGGGCATGGACGATTTCATGAGCAAGCCGGTCCGCATGCCCGAGCTTTGCCGGGCGTTGCTGGCCACGCCGGCGGCGGTGCAAACCTGACCGCCGACGGTCAGGTCTTGAGATAGCTCTTGAGCATCCAGAGGGTCTTCTGGTGCCAGGCGATGCGCCCGATGGCGAGGTCCTCGGTCTCCGGATCCCCGTGCTCCCCAGCGGTGTCGCGCAGGCTCTTCAGGTCGTTCAGCACCTTCGCGTGGGCCGCGACCAGGGCGGTGACCGTGTCGCGGGCGGACAACGGGCCGCGCGGCTCCTCGAGTTGGGCCAAGTCGGCCAGGGTGCGCAGGCCGCCGGGGGCGCGGGCGCCGAGGGCACGCAGCCGTTCGGCGATCTCGTCACTGGCGGCGAAGAGGTTCTCGTACTGTTCCTGGAAAGCCTGATGCAGCGAGAAGAAGTCCGAGCCCTCGACGTTCCAGTGGGCCTCATGGGCAAGGGCCATCAGGCCGTACGTGCCGCCGAGCGTGCGCCGCAGCGCGGCGACGACGGGCGTTTCGGTTTCGAGGGGAGCGGTCCGGGTTTCGATCTTCATGCAACCATCTTAGCCGGACGCGACGGATTTGCAATGGCCGGCTCAGGTGCGCCCGGGCAGGCCGCTGCGCCGCGTGATCTGCCGGCGCACCCGCTCACCGAGGAAGTCAAGCAGCGACACGAGCACGAGGATCATGAGCAACACGGTCGCGAAGCGGTCCCACTGGTAGTACTCCTGGTAGGTGTGCAGTTGCAGGCCGATGCCGCCGGCGCCGACGTAGCCGATGATCGCGGCCGAGCGGATGTTGTATTCAAGCATCCACAACGAGGTGCTCCAGACCAGCGGGCGGGCGTTGGGCCAGAGGCCGTACTGAAACGTCTGCACCGTGCCACCCCCGAGCGCACGCAGCGCGCGCGCGACCTCGGCGTCGACCGATTCGAAAGCGTCGCTGTAGAACTTGCCCAGATAACCCATGCTGTAGAAGGTCAGCGCGATCACTCCGGCGAACGGATTGGCGCCGACAATGGCCACCGCGATCAGGGCCCACACGAGGCTGGGGATGGTGCGGATGGCGTTCATCACCATGCGCGTGCAGAACACGAGCCACGCCGGCGCGAGGGTCCGCGTTCCGGCGACCGCGAGCGGCAATGACAGCACGATGGCGAACAGCGTGGCCATGGCGGCGATCTGGATCGTCTCGCCCAACGCCGCAAACGCGTCGCCGAGCACGGAGAAATCCGGCGGGAAGAACCGGCCGGCGAACCGGGTGAAGTTCGCCCAGTAATCGAGCTCGCGCCCGGAGCCCCCGAGCACGCCGACCGAGGCCGCCACGAGCACGAGGAAAAGGACCAGCGACAGGTTCGCCACCGTGATGCGCGCGTGCCACGGAAGGTCGCGGTAAGGCGGCGGGGTCGGCGCAGGCGGGGCCGTGCCGGCGGGCTTGTCGCGTCCGTCGTTCATGCAACTCCGGCATGGGCCGGCCCGACCGCGCGGATGCGCCACGCCTCGGGATCGAGCGGGTTGAGACTCAGGGCATAGTCGGCAAAGCGTTCGACCAGCGAGGCGTCATGCAGGACGCAGATCACGGTGCATTGCCGTTCCTGCGCCTGCTGGCGCAGCAGGCCGAGCACCCGGCCCGACAGGTAGGCGTCGAGTTGGGAAACCGGTTCGTCGGCGAGGATGATCTCCGGCTCCTGAAAAAGGGCGCGCAGCAGGGCCGTGCGCTGTTGCTCACCGCCCGACACTTCGCACGCGCGGCGGTGCGCGTAGGTGCCCAGTCCAAGATCGTGCAGCATCCGCCAAGCCTGCTCGCGGTCGGAGCGGGGGAAGCCGATCAGCGTGCGCCACCACGGGTAACGCGCGAGCCGGCCGGCGAGAATGTTGCGCAGCAGCGTGCTCTGTCCGCTCAGCGCGAAATGCTGGAAGACGATGCCGATCTTCGGCTGATAGGCCGCTGGCGTATGCGTGCGCTGCTGGCGGCACCGGAACGACACCTCGCCTTCGGAGGGCGTGAGCAACCCCGCCAGGCAGGCGAGCAGGCTGGACTTGCCCGCGCCCGAGCCACCTACGACCGCGATGACTTTTCCCCGCGGCACCTGCCACGAGAGGTTGCGAAACAGCCAGCGTTCGTTGCGGCGGAGGCCGACGTTCGACAGCGTCAGATGGGAGTTCGAAACGGCGGCCTCCACGGGCGGACTCAGCGCGCGTTGCTCAGGAATTCGAGGGCCGCGCGCAGTCCGCCGAGGTGGGTGTCGGCGTCGACGGAGATCAGCTTCGAGGTGAAGAGGCGGTCGCGCAACGCGTGGTTCTCCGGCGCATTGAGCGTCTCGAGGGCGGTCTTCAGGCTGGCGCGATCGGCCGGGCTGAGCGACGCGCGCACCGCGATCACATGCGTCGGCACTGGACCCTGGGTGGCGATGCGCTTGAGCCGGCCGCGTTGCTCCGCCGTCAGGTGCTTGTCCTCGTCGAGCACGTAGTAGCTGACCGCCGCGGCCTCGGCTTCGCCGCTCAGCACACGCTCGATCGCCGACACGTAGCCGGTGCCGTAGATGACGTGGTTGCGGCCAAAAAACTCCTCGGCATTGGCTGTGGCGACCAGGCCCTTCTGCTTCAGGTCCCACATCGGGATGACATAGCCGGAGGTGCTCGTGCGGCTGGCGAAGGCAACCGGCTTGCCGCGCAGGTCCTCGACCTTGGTGTAGGGCTTGTCCTTCAACGCCACCCAGTAGCTCGGGTAGCTCGGCTTGCCGTTGATCTCGCCGGCGAGCAGGAGATCGGCCGCTCCGATCTTGCGCGCGTTGACCATGTCGGTGGCGCTCAGGTAGCCGAGGTCGACCGTGCCGTTGGCCAGGCCTTCGAGAATGACCGCCGAGGTGAGCGGGATGATCACATCGACCGGCTTGCCGAGGCGTTCCGACAGGTAGGCCGAGAGGCTTTTCCGCTCCTGGGCCATCAGCTCGGGGTCCTTGTCGGGCTTGAGCGCGATCACGACGCGGGCCGGCGAACCTTGGGCGGCGGGAAGGGTGAGGGGGAGGACGAGGGCCGCCAGGAAGGCGAGAATGAGACCGGCTTTCATAGGGAGGGTGACTTTGGGTTTAAGACGTCGCAAGGCAAGCGATGGAAACACAAAAGGCCCGCGCTCGCAGTCGAGCGGCGGGCCTTGCAAGGCGCTCGCGTCAGCCCGGCGCTCAGAACCGCACGTCGATACCGCCGATCCAGGTGCGCGGAGCGCCCGGGCGGGGGCCGATCGGCACACGGGAGGAGATATACTCCCAGTCGAGCAGGTTGGTGACGGCGAGCTTCACGCGGGTGCGGTCATTGAGGCGGTAGTGCACGGCGGCATCGAGCAGCAGGAAGGCGTCCACCCGGCCATAGCGGCTGTCGGCGGCCGGCTGCAGGCCGGCGGCGGCGTTCGCATCCGGATTGATCAGCTCGCGCGCATTGTTGGCCGAGGCCCAGGTGGCGGGCTGGAAATAGGCGTCGACGTAGACGCCCCAAGGGCCGCGTTCGAGCCCGCTGCCGAGGGCGAGCTGGTACTCGGGGATATAGGGCAGGGCGTTGCCCTTGCGCCCGCCGGAGAAAATCGACTCCACCACGCCGCCGCTGTTGCCGGTGGCATTCACGTCGTTGCCGAGCCGCGCGCGGGTGTAGGTCGCGCTGAAGGTCCAGGGATTGCGGAAGCCCCAGCCGCGGGCGACCGAGGGGTCGTAGGCCAGGGCGAGCTCCACGCCCGTCGTATCCACTTTCCCGATATTGCTGGTCTGGCCGGCCCCGCCGCCGCCGCCCGCGTTCTGCTCGACGATGAGGTTCTCGAAGGCGGTGTGGAAACCGATGAGCTCGGCCGAGAAGTCGCGACGGTTGTGGTAACGAAGTCCGCCTTCGACGCCGACCGAGGTCTCCTCCTCGAGCGTGTTGCCGGCGCTGGTGGGGCCCGGCGGCGAGATGCCGCGGTGCACCCCGGCCAGCCAGGTGAGGTTCTCCGACTGGCGCCAGGTGGCGCCGAGGCCGGGGGCGAAGTACTCAATGGTCTTGCGCGACCGGGCCGTCTCCTGGCTCAGGGTCGCGACGGCCGTGCTCCGGCGGATGTCCGTGTAGTCAATCGTCTCGAAGCGTACTCCGGGCGTGAGGGTGAGGGCGCCGAGGCTGATGCGGTCCTGCACGAAGAGCGCGAGGGCATCCGATTCGGCCCGGCGGTTCTCCTGCGTGCCAGGGATGCCGGCGGTGGTGCGGCCCGCGGAACCGTCGGCCGCCTGGGTGTAGACATCATCCCACTGGAAACGGTCGGCAAAGTCGTTGTGCCACCGCGCCCCCGCCTCGAGGCTGTGGGCGACGTCGCCGGTGTGGAAGGTCCAGAAGGCGAGCGCATCAACGCCCTCGGCGCCGTAGGCGCGGTTGTTGGCCCGCACCCGCAGCCGGCCCGCCGCCTCCCCCTTCAGCACGTCGATGATCTCGGTGCCGTGCTGGCCGGCGAGCGCCTCGCCGAGATTGAGATATGCCCCGGTGCCGACGCTGGCGCCGTCGAGCTTGTACCAGTTGCGCGCGAAGTCCGTGCGGTAGGCCGTGAGGCTCAGCGTGAGGGTGTCGGAGGGCTTTACCACATAGCGGGCGGAAAGGCGTTCCTGCTCGGTGATGATCTCGTCGTAACGCGACGCAGCGTAACGGCGGAAGGGGTTGGCCCGGAAATCCCCGTCGGTCAGGCCGAGGTAGGTCTCGTTCGCATCGATGTCGGTGCGGCCGTATTTGAATTCCAACGACTGCGGCAGGGTGCCTTTGAAGTCGAAGCGGAGTTTCACCATCGGCTCGTTGCGGTCGAAACCGGTCTGGTTCGATCCGGCGTACGCCCCCGAAGGGGACGCGTCGATCGTCTTGAAGCCGTCGGTCTCGCGGTAAACGTTCTCCACCAGATAACCCACGGTCGCCCACGAGGTCTCGAGCCGGCCGCCGTACGAGGCGTGCAGGCGCACGTCGCGGTTGCTGCCGAACGACGCGCTGAGGTAGCCGCTGGCCTCCCGCGGAATCGGGGTCGACAGGTAGTTGATCACCCCGCCGGTGGACTCCGGACCGTACTTGATCTGGCTTGAGCCCTTCAGGACCTCGAGTCCGCTCATGCGCCCGGTGTTGGGGGTGTAGTAGGCGGCCGGATCGGAGTAGGCGGCCGGGGCCATCAAGATGCCGTCCTCCATCACCGTGATCTTGCCGTTCCGGGTGGTGGATACGCCGCGCAGCGAGACGTTGGGGAACAGGCCGTAGCCGTCCTCCTGTCGCATGTAGACGCCCGGGGTGCGGCGGATGACCTGATTGAGGTCATCAAAGGCAAAGGTCCGAATCTCGCGCGCCTCGATGAACACGCCCGAGCCAGGCAGGCGTTCCACATTCTCCTTCGAGCCGATCACGCTGACCGCGGCGAGAGCGACCACGTCGCCAAACCCGGTAGTGTCCTGCGCAGCCGGCGTCTTCACCTCTTGGGCGGACGCGGCCGTGTACGCTGCCAGACTGGCAACGACGCCAGTGATCAAGACGACAGGACCGGTGACTCGGAACGTAGGCATGACGATGAGGCCTCAAAGCGAAGTTGGGACTCGGTCTCAGTCAACATAAAAGAGACAGAGTCTCAAATTCAGTATGATATTGAGACTGACTCTAGCTTTCTCGGCATGGCCGATCTGTCGGCGCGATTGACCCCGGACGGGGGCTCTCGTTTAACCCGCGCATGGTCGAGAGCCTTACGGTGAATCTAGGTGAGCGCAGTTATCCGATTTTCTTCGGCTCCAACCTGAATGGCCGTATCCGGAGCGACGTGGAGGCCGCGCGGGCGGCAGGGCGGAAGGTCGCCGTGGTGACGGACGCCAACCTGGCCCGGGCGCAGGGAGCCGCGTTGACCGAGGCCTTTGGCGACGCGCCGGCGTTGGTGTTGCCGGCGGGGGAGGAGACCAAGTCCCTTTCCGAGTTTGGCCGGGTGCTCGATTTCCTCGCGGAGCATCGGCTCGACCGGTCGGCCGTGTTGTTTGCCGCGGGCGGGGGTGTCATCGGTGACCTCGCCGGGTTTGCCGCGGCGGCCTTTCTGCGTGGCATCGAATTCCGTCAGGTACCAACCACCTTGCTGGCCATGGTCGACAGTTCGGTGGGCGGGAAGACCGGACTCAATTTGAAGGCGGGCAAGAACCTGGTCGGCGCCTTTCATCAGCCGGCCGCGGTGTACATTGCGACGGATCTGCTGGGCACGCTGCCGGCGCGCGAGTTCGCCGCCGGCATGGCCGAGGTCATCAAGACCGGCCTGCTGGGCGACGCCGGTCTCTTTGCCCGCCTCGAGCGCGAGCCGCTCACCGTCCGCAGCACAGACCTGGCGGCGATCGTGCGCACCTGCTGTGCGCTGAAGGCGCGGGTGGTTGAGGCGGACGAGCGCGAGACGGCGAAGGAGGGCGGGCGCGCCCTGCTGAACCTCGGCCATACCTTCGGCCACGCCATCGAACAGGTCACCGGCTACGGCGCCTACCTCCATGGCGAAGCCGTCGCGATCGGCCTCGCCGCCGCGGCTCGGCTGTCGCAGAAGCTCGGATACATCGAGGATGCTGCGGTGGCGCGGATCGAGGCGGTGCTCGCCGCCCACGCGCTGCCCGTGCGCCTTCACGCCCCCCTGCCGCTCGATGCGCTGCTCGCCGCCATGGCCCGCGACAAGAAGGTCCGCGCCGGCGCGCTCCGCTTTGTCGTCCTTCGCCGTCTCGGCGAGGCCGCCACCCAGGGCGGCATTGCCCCCGACCTCGCCGCTGCCGCCTTCCGCGAAGTTGGCGCGGCGTGACCTGGACGCCGCCCCCACCTCTCGCGCCCGACCTTTGACATGCGCCCGGCGACGTGCGACAGCTCTTGGTCGCGCCTCCCGGCTTCCCGCCTTTTTCTCCGCGTCCCGACTTCCTCCGCTCCCATCCTCCATGTCTGCCATCGACGAAGGCATCGTCCGCGAGTACTTCGAACAAAACGGCTTCCTCGTCCGCCAGGTGCGCAAATACCAGGTGACCGCCCGCCGGAAGAGCGGTGACGAGGAGATCGACCTGCTCGTCTACAATCCGGCCTGGGTGCGGGACTCGCGCAAACCCGACTTCCTGCTCTTCTCGAGCGAACTGCCCTACCTCCACCGGGCCGTGGTGTCGGTCAAGCCGTGGCACACCAACGTCTTCTCGCCCGCCATCCTCAAGGGCAGTCCGGAGATCTTCCGTTTTCTCGAGGAGAACGTGGTCAAGGAGGCCACCCGGCTTTTCCCGGCGTCGGGCGACGAGGACACCGGCGACCTGACCAAGATCCTGGTATTGCCCAGCCTCCCGACGGCCGAGCCGTTCCGTTCCCAGAGCGTGGCCTTGCTCAAGGAGAGGGGCGTCGACGCGATCATCTCCTTCCGCGCCATGCTGCTCGACCTGCTCGAGAAGATCGAAAGCAACCAGAACTACACCAAAAGCGATACGCTTCAGGTCATGCGCATCCTCAAGAACTACGACCTGCTCAAGGATGCGCAGTTGGACCTGCCCGGGGCGCGCAAGGGAAGGTCCTGAGAAAATCACACAGGCCAAAGGTCCGGCGCTCAAGGAGCGCCAAGGTCCCCCGTGTTGCCCAACCGCGCTTTTCTGGCTGAACCTTGAAACCTTTGTTTGAGATTTGGAATTTTGGCGTCTGAGATTTTTCCCGTGATTCACCCCACTGCGATCGTCGAACCCAACGCCGTGCTCGGCGCCGAGTGCGAAATCATGGCCGGCGCGATCGTGACCCGGCACAGCGTGCTCGCTGAACGGGTGGTGGTGCATCCGCACGCCGTCGTCGGCGGGGATCCGCAGTACCTCAAGTTCGACCGCGCCACGGCGTCGCGGGTGGAGATCGGCGCCGGCTCGGTCGTGCGGGAGAATGTCACCCTCAACCGGTCCATCCACGCCGGGCAGGCGACGGTGGTCGGGGCCCGCTGTTTTCTGATGGCGAACTCGCACGTCGGCCACGACTGCGTGGTGGCGGACGACGTGGTCCTGGCCAACAACGTCATGCTCGCGGGCCACGTCACGGTCGGTGCGTACACGTTCATCGGCGGTGGCGCCGGCATTCACCAGTTCGTGCGTATCGGCGCGAGTGCGATGGTGGCCGGACTCGCCCGCATCACGCTCGATGTGCCCCCGTTCACCATGGTGGCCGAGCGCGACGAAGTCATTGGGCTCAATTTGGTCGGTCTCAAACGACGGGGCTTTTCGCGCGAGGCGATCCGTGAGCTGAAAGAAGCGTTTCGTGTCGTGTTCTTCACGTCGGGCAACATCCGGACCATCGCCGCAGCGCACGCGGCCACAGTCACGACCCCGGAGGCGCGCCACTTTCTCGACTTCTTCGCGGGCGGGAAACGCGGCTTCGGCCGGGCGCGGCGCGAGGGCAGTGCGGACGGCGCCGATTCGGCACGGTCTGTGCAGGAGTGACGGCATGAAACCGCTGGCCCTGACCTGTGGCGATCCGGCCGGAGTGGGGCCGGAGATCATCGCCGGCTGGCTGGCCCGCCATCCTCAGGAAGCCGCGGACGTGGCCGTGCTCGGACCGCACCGCTGGCTCGACACCCTGCCGTTGCGGGCCGAGCAGAGGATTGCCGTGGGGTTGGAGGAGTTCACCGCCGTCCCGGGCGTGCCGACGGCCCAGGGGGCCCTGGTGGCGTGGGCTGCCATGGACCGCGCTGCGGCCGGCTGCCGGCTCGGGGAATTCTCCGGGGTGGTCACCGGTCCGGTCAGCAAGGCCCGGCTGGCCGCGATCGGCTATGGGCATCCCGGGCAGACGGAGTTCTTCGCCGCGCACTGGGGCGGCCAGCCCACCATGGCGTTTTGCGGGGGACGCCTCCGCGTGGTGCTGCTCTCCTGGCACGTACCGCTGCGGTCGGTGCCCGAGCAGCTCACGGCCGACAACGTTGTCCGGTCGGTGCGCGCGGCCGACGAACTGGCCCGCGCCTTTGGGGTCAAGGTGCCCCGAATCGGCGTCTGCGGGCTCAATCCGCATGCCGGCGAAGACGGACTGCTGGGCACCGAGGAGCGGGAGATCCTCGATCCGTTGCTCGACACCCTTCGGGCTGAGTTCCCCGGCCTATCCCGCAGCCAACCTGGCGACACCCTGTTCGCCCGCCAGCTCCGGGGGGAGTTCGATGTGGTGATCGCCTTGTACCACGACCAGGGGCTGGCCCCGCTCAAGGTGATCGATTTTGACGAGGCGGTTAACGTCACGCTTGGCCTGCCGCATGTGCGCACGAGTCCGGACCATGGCACGGCCTTTGGCCTCGCGGGCAAGGGCCAGGCCTCGGGCACGAGTTTCGCCAACGCGGTCACGGTCGCGCGCCAGCTGGTGGCGTTGCGCAGCACGTAGACGAGCCGCGCGCTTGCGTTGCCCGTCCTCCGGGCGATAGTGCGGCGTCATGTCTGCTGCGTCCGACACCATCGCCCCCGTGCCTGCTCCCGCCTCCGCGCCGGCGTTGCCGGAGGGGGTGCGCCTGGGGAACGAGAACCTCGTGCGCGTGACCGAGGCGGCCGGCACCAAGGTCACGGCATTGATCGCCCGGGAGCAAAAGGGGCAGTTCCTGCGCATTGCCATCACCGGAGGCGGCTGCAACGGCCTCAGCTACAAGCTCCGGTTTGCGCCGGAGCCCAAGCGGGGCGACATCCTGGTGCGGACGGCTGGCATCGAGGTGATCGTGGACGCCAAGACCGCCCTCTACCTGAAGGGGACCGTGCTCGACTACTCGAACAAGCTCATCGCCGGCGGTTTCAAGTTCTCCAACCCCAACGCGAAGGCGAGTTGCTCCTGCGGGGAGAGCTTCAGCGTCTGAGCAAAGCGCTTACGCGCAAATCTCAACCCCCAAGCGGCCAAATCCCAAAAGGCAGCGCGGCGCGTTTGGCGCCGCAGGGGGCAGCGAAGGCAGGACTGATGCTCTGAACGCTGCCGGCTTCGAGTATTCATCGCCGTTGTTTGGGATTTGGACCTTTGTGATTTGTGATTTATCGACGGAGCTACGCTCCGCCGATCCCCACTTCGTGATTGTCTTCCCGGCATCCCGGGGCAGGATTAAGCCGCCCTAGCACAAGAAAACCTCTCATTGATGGCCAACTCGTCTCCCTCCAGCGGCGGCCGCCCTGGTTACTATCAGCGTCGCAACAACGACCCGTTCGCGAACATCCGTCGCAACAATCGCATCCGGGTCCCGTCCGTCCGGGTCATTTCCCCCGAGGGTAAGCAGCTCGGCATTTTGCCGACCGAGAAGGCCCTGCAGTTGGCCACCAGCGTCGGCCTCGATCTGGTCGAGGTTGCCCCCAACGCCACCCCGCCGGTGTGCCGGATCATGGATTTCGGCAAGTACGTCTACGAGGAGCAGAAGAAGAGCTCCCACTCGAAGGCGACGGCGAGCAAGATCAAGGAGATCGAGTTCAGCGCCCGCATTGCCGACGGCGACTTTCACACCAAGCTGCGCCACGCCGAGGAATTCCTCGCCCATGGCAACAAGGTGAAGCTCCGGCTCAAGTTCCGCGGCCGCGAGCTCGCCCACACCGAGATCGGTTTCGCCGTCATGCGGAAGGCGCTCGATGAGCTGAGTGGCATGGGCCACCCGGACAACGAGGCCAAGCTGATGGGCAAGCAGATCAACGTCATGCTGACGCCCCATCCGGTGAACAAGCGCAAGCCGAAGTTCCACACCGCCGAGGAACTCCAGAAGCGCGCGCCGCAAGAGGCGCACGAACACTCGGACTGAGGCGCCGCGATGAGTCGCCGCCTCGCCCGCGGTTGGATGGCCCTGCTGGTCGCGCTGGTCGCCGGTTGCATCCTGCCGTCCGGCCCGCTCGCTGCCGCCGCCCACAGCGGCACCCGCACCCCGCCGCCCGCGACCGTACGACTCGGCGGCGAGGAGTACGTCGAGGCACGCGCCGTCTTCGCCCGCTTCGGCCTCAAGCCCGTGGTGCTCGAGGCCGGACGCCGGCTCCGGTTCGAGAGCGCGTGGTCCAAGATCGAACTCGAGGCCGACCGGCGCGAAGCACTCGTCAATGGCCTGAGGGTCTTTCTCGGTGCCCCGGTCCTCGTGCACCGCCGCACCTTGCACCTGAGCAAGATCGACGCCGACCGCCTGTTCACGCCCATCCTGCGCCCCGCCACCTACGCGGCGTCCGCGCCGGCGTTGAAAACCATCGTGGTCGACGCGGGACACGGCGGACGCGACACCGGCACGCAGAATCCGCGGCTGAAGCTGGACGAGAAAGGGGTCACGCTCGACGTCGCGCGCCGCCTTCAGGTCCTGCTCGAGCGCGAGGGCTACCAGGTCGTGCTCACCCGCACCGACGATCGGTTCGTCGACCTCGAGGAACGAGCCGCCATCGCCAACCGCGCCAAGGCCGATCTGTTCGTCAGCATTCACTTCAACGCCGTGGCCAACGCTCCCACCGTGCGCGGCACCGAAACCTACATCATGACGCCGCGCCACCATGCGTCGACCCAGCCCGAGCGCGACAAGTCCATGGTGCCGACCTTGTATCCGGGCAATGCGCGCGATGTCTGGAATGCGGTGCTCGGCTACCAGATTCACCGGCAACTGCTCGACCAGCTCGGAACCTTCGATCGCGGGCTCAAGCGGGCCCGATTCAAGGTGCTCACGTTGCTCGACTGCCCCGGGGTCTTGATCGAATCGGCGTACCTATCCAACGACGCCGAGGCCGAAAAGGTGCGCACCGCTTCGTACCGCGACCGTCTCGCCGAGGCCATTGCCGCCGGCATCCGGGCCTACGGGGTCCAGCTCGAGGCGGCGAAAAAGGGCTGACCCGGATTCGGCGGGCAACAAAAAAGGCGGACGCTCGGTGCGTCCGCCTTGCGCCGACCGCCGATGGGCGCGGCTCAGAGTTTTTCGACGATGCGATCGGCGAGGCCGTACTCGATCGCTTCCTTCGCCGTGAGGTAGAAGTCGCGGTCGGTGTCGCGTTCGATGCGTTCCAGGGGCTGGCCGGAGGCCTTGGCGAGGATCTGGTTCAGCTCCGCCCGGATCTTCTCCATCTCCTGGGCCTGGATGTTGATGTCGGTCGCCGGACCGGTGAACCGGCCCGAGATCAGCGGTTGGTGAATGAGCACGCGAGCGTGCGGGTAGAGCAGGCGACGGCCTTTCTTCGCTCCGCTGAGCAGGATCGAACCCATCGACGCCGCCATGCCCGTGACCACGACCGTGATCGGCGACGAGATCATTTGCATCGTGTCGAACACCGCCATGCCGGCCGTGATCGAGCCACCCGGGGTGTTGATGTAGAAGGTGATCTCCTTGCCGGGGTCGACGGCCTCGAGGTAGAGCAGCTTTTCCGTCATGTCCTTCGCCGTCTCGTCGGTCACGGCGCCCCAGAGGAAGAGCTTCCGCTGTTCGAGAAATTTGCGCTGCACGATCGCACCGACCGGAGCGGCGGCGGCCTTCTCCTTTGTTTCCGTCTCCTCGTCATCGTCCTCGTCGTCGTCGAGACGGGGCAACGGAGCGTTCAGGCCAGGTTGGAGATGATCGAAATGCATAGGCCGCCAACGTTGGTGCTCGGACGCATTTTGGCAAGGGCTGGCCTTGGACCGCGTCTTGGATTCTGCCGGGGTGGCAGGGTGCGTCCCTGCGCCCGCTGCGAACACGGCCGGACCTGCGTCCACCGTCCGGCCTGCGACCGCGCCGCTCAAGCGACGCGCGGAGGGGCCCGCGTTGACCGTGGGCAGTCGTCCGGCTTGGGCAGGCACGCCGCGGCGCAACGCGCCCGCGATGTCCGCCGCGCCGGGTGCATGCGTAGGCCCAGGTCGGATACGTCGGCATTCATGCTTCCCGTCTGCAGGTAAGAGCATGCGTAAGGCACTGGCGTTTGGCCGGCGGAATTTTACGAAAGGCGCGCCGTCTCGTGCCGATAGCAGAGGGAACGATTTTTCGTCCCATGATCGCCGAGCTCTCCTCCCTGTCTGGCAGCGGCCTGTCTCCCGAAGACCTCATTCGGGGGGTAAAGGACCTGCCGTGCGCGCCCAAGGTGCTGCCGCGCCTGAAGCGGGTGCTGGGTGATGCCAATGCCTCGCTCGACGAGATCGTGGGCTTGATCCGGCTCGATCCGGCCATCGCCGCCCGGGTGCTGCAGGTGGCGCACAGCGCCTATTACAGCCAGGGTTTGCGTTCGTTGAGCATCGAGATGGCGGTCCAGCGCATCGGCTTTGCCGAGGTCTACGACTTGGTGTCGTACGCGGTCGCATCCCAGGTGCTGATCCGGCCCCTCGAGGTGTATTCGATCGAGGCGGACGAGCTGTGGCGCCAGTCGGTCGCCTGCGCCCTGGCCGCCGAGTGCCTGGCGGCCCGCACGGGCGAGGACCGTCAGGTCGCCTACACGGTCGGTCTGTTGCACGGCCTGGGCATGGTCGTGGTCAACGCCTGGTCCCGTGAGCATGCGCCCATGCTGCGGCTCTCCACGGCCGGACTGCCGCGCGAGGCCACCGAGGCCGAGCGCAGCTTCTTCGGCTTCACCCACGCCGAGGTGGGGTCCGCCCTTCTGCGCGACTGGGAATTTCCGCTTTCGATGTCCGAGCCGGTCCGTTGGCAATACGTGCCGCGCGCCTCGGTGGGCCACGTGCGCATGGCCAGCCTGTTGCTCGCGGCCAAATGGCTGCGCAGCGCCGCCTGCGCCCCGACGGCGGTCCCGCCGCCCTTGCCCGATCCGGGCCATCTTCAACCGTTGGGTCTCAACCCGGCCGTCCTGCCGGTCATGGTTCCCGATGTGGTCCGCCGGCTCAAGGAAGTCAGTTCGCTGCTCGACCTCGCCCTGCCTTTCCAGGCCGCGGAAGGCCGTCATCGGTTCCCCGTTCCGCCGGGACACGCCGCCTGAGGCGGTGCCCCGTTGCCGTGAGTCGCGGCGCCCGAGGGCGCCGCACCGGCGCGTCACGAGACGCGCGAGTAGATCTTCTGCAGCATGCTGGCCGACGCGGCCGGCACCGGCGTGGCAGGCTTCGCGGAAGCGAGGCTGGCGCGGAGCAGGAGCTGCTCGTTTTCCTTGTCGAGCTGGATGATCTGGAGAATGCGCGCGCGGGTCTTCTCGAGCAGCGCCTGGGTCGGTCCGTCCTTGGCCGAGGCGGCGGGCAGGGCGCGGAGTGCGATCAGCGAGGCATCGAGGCGCTCCAGCAGCTGGCGTTTGCGCTCCAGCAGGGCGGCGTCGGGCGTCCGCTGGTGCTGGCGCAGGAACCGGTTCTCATCGAGCACGCACTGATGCAGGTCGTCGCACAGGGCTTGGTGTTGCTCGAGGAGGTTCGGTGAGGTCATGGGGCGGTGGAGGGAGGCGTCGTCGCCGGGACCGGCGCCGGCTTGGGCTCCTTGGTCTCGAAGACGGAGGTCATGTGTTGACCGAGATTTTGCCTCCAGTCGAGATGCGACCGTCGCCACGAGGCCATGCGGCCGAGCTCCGCGAGATTGGGCAGCTGGGCGGGATCGATGGCGGCGGCGATGCGTTCGTACGTCGACGCAGCCCGGTCCGTCATGCCGAGTCGCTCGTAGCAAAGGGCGAGCTGGTAGCTGACCGGCAGCTGCCACGAGGGTTCGTCGGAGAGCGCGGCCAGCGCGGTGTAGAGGGTGTGGGCGTTGAGCGGATCGCCGTTCTGGAAAAACTCGTTCGCGAGCTGGTTGCCGGTGCGGCGCTGCCAGTAGGCCCAGCGCTTGGGGTCGGTGGCGACGCGGGACTTCTCCGCGCGCAGCAGGTCGAGCGTGACCGCCAGGGCTTCCTGGGTGCGGCGCAGGGCATGCAGGTCGACCGCGAGCAGGTAACGGGCTTCCGGCACGTTTTCGTCGTCCGGCCATTGTTCGAGGTAGTCACGGAAGGTGCGCACGGCGCCTTCGAGGTCGCCGCCGAGATGCTGCGCATAGGCCGCCTTGAAGTGGGCGCGGGCGCGGTCCTCCGGCACGAGGTCGAGCAGGCGCAGGCGGGAGAAGAAGCGCTGGGCCTCGGCGAAGTTGCCCGACTGGAAATGGGTTTCGGCAATCTCGAACTGCGCGGTCTTCGCGAGCTGCTGGTAGTGGTCGAAGCCCTCCTTGGGCAGCTTCAGCGTCGAGTTGATCACGCTGTAGAACCGCGTGATCGCGATCTGGTGTGCGCCCATGGCGCGCTGCGTCCGGCCGAGGTCGAGCAGGACCTCCGGTACGCGGGCGTCACCGGGGTAGTCCTTCAAAAAGCGTTCGAAGACCGCGACCGCCTTGGTCAGCGTGCCTTCCTTGCGGTGCATGCGGGCGAGGCCGAGCAGCGCCTCCTGCACCTGTTCCGGGGTGGTCAGGGTGTTTTTCAGCACCTGGTGGTACGCGATGGCGGCGGCGTCGAAGTCGCCGCGGTCGCTCAGCCCCTTGCCCAGCTTGAGCAGGCTCGCGAGCTCCTCCGTCACGGCTCCCTCCACCGCCGGCGCCGGCGCCGCCTCGACCTGGGCAGGTGCGGCGGCTGTCTCCGTCTCCGCCCGAAGGAGGGCGGACAGGAGCAGGCCGGGCACGATGAGCAGGGACGAGGCGGAACGCAGGCGGCGGACGGTGGACATTAAGGGAGCCGATTATAGGTGGCAGAACTGGGCGGCATCGGCGTGGAGGGAACGGCTTGGCGAGGCACCGGGACCATGAGGGTGGTGCCCGCTTCGCCGGCCTTCGTGCCGGGCAGCAGGAAAAAGGGAAGAAAGTCCTCCGGACGGACCGTGGCGTGAAGCTCGTCGACGAGGATGGGACTCGGCGTGCGCTCTGGCCCGGCTTTGGCCGGAGGGGAGCTTGCTCCCCCGGTTGAGGTTGGACCCCGTTCGGCGACCGTTGCCGTCGACTCCTCGTCCGTGGCCGCGACGGGTGTCGGGTCCTGTACGGGCAGGGAGGCCTGGGTGACGATCGTTGCGTCCGACGGAGACGGACCAGTGACGGTCGTCTCGTCGGTAGGGGCGAGGCTCGCCGGCCAGGGCGCAGGCGGCGGCGGTGCGAGCTGAAATCTCAGCGGCACCGGACCGACTTGGCGCAGGTAAGGCGACGGAGCCTCGGGTTCCACGCGCACCGGTAACCCCGCCGAAGGACGGGGTCGCGGCGTGCCCACGGCATACTCGGGCAGCAGCACCGGAAGGAGCAGCAGCGCGAGCATGCGCGAGGACGGACGCACCCGTGAGGGGGTGCGCGTTGGTTCGCGATGGTTCATTACGTGAAAGACATTCCATGTTATGGATCGTCTGATTTGCCCGCGCTCAACATCGGCACAACGCGGTCGATCTGTAGGGTTTCCCCGGGTGAACCCCCTGTGTCCAAAGCTGCTTCCGGCCATGGAATTGCGCGACCTCGTGCATTGACCTCCTGGCGTCGTCGGACTTCCTTCAACCCATGCTACCCCGTACCCTTCGGCACGCCGCCCTTTGGCTCGGCGCCGCCGCCTTCGCGTTCGTTTCCGTCGCTCCCGCCGCCGAACCGCTCAAAGCCCTCCTGATCACGGGAGGCTGTTGCCACAACTATGCATTTCAGTCCCAGGCCCTGACCGAGGGGATCAGTCGCACCGTCCCCGTGCAATGGACGGTCATCAATGAGGGTGGCCGCGGCACGCGTGCCCAGATCCCTCTTTACGACAACCCTGCCTGGGCCAAGGGCTACGATGTCGTGGTGCACAACGAGTGCTTCGCCGACACGACCGACGAGACCTACTTGCGCAAGATTGTGGCCGGCCACGGCGCCGGCGGCACCCCGGCCGTCGTGATCCATTGCGCGATGCACAGCTACCGCGCCGCGACCATCGACGACTGGCGCGAGTTTCTCGGGGTCACCAGCCGTCGTCACGACCACCAGAGCCGTTATCCCGTGAAGCTCGTGGCCCCCGACCACCCGGCCATCAAGGGCTTCCGCACCGACTGGGTCACGCCGATGGACGAACTCTACATCATCGACAAGGTCTGGCCCAAGGCCACCGTCCTCGCCGTCTCGCCCAGCGAGCGCGACGGACGCGAGCACGCCGTGGTTTGGACCAACGACTACCAGGGCACGCGCGTCTTCGGTACGACCTACGGCCACTCCGACGATACCTTCCGCGACGAGGCCTTCATCGACCTGCTCACCCGCGGACTGCTCTGGGCGGCGGGACGGCGATAGGGCGGGGCGTTCGGCCCGCCCGCGAAGGCGAGCCGCTCCGGTTGGCCTACGGATTCTGCGCCGCCGGTTTCGCGTGTAAGAGAAATTCCGATACCTCCGACCACCACGCGGCTCCGGGGTGGTAATCGAGGGTGTTGTGTCCGGCGGCGGCCTGTTCCCAGAGGCGCTTCGGTCCGGCGTAAGCGGCGTACAGGCGCCGTCCGAACTCCGCCGGTATGACCTCGTCGCGCCCCGCCACGACGATCGCCACCGGTCCGCGGTAGCGTTGGAGGGCGGCCACCGTGTCGTAACGGTCCCGCAGGATCAGCCGCACCGGCAGCCACGGATAGTGATGGGAGCCGACGTCGGGCAGGCGCGTGAACGGCGTGATCAGCACGAGTCCCTTCACCGCGTCGGGGAAGGCGGCCGCGAGACCGCCGGCCACGCCCGAGCCGAGGGACTCGCCGAGCACATGAACCGGCCGGTTGTCCTCGCGCTGCAGCTGCTGCACGGCCTCGCGTGCGGCGGCCATCAGGCTGGCTTCATCCGGTTGCCCGGGGCGCGCGCCGTAGCCCGGGTACTCGAGGATCGAAACTTCCCAGATACCGCCGCCCACGGCGCCGAAGCCGCGGACAAAGTAGGCTCGGTCGACGGCGGAGCCCGCATTCCCGTGCACCACGAGCAGGCGGGCTGCCGGACGGGTCCGGCCGGCGGGCGGCTCGCCGCGCCAGCCGATGGTCTGTCCCGCGGCATCGACCCAGGGGAGCAGACCGGTCGCGGCGGCCTCCGCGCGTTGGTTCATCTCCGTCGCGGTGCGCGGGAAGTAAATGAGGTGGCGCTGACATCCGGCGAGCAGGCCCATCACCAACAGGTACGGCAGGATCAGGAGCGCTGCGAGACGAAGCACGCGTCGGGCGACAGAGGATCGACGGGGCGTCATGCCGGCAGTACGTGACGAAAGGTTTCGCGTCGCAAGATTGCCGTGCGGGTGCGCCTGCCTTCACTGTGGCCCGATCCTCTCCTCGCTCCCCATGCCCGACCGCCTCGAATCCCACCGCGTCCAACCCGAAGGCTCCGCCCTGGCCCGCCTTGCTCCCTTTGGGGTGGGCGTGCGCAAGCCGAAGCATTTTCGCGACATGGTTTCCGTCGCGTGGCGCAACCGCGACAACCTCGGTTACGCCTGGAAGGTGCTGAGCAAGGGCGTGTGCGATGGCTGTGCCCTCGGCGTCGCGGGCCTGCATGACTGGACCATCCCGGGCGTGCACCTGTGCATGACGCGACTCAATCTGCTGCGTCTCAACACGGTGGGGCCGCTGGATCCCGCGTTGCTCGCGGATGTCGATGCCCTCGCGCGCATGGACAACCGCGCCCTGCGCGAACTCGGCCGGCTGCCGTATCCGTTCGTTCGTCGTCGTGGCGAGAAGGGCTTCACGCGCGTCTCGTGGGACGAGGCGCACGCCCGCCTCGGCGCCCGGCTGCGGCGCACGGATCCGCGCAAGCTCGCGTTCTTCATCACCGCCCGCGGCGTGACCAACGAGGTCTACTACATGGCCCAAAAGGCCGCTCGATTCCTCGGCACGCCGCACATCGACAACGCCGCTCGCCTCTGCCACGCGCCGTCGACGTCCGCCATGAAGGAGGTCGTCGGCGTGGCCGCGTCGACGTGCAGTTATCAGGATTGGATCGGCACCGACGTGCTCGTGTTCTTCGGTTCCAACCCCGCCAACGACCAGCCGGTCACGACCAAGTACCTCCTGCTCGCCAAGCAGCGCGGCACCAAAATAGTCATCGTCAACCCGTACCTCGAACCCGGCATGAAGCGCTACTGGGTGCCGTCGAACGCGGGCAGCGCGCTCTTCGGCACCGACCTCGCCGACTACTGGTTCCCGGTCGCGCAGGGCGGGGACGTTGCATTTCTCTATGGGACGCTGAAAGCGTTGCTCGAGCGCGGCGCCGTCGATCGCGACTTCATCGCCGCCCACACCACGGGCTTCGAGGCCCTCGTCGCGAAGGTGGCCGAACTCTCGTGGGAGGACCTGGAGAAATCGGCCGGCCTGCCCCGGGCGAGCATTGAGGGCTTCGCTGACCTGCTCGGCGGCGCGCGCACCGGCGTGCTCGTCTGGAGCATGGGCATCACCCAGACGTCCGCCGGCGCCGACGGAGTGCGCCTGATCCTCGACCTCGCGCTCGCTCGCGGCTGGATCGGCCGCGACTTCTGCGGGGCCGTGCCGATCCGCGGCCATTCCTCCGTGCAGGGCGGGGGAGAGATGGGCTGTTACGCCACCGCGTTGCCCGGCGGCAAGCCGATTACCGCGGCCAACGCGGACGCCCTCGAGCAGGCCTATGGCTTTCCCATTCCGCGCGACCTCGGCTACACCACGCCCGAGATGGTCGAGGCCGCCCATCGCGGCGAACTCGAGGTGTTCCACTGCCTCGGTGGCAACCTCCTGCGTACGCTGCCGGACCCCGATCACGTGCGCGAGGCCCTCGCCCGGATCCCCGTGCGGATTCATCAGGATATCATTCTCAACGACCAGATGTTCATCGAACCGGGCGAGGAGGTCTGGCTGCTGCCTGCCAAGACGCGCTACGAGCAGGACGAGGGCGGCTGCGAGACCAGCACCGAGCGCCGCATCATGTTCACCCCGGAAATCCCGCGTCAGGTCGGCGAGGCCCGCGCGGAGTGGAAGATCCTGCGCGACCTCGCCGCTGCCGCATGGCCCGAGCGGGCTCACCTGCTCGGCGGCGCCGACGGCTGGGCCCTGCGCGAGGAGATCGCGCGCATCGTGCCCTTCTACGATGGCGTGCAACACCTGCGGAAGACGGGTGACGCGTTCCAGTACGGCGGACGCCACCTGTGCGCCGGCGGTGCGTTTCCCTTGCCCGGCGGACGCGCGGTCTTCGCCACGCCCGACCTGCCCCCTCCGCCGCGGGTCGACGATGGCACCTTCTCGCTGCGCAGCCGCCGCGGGAAGCAGTTCAACACCCTCATCTACGCCGAGGTCGACCCGCTCAACGGTGCCGCCCGTGACGCCGTGCTGATGAACGCCGACGACGCCGCGCGCCTCCACCTCGTGCACGGCGATCCGATCGTGCTCCGCAATGCCCTCGGCACCTTCGAGGGCCGGGTCTTCCTCGCGCCCATCGCCGCGGGCAACCTCCAGATCCACTGGCCCGAGGGCAACCACCTCATCGATCGCGACCGCCGCGACGCCGATAGCGACACGCCGGACTACACCACACGGGTGCGTATCGAAAAGGTGGCGACACCCGTCGGCGCATGACCCCGGATGACGTCAGCCTCCACCGCTGGCGCCCAGGCGCACCGCTTGCGCCTGACACCGACCGGGTCGCCGTGGAGGAGCCGCTCGAACTGCGGGTCAACGGACGCAGCGTCGCCGTGGTCATGCGTTCGCCCGGACATGAGCGCGAGCTGGCCGCCGGATTCCTGTTTACCGAGGGCGTGATTCGCTCCGCGGACGATCTGCTCGACGTGCTCGTCTGTCACGACCTGCCGGACGGCCAGTCGGGCAACGTGGTCGACGCCGTGGTGCCGCCGTCCGTGCCGGTGGATTTCGATCGCCTCACGCGCCACGTCTTCAGCGCGTCCAGTTGCGGACTCTGCGGTAAGGCCACCCTCGACGCCGTCCTGCAGGCGTTTCCCCCGGTGCCCATGACTCATCGCTTTCTGCCGGAGACCCTCTCCGCCTGGCCGCGCCGTTTGCGCGAGGCCCAGCCGGGTTTCGGTGCCACCGGCGGCGTGCATGCCTGCGCGCTCTTTGGCCCGGATGACTCCCTCCTGGTCGTTCGCGAAGATGTGGGCCGCCACAACGCCCTCGACAAGGTGATCGGGCACGCCCTGCTCGCGCACCGGCTGTCGCTGGGCGGACACGGCCTGCTCGTGAGCGGCCGGATTGCCTTTGAGTTGGTGCAGAAAGCCCTCGCCGCCGGTATCGGCCTGATTGCCGGGATCGGTGCGCCAACGACGCTTGCCCTGGACTGCGCCCGCCGCGGGGGCGTCACGGTCGTGGGCTTCCTGAGGGACGACCGCTTCAACGTGTACACCCATCCGGAACGGCTCGGGGCCTGAAATCCGGACAAAAAAAGAGCCCGCCGTGTACCCCTACACGGCGGGCATTGCTTTCTTAGTTACCCCAAAAATCCCCCGCTAAGCGGAGGAGATGGGAGGAATATCGGCCCACCCTGCCATTCACTCAAGGACGATCTTTAGCTTGTGCAGGTCAGTAGCTGGAGGACTCACCCACATAAGCCCGAGCGTCTACTGGCTGGGAAAGGCTCTCGCTCCATCGGGATTAAGCCGTTGATGAAGAGATGGATGTGCCGTACGTGGAATAAGGATCCGCTATAAGGGCCGTGAGGGCTTTGGCCCGCTCAAGGCCCGATCAGCTGCCGTTGTTCGATTTCACTGACCAAACCCCAGCCGCTGATTTCGTCCAGAATGCCGAGGCCTTGCACCACCGTGGTGCTGCTCCCTTGCGGCAGGTGAAGCTCGAGGCGTCGCTCGTAGGGCGATGAGGTGGGACTGCGTTCGGTCCATGTAACCGGCGCTGAGCCAGTGCCCACGAAACGCCAGGCCAAGCGCGATGGCTCCGCCGGGTCGCCCGTCCACGCCAGCCAAGGCAGGGCCGTGATTGCCTCCTGGGTCCGGATCCGCAGGCCACCGGTCGCATCGATCTCAACCTGCACCCATGGGGTGCCGTCCGGCCCGCGGAGCCGGTAGTGCCCCGTTGGCGGTCGGCCGCGCCAGGTGAGTTCCGCCTGGTCGCCATCGGTGGTGGCGCTGAGCCCCGCCGCGCGGTCGAGCCCCTGCCATTGCCAACCGTCGCCGCGGCGGGGGCCTCGCTGTTGAAAGTGGATGCCGGTGATGACCCGTTCCGGGTTCAGGCGGGCCGGGCGCCCTGCTTCCCGTTCCGCCAGCATCCGCGCGCCGGCTTCGCCGACGGTGTCCTGTTGTCCGATCGGCGTGGGCAGCGTGGGCACGATCGCGTCGTGCAGCAGCTCGAGTCGCCACGGCGAAAGACGCAGCGACGTCTCCTGCGGCCAGACGATCTCAATTTCCGTTCTCGTGCGTGGGATGGCCCTGGGCCGGTCTGGCGTGGTGGTTCCAGCGTGGGCTTCGGCGGACTCGGTGTCCGGGCCGGATGGGTCGGCCGATGCGTCCGCTGAGCGCGGAGCGTCGTCCTGGGCGGGCGGCGGGGCCACGTCGTCGCCCGAGGTTTGGCGCGTGTCGCGGTCGGCGGTAGGGGATTTATCACTACGTGCCGCCGTCCCGTGCTTCGACGAGTCCGCGGGTGCCGCGGTGGCAGGGGCAGCGGCGGATACGGCTGCGGGCGCGTTGCCGGCCGCTTCGTTGACCGCTCCGTCTCTGGCCGTGTCGCCCGTTCCGCCGGCAGGAGCCTGGGCAAGGGGAGGTGCGCCGCCCCGTTCTGCCTTCGAGGAGGCGGACGACGGACCGGGCCGTGCGGCGTCCGCGGGTGAGGCTGCGGGCGGGGGAGACGGTCTCGCTGGGTTTGGCTCCGACGCAGTCCGAGGCGAGGGTCGTGACTCGGGCCGGGAGGCGGATGACGCTACGGTTGGGTTTGAGGCGGGCGCAGCCGACGCGGGCGGCCGAGGCTTCTTCGCCGCGACGGGTTCGTCTTCGGGTTCCCGCGCGTCCGCCACGGTCCGTGGCGCCACGTTCGCATCCCACGCTTGGCGCGCTGCGGTGTCGCCCGCCGCTGCGGCAAGGGTGCCGCGGCGCCAGAAGAGGACGGTGATCAGCCCCGCGACGATCAGTCCGGCGACGGTCCACCCCACGGCTCGCCCGCGGCCGCTGCGGGGCAGTGCCACCCTCGGCTTGGCCTCGTCGTGGTCGCGCAGTTCCAAGCCCGTCACGGACTCGCCGGCGATTTCAACGGGTACGCTCTCCGGCGAAAAGAGCACTCCCGGCGGACGCGACACCGCTCGCACGCGGTACCGGCCGGGTTTGACCTGGGCAAACGCGAAGGATCCATCGCCCGACGACGTGGTCTGGCCGATCGGGCCGCCGTCCGGCGTCTCGAGTCGCACGTCGTGGCCAGACGCCGCCCGCCCACCCACGAAGACGTGCCCGGCCACCTCGAGGTCGGCGCCGGGATCGCGGGCGGAGAGAGGCTTGGCCAGGCCCCAGCTGTGCAGGTGTACGCCGCGTTCGGTCCGGGCTGCATAGCCAGCGAGGGCGGAGTCGGGCAGGGTGGTGAGCCCCCGCACGATCTCGCCCATCCGCAGGCGCACGGCCTCGATCGTCGCCGCCCGCGCACTGGTATCCTGATTGGCGATACAGGCTTCGTCGAAGGCCTGCTGGCTGACCGTGAGCCGCTGCCGGATCGCCGCCAGTTCCGCGGCGGCGGGAGCAGTGGCGCCGGCCGGTTCGATCCAGGTCCATTGCACGCTTTCGTCCGGGCGGTTGTGCGGTGGCAGCAGCACGCCGCGAAAGTGCGGCGCGAGCAGCGTCCAGTAGCTGAACAGTGACCGGGCGGCGGCCATCGGCCGTGCCGGTTGGCCGGGGCCGGCGGGCAGCACTGCGCACCGGTGGCGGACTTGGCCCGCGTCGGTCATCGCTCGAGGCCGCGGGCCACGGTGGCGAGCGTGACCAGCCGCCAGCGGTAGGCTTCACCGGCGGCGACCGTGAATTCGAAATGGCGCACCGCGGGGGCCGATCCGCGCTGGGCGAGGGCGGGTGCTTCCTGGGCGATGGCGTAGGTGCCGGCGGGCAGTTCGAGGCGCTCCGTCGCGCCCACCGCCACCGTGACCGCGTGTGCCGGTCCGTCCACGCGCGTCGCGGTGATGTGCCAGGCATAGGGGGCGAGGTTCTCGAGCCAGACCACGGCGGGCGGGACCGGTGGACGTTGCGGAGCTGACGCTGTCGCACATCCGAGGGTCACGAACAGGCCTGCCAGCGCCAAAACAGCGGCGGCCGCGCGCCCGAAGGCGACCGGAACGGCAAGGAGAGAGCGCATGGTCGGGAAAGGTCGGCCACGCTCCCTATCGGCACGGCGGCGCCCGATCCTCACTGAGAAATGCCTCTGAACTCGGGTGCTTTGAGGCGGGGCGAAGATCCAGAGTCGGACAAACCACCGTCGTCCAACCGGTTGGAGAATGCGTCGACGACGGAGGACGGAACGAATCCCTGTCCCATGGTCAGGCCTTGACCCGTGCCCGATTCGTTTCAACCTGCCCCCTCCGCCACTCACTGCCCGATGGTGTAATGGCAGCACAGGTGACTTTGACTCACCTAGTCATGGTTCGAATCCATGTCGGGCAGCCATTCGACGCGCCTCCCGTTGGTCGGCTTGCTCATGGCCTGCCGGCCGGGCAAACAAATGATGATGAAGGTAACGCCCGTCGAAGCGCGGCGAATGGCCCTGAGCAAGGGCCGGAGGCCCGCGCCGAAGGGCTGATCGGCACCGCCTGGCTCTCATGAACCTCCCTCTTCTCTTTGCGGACGCGCCTCCCGTTGGTCGGCTTGCTCATGGCCTGCCGGCCGGGCAAACAAATGATGATGAAGGTAACGCCCGTCGAAGCGCGGCGAATGGCCCTGAGCAAGGGCCGGAGGCCCGCGCCGAAGGGCTGATCGGCACTGCCTGGCTCTCATGAACCTCCCTCTTCTCCTTGCCGACGCGCGCGCCGCGGTGGGCGGCCTACCCAACGCCCCCGTCGTTTACGTCCTGCGACTGCAATCCGGGCAGCTCTACATCGGCAGCACCACCCAGCTACGCCAACGCCTGGCTGATCATGCATCGGGCCAAGCGTGCCACACGACCACCCGCGATCCGGCGGTGGCGCTGCTTCATCTCGAAACATTCGATTCCTTCACATCTGCCCGCACCCGAGAAGCCCAACTCAAGCGCTGGTCGCGCGCCAAGAAGGAGGCGCTGGTCCGGGGCGATGGCGTCGCGCTCCGCTTGCTGGCCCGTTCCCGCGAGATGGCCGCGGGCGCGCGTGGAAATCAATAAACACCTCATCCGTGCTTGGCTGTGTGCCGGCGCGGTTTTGGAGCGGTCGAGTTCCCCAAGACCAAACCAAGCTTGTCAGCGTGCCATGGCTAGCTAAGGTTGAATCAACCTTTTTTCATGCCGAACCAACTCTCCAAATCCAAGCGTCGCCAAAGCCTGGCGGAGCACGAAGCCGTGTTGACGGCATTGACGGAGATTGCGCGTCGGGAGGACACCACCGTCATGGCCCTGCTGCGTCGTGCGGCCCGGCAGTTGGTACGGGAAAAAGCCGCGGCAGCGGATCTGCAGCTGCGCGAGTTGGTGCTCGCCAAGGCACCGAAGATGCCTGCTCGCTTCAAGACCCCTGCGCAGGTGGCGCGCTTCAAACGTGCGCAACGCGAATTCGATCAGGTGCTGCTCGATCTGGCCCTCGTCAGTCCCCAAGCCATCCAGCAGCGCAACTCCGTCGCGCCGGCGTCCCGTCCGGTTCGGATGATCGATTTCCATTCCGCCCATGCCTCCGCGGCCGTCTGACGCCGAGCCGAGGCCGCCGGAGGACTTCGCCGGATTGCTGGCGACCCAGGAACCTGTGCTCTTGGTCGGAGGTCAGGCGGTCAATCTCTGGGCGTTGTATTACCAATCGCATACGGCGAACCTGGCGCCCTTCGTGTCCCGCGATGTCGACGTGCTCGGTGACCGTGAAACGTTGACGGCGCTGGGGCAGATTGCCGGCGCAAAGCCGCAGTTTTTTCCGGTCAAGCCGCCGACCAACGAGGTGGGGGTGGTGATCGCCAAGGACTCCCACGGGGTGCCGCTTCTGATCGAGGTGCTGCGCTACGTGCATGGCGTTTCCAACGAGGAACTGCGGGAGCCGGTCTATACGGTCGCCTTGGGCGATGTGAAGGTGCAGGTACCCAGCCCGATCGCGCTGCTCCAGGCCAAGATCGCCAATGTCGCCGATCTTGCGCAGTCCGGTCGCCAGGATGCTCGGCATGTCTTGATCCTCTCGCAACTCCTTCCGGCCTACCTGCGGGATTTGCAGCAAGCCGCGGTTGCGGGCGGACTGCCAGAGCGCAAATTGATCGACTACCTCGAGCGCTTGCTGGGAGTGATCACCACCGCGAAGGCGAAGAAGGTGCTGGAGCGTCTGAAGATTGATTCGGCCGCCTTGTTCGCCGGTCTCGGGGATCAGACGTTGCCCAAGCTGGCCGCATTTCTGCAAAAACGTCGACCGCGGGCCCGGTAGGCCTTGGGCGAGCCGGTTCTGGTTGGTTCTTCCCAGGGCGGCGGATCCGCGTGGTCTGGGGTCGCAACCACCAAGTTCGGGTGCACGAACTGTTTCCGCATCACCGCGACGAGCACGACACGACACGGTTCGCCACTCCCCCACGCGCTGCTGACGTGGCGGTGGAGCGGAGTCCATCCGTCGCGGGTGATGGCGTCCTCCGACTGCCACGCGACACCGTTGAAGAAATACTCCCGCCCATCCGCCCGCGTCGCCGCCAGCCGCCTCCGCTCAGGCCAGCCTCGTGTCCGGCAGGTAGTCGCCTGTATCCAACCGGCGGATATTCTCCGTCGTCACGCGGCTGATCTCGGTCAGCGCCTCGTGGGTCAAGAACGCCTGGTGCGCGGTCACGAGCACGTTGGGAAACGAGAGCAGGAGGTTGAGTTCGTCGTCGCGGATCAGCGTGCCGGAGTGGTCCTCGAAGAAGATGCCTTCCTCCTCCTCGTACACGTCGAGCGCGACGCCGCCGAGGTGGCCGTTCTTCAGCTGCTGCAGCAGCGCGGTCGTATCGATCAGCTTGCCGCGGCTCGTGTTCACGATGAAGGCTCCCGGTTTCAACCGGGCGAGCGTCTCCGCGTTGAGCAGGTGATGCGTGTCGGGCGTGAGCGGCGTGTGCAGGCTGAGGATGTCGCTCGCGCCGAGCACCTCGTCCAGCGTGCCGTAGGTCACGCCCGCCGCCGCGGCCCACGCGGGATCCGGCCGCGGATCGTGCGCGATCACGCGCGCGCCGAAGCCGAGAAAGATTTTCGCCACGAGCCGGCCGATCTTCCCCGTGCCCACCAGGCCGACCGTGCGGCCGTGCACGTCGAAGCCGATCAGGCCGTTGAGCGCGAAGTTGTGCTCGCGTACGCGGTTGTACGCGCGGTGGATCTTGCGGTTGAGCGTGAGCAGCAGGCCGACGGTGTGCTCCGCGACCGCGTGCGGCGAATACGCCGGCACGCGCGTCACCGCGAGACCGAGCGCCTGCGCCGCGGGCAGGTCCACATTGTTGAAGCCCGCGCAGCGCAGGGCCACGAGGCGGACACCACCCTCGCGCAGCGCCTCGAGGCAGCGCCGGTCGAGCGTGTCGTTGACGAAAACGCAGACCGCCTGCGCCCCGTGCGCGCTCGGCGCCGTCGCCGCGCCCAGCCGGAACTCGTGGAAACGGAAGCGCAGCGCCCCGCCGCCGGCCGCCCCGAGGTACTCGCGATCATAGGGTTTCGTGTCGTAAACGGCGACGTCGATCATGGCAGTGTGAGGGTGGAGGCACTACACGGTATCCGGCAAGTGGATGCCGTCGTCGCCGCGCGGTTTTGCCGCCGTTTCCGGACTCGGTTTACGCGCGCGTTTCGGGCTTCCCGTCTCCGCGATTTACGCCACCGTCCGTCCCTCTCCCGTCGGGGAGAAATGCGGACTTTAGCCGCAAGCCGGAAATAACAAAAAATTAACGACCCTTTCGCGACAAACCTGTTGACGGTATTTTTCCTTCGCCCATGGGTAGTGGCCTGTCGGGGAGGAAACCACAACCTGTTGTGGTCAACAACGCGTCAGTAAGTTCTAACAACTTTTGTTCGCTCACGGCTTTTTTGCGTCTGAAACCTTCATTTCGCGCCTGAGTCGCGCGTCATCGTCGTCTCATTTTTCACCGTTTCATCTTTCGTAACTCATCATGCAGAAGACATTTCAAGTAGGCGCCAAAACATTCGTACTCGATCAGGACAAGGCCGAGGCGGCCTTTGCGGCCAAGAAGGTCATCAACGGTCGCGAGACCATGACCTTTAACCTCCTGCCGCTGAAGTACCAGTGGGCCTACGATCTCTATCGCAAGATGAAGGCGAATCATTGGGAGCCGGAGGACATCCCGATGGGCAAGGACATCGAGCAGTGGCGCGACGAGAAGGTCGTGTCCGACGTCGAGCGGTGGATCATCCGCATGGGCATCGGCTACTTCTCCGCCGCCGAGGGCATCGTGGGTGACAACATCCAACACGTTGTCCGCGAACTCGTTACCGCCCCCGAGCTCAAGCTCGTGCTCGGCCGTCACGCCCACGAGGAGAACATCCACGCCGACTCGCTGCTCTACATGATCTCGTCGCTCGGCATCAACCCGCACGAGTGCGAGGCGATGTTCGAGGACGTCCAGACGATCGTGAAGAAGAACGAGTTCGTCACCCGCATTTCCCGCGACCTGCGCCGCGATCTCGATCTGACCTTGCCGGAGAACAAGAAGCTGCTCGCCCGCAACATCTTCGTCTTCGGCCAGTGCATGGAAGGGACCCAGTTCTACGGGCTCTTCGGCATGGTCCTGTCGCTCTACCGCCAGAACAAGTTCCCGGGCATCGGCCAGATGTTCCGCTACACCCTGCGCGACGAGTCCAACCACATCGAGGTCTTCCGCAACCTGTTCATGGACCTCGTCGAGGAGAACCGCGAGATCTGGACCACCGACTTCAAGGAAGAGCTGCGCCAGACGATGGCCGAGGCCGTCCAGCTCGAGAAGGACTTCATCCGTGACTGCCTGCCGGTCAACGCCGTGGGCCTCGCCGTCGACGAGTTCGTCACCTACATCGACTACATCGCCGACCGCCGCCTCGAAGGCGTCGGCCTCGCCCCGCTCAACGCCGGCCTGAAGAACCCGCTGCCCTGGCTCGCCGAGATGATGGATATCAAGAAGGAGCAGAACTTCTTCGAGGGTCGCGTCACCGAGTACCAGAAGGCCTCTGCCCTCAACGTCGTCTCCGACGACGAGCTCTAAGCTTTCCGGCGGGCGTCCGCACCGGTCGCCCGCCGCTGTCCTACCCCAACCCCTCCATCCCCTGTCCCGATCGTCGGTCACCGCCGCCGCCCGGGTTCTCTATTCTCCCGTTCCCGACCTCCGTTCGACCGCCGGCTTCCGCCTCCTGGTTTTTGTCACCTGTTTCCTGTTTACCGACTCCTTCTTCCCCTTCCTTCGATGAATCCTTCGCTCTCGCACGACCTCGCCCTCAAACGCGCCACCCACACTCCGGTCGAACATAAGCCCAACCACCCGTGGCGGGAGGCCGTCCCGTCCGACACCCCCCTGCTGCCCGAGATCATCTTGCTGGCCCCGCAGGGCGAGACGCGTTTTGACCTCGGCGAGATCGCCGACACCATCGGCAAGGCCGTAACCAACGTGCACCTCGCCCGCGGCGAGACGGGTAACATCTACACCGCCGAGGCCCGCACCTTCGTCGGCCGCATCGTCAAGGAGGTCGCCGGCAACCTCGCCGAGGCTTCCCTGCGCCAGTCTCCGCTCCGCATCTCGCTCAACGACCTCTACGAGCTGATCGAGAAGACCCTCGTCGACAACAACGCCTACGACGTCGCGAAGAGCCTTCTGCTCAACCGCTCCCGCAAGCTCGGCACCGCCTCGGCCCACTCCGCCACCTCCGCCGTGCGCGTCATCCGCCGCAACAAGCAGGTCGTGCCGTTCATCGAGCAGAAGGTCGAGATCGCCGTCCGCAAGTCCTTCCTCTCCCTCCACCGCGACTCCACCCCCGCCATCGAGATCACCAAGGCCGTCGCCGCCCGCGTGCTCGGTTCGCGCCAGTCCTTCGTCCACATCGAGGAGATCCAGGACATCGTGCAGGAGGAGCTCATGAAGGCCGGCCACTACAAGGTCGCCGAGGCCTACATCCTCTCCCGCGCGCTCCGATCTGAGCAGCGATCGACCCCCGACGGGTCGATCGCCCCGAGCGAAGCCGAGGGGCCCGCCGCGGCCGTTTCCTCCCAACCTTCGATGATCGTGGTCAAGCAGCCCAACGGCGAAAACGTCTTCTGGGACCGCGCCGACCTGCGCCTGCGCATCGAGTTTGCCCGCATCGGCCTGGACCTCTGCCTCACCAACGAGCAGATCGAGGCCGAGCTGCTCCGCTCCGTCTTCGACCAGATCACGCGCAAGGACCTCGACCAGACGATCATCCTCAACTCCAAGACGCTGATCGAAAAGGACGCCGACTTCGCCCGGTTCGCCGGCCGCATCCAGCTCACCTACATCTACGAAGAGGTGCTCGGCTGGGACATCGTTCGCGACGGCATCGGCAAGCTCAAGGCCGCCCACGTCGCCGCCTTCAAGAAGTACCTCGAGCGCGGCGTCGCCATCAAGCGCCTCAACCCCGCGCTGCTCTCCTTCAACCTCGACCGCCTCGCCGCCGCCCTCGATCCGTCGGCCGACCTCGAGCTCGACTTCCTCGGCATCCAGACCCTCTACGACCGCTACCTCATCATCGACAAGACGGTGAAGCCGTCGCGCCGCCTCGAGACGCCGCAGTTCTTCTGGATGCGCGTCGCCATGGGTCTCTTCCTCGGCGAGCAGGGCGACCGCGAGGCCCGCATCGCCGGCCTCTACGACCTCTACAAGAACCGCCGCTTCTGCAGCTCCACGCCGACCCTCTTCAACTCCGGCACGCTGCACTCCCAGCTCTCGTCCTGCTACCTCTACTACGTCGACGACAGCCTTGAGGGCATCATGTACCGCGGCATCGCCGAAAACGCCCAGCTCTCCAAGTGGGCCGGCGGCCTCGGCGGCTCGTGGACCGCGGTGCGTGGCACCGGCGCCCACATCGGCGGCACCAACGGCGAGTCCCAAGGCGTCATCCCGTTCCTTAAGCTGCACAACGACCAGCTCGTCGCCGTCAACCAGGGCGGCAAGCGCAAGGGCTCCGGCTGCGCCTACCTCGAGTCCTGGCACAACGACATCTTCGAGTTCCTCGAGCTGCGCAAGAACACCGGCGACGACCGCCGCCGCACGCACGACATGAACACGGCGAACTGGATTCCCGACCTGTTCATGAAGCGCATGGAGGCCCGCTCGCACTGGACGCTCTTCCGCGCCAACGAGGTCAAGGATCTGCACGAGCTCTACGGCAAGAAGTTCGAGGAGGCCTACCTCCGCTACGAGAAGCTCGCCGAGGAAGGGAAGCTCTTCGGCCAGAAGATCGAGGCCCTCGAACTCTGGAAGAAGATGCTCGCGATGCTCTTCGAGACGGGCCACCCGTGGATCACCTTCAAGGACGCCTGCAACCTCCGCTCCCCGCAGGACCACGTCGGCGTCATCCACTCGTCCAATCTCTGCACCGAGATCACGCTCAACACGAGCAACGACGAGACCGCCGTCTGCAACCTCGGCTCGGTCATCCTCGAGAACCACCTCCTGCCCGACGGCACCCTCGACCACAAGAAGCTGCGCGAGACGATCCAGACGGCAGTGCGCGCCCTGGACAACGTCATCGACATCAACTTCTACCCGACGAAGGCCGCCGAGACCTCCAACCGCCGCCACCGCCCGATCGGTCTCGGCGTGATGGGCCTCGCCCACGCCCTCTATATCAAGGGCATCCCCTTCGCCTCCGACGCTGCCGTCGAGTTCAACGACGAGGCCATGGAAGCCATCGCCTACTACGCCTACGAAGCCAGCTCCGACCTCGCGGCCGAGCGCGGCACCTACTCGAGCTACAAGGGCTCGAAGTGGGACCGCGGCCTGCTCCCGCAGGACACGCTCGACATCCTCGAACAGGAGCGCGGCGTGCCCGTCGAGGTTCCCCGCGGCGGCAAGATGGACTGGACGCCCCTGCGCGCGAAGATTGCCAAGCACGGCATGCGCAACAGCAACGTGCTCGCCATCGCGCCCACGGCCACGATCTCGAACATCACGGCCACGAGCCCCTGCATCGAGCCCACGTACAAGAACCTCTTCGTCAAATCCAACCTCTCCGGCGAGTTCATCGTCCTGAATCCCTTCCTCGTGAAGGACCTCAAGACCCGCGGCCTCTGGAACCAGGAGATGATCGACAACCTCAAGTACTTCGACGGTGAGCTGAAGGACATCGACGCCATCCCGGCCGACCTGAAGGCGAAATACCTGACCGCCTTCGACATCGACGCCAAGTGGGTGGTGGAAGCCGCCGCCCGCCGCCAGAAGTGGATCGACCAAAGCCAGTCGGTGAACCTCTGGATCAAGACCCCGGACCTGAAGACCCTGAGCCACATGTACCGTCATGCCTGGCACGCCGGCCTCAAGACCACCTACTACCTCCGCAGCCTCGGCGCCTCAAACATCGAGAAAGCCACGGTCGCGGTGAAGAAGGAAGTCCGCGGCGCGATCAAGGAAGGCCAGGACGGCGGCCAAAACTCCGGCGACGCCGGCGGCTCCCATAGCGTGGGCGCGCTGGCGGCGAACGCCGCCACCCTGAGCGGAGTCGAGGGGAAGAAGAAGACCTATACCGCGGAAGAGAAACGCGTCTGCTCGATTGAAGCGATGAAGCGGGGTGAGGAATGTGAAGCGTGTCAGTGAGCTAACTCAACGAAGCCCCGGCCTAAGCGCCGGGGCTTTTTTGCATATATGAAGTACTCAGATGGCCAAAATGACGAAAGCTGGACAGGTGCTAGCCTATGGAAATGCCGCAGCTAGTTTCTAATACTGCCTTGGGTGATATGAAAGAAGCCTACCCCAACTTCATTGCTGATACGACGGAGTTCCTTTGCCGACGGTCTTTTCTTAATCGCATAGAAGATTAAGCTATCTATGTCAGAAAGCATCGAGCCATTGGCGATCTTTCACGCGGACGCAGCCGGCACAGTGAACCTACATCGGGATTGGGTTCTGACCGAGCGGGACGGAGGCGAGAGAATCAACACTGTAATCCGTATCACCTTTGACTGGAAGGCCGGTGTGAAGTATCCGTCCATATACATCGAGGAGTCACGACACGCTGCAAATCTGATTCTAAAGGCAATTAAGGAACCCGAGATTTTCGTCGAGGCGGCAGACGGGGTAAGTATAGCTTACCAAACCGGACCGCAGACGGGACCGCGAGAACCCCGGAAGCTTCCAATGGCAAATCGCCTCATTGCCTACACTCCGACGTCGATCTCTCCACCTGACCAAGCTCACCTAGAACGTGAGGCTCACGAGCGTGGCACTCTTCTCACGATCCATGATAAAGGGTTCTTCGAACACCGAGCAGCCTTGTGCGACAAACCGATAGCGTTTATTTCGCATGATTCGCGGGATAAAGGCGAGTTTGTTCGCGATTTAGCCGCTCGACTCGTGCTTTCTGGGTGTCCTGTGTGGTACGACGAATTTTCCTTGAATCCTGGTGATAGTTTACGCGAAAGCATCGAGAATGGGCTTAAGCAATGCGAACGTTGCATTTTGGTAATCTCTCCAAATTTCATCACCAATGAAGGTTGGGGCAAAGTGGAGTTCAATTCGGTCTTCACCAGAGAAATTGTTGAAAAGATGAACGTCGTGATTCCGATCTGGCATGGGGTAAGTCGAGATCAGGTTTATGAGTATTGCCCCAGTCTTGCCAACAAAGTAGCCTTAAACTCGAATAGCGGCATTGAAGCTGTGGTGAGAAAGCTCAAGGCGGTGCTTAGACCAGCTTCATAGAAGCGATAGGCTCTTGATCGAGGGATGACACCAACCAAGATCGTCAGCCCCCAAGTTCAACACGTTCTGCCGCGATCATGAAGCCACCTATCAGCCCCGGCAAGATCCTCCTTGAGGAGTACCTTACTCCCATGGGCATCTCGCAAAACGCCATGGCCCGCGCCATCGGCGTGTCCCTGCGCGCCATCAACGAAATCGTCCTCGGCAAGCGCTCCATCACACCGGCCATGTCTATCCGCTTCGGGGCCTTCTTCGATCAGTCGCCAGAGTTCTGGCATGGCTTGCAGGTGGAATGCGACTTCCGTGCCTTGGCCAAAGACCGAAAGCGCCTCACCGCCAAGATCCAAACGGCGCGCCAGCTTGTCGCCGGGATCCAGCGAACGGCCGCGTAAAGGCATCAGCTGTTCCCGATATTGTTTCTCGTTCCGTGATCCCTCTGAGCAACAACCCCGATGACGAAGCGAATCGGCAATTTCACGTCGAAAAGCTAGGCTGTTCGGCGAGCGGTGGGACCAGATTGCGACGCATTCCGGACTTGCCGTAATCCAAGCCCACCGCGAGGAACTCGATCGACGCCTCCTTACCGATGCCGCCGACGCGGGCCGTCCATGGCGCGACATCCGATCCGATCTTCTTGGGCATTCCGTATGAGCGCAGACTCGTTCGATGAACCTCTGGCCGAAGCCGCCGCCGATTCCCTCCGCCGTGCGGCAATAGCAGCCCGGGAGCGTGTGAGGCGGACGAAGGTCCCCTTGGTTCTCTGGAAGGACGGTCGCGTCGTGTACGTTCGCCTAACCGGGTCATCCCCCAAGAAATCGCCCATCCGCAAGCCTCCGATGTAGCAGCGGCTGTCCCCAGCCGCTCTTCCGGCAAACGCCCGACACCATTCCCCTCAGACCGGATTTCTGCTCCACCGCCAACGCATCTCATTGCCATAACGCGCTATCGCATTCAATTTGTCCGGCGTGATCCCCAGCACCGGCGCAAATCGCAGACGATCCTCCCCAAAGGACAAATCCGTCGCATCCAACAACGAATCGGATTGGGCCTCAAATGCGGCAATCACCGTCGCGCCGCCTCCGTGGCGTGACCAACTCTTGGCAGCGGACGCAGTCGCATACGCCCGGAACCCCGCTCGCGGTGACCCATGGCCCATCGTGAAACGTCGGATCACAAGCATAGCTCCGTGACCCCCGTCCGCCGCCCAATCCCAATGCGCTCCGGTTCAGTCATAAAGAACCCCATCACACCCGGAGAAATCCTCCTCAAGGAATACCTGATCCCCGTGGGTGTTTCCCAAAACGCCATGGCCCGCGCCATCGGGGGCCATCAACGAAATCTTGCTCGGTAAGCGCTCCATTACGCCGGCTTTGTCCATCCGATTCCGCTCGTTCTTCGCTCAGTCGCCAGAGTTCTGGCACGGTCTCCAGCCGGAATGTGACCTCCCTGCTTTGCCCAAGGATCTACAGCGCCTAACCTACACGATCCGAAAGACTCGCCTGCTCATGGCTGAGGGCCCGGCGGCCGGGCATCGTTTGTGCCTTACCGATATCAACCTTTAATCATCGACTCATTTTGCTCGCCCCCATTCCGGTCACAGTACGAAACAAGAGATACTTATGGCGTCATTCAATTCTCGGGATATTGCATATATATTGTACTCTAGATTTGAGCCAATATTTAGAAGGATAGTGTGCAGCGGAATGTATCAGGTAGCATCTGCCCCGGTAGATCTACTAACATCCCCCCTGAAAGAGAAGGTAAGGGTAAGAGCGAAAGAGAATCCGGTAGTCGATCTCGAAGACTATATCGAGCTGACAGACCTGCCAGATCTAGTAGAAATAGTCGGCTCACTAAAGCTGCCCGCTTTCTCCAGAATCAACGCCGATCGAGCGCTACAAAGGCGATTCAATGAGATAACGAAGGAAGTCTACCAACTAAGATGTAGGATTGCGCACGCCCGAGACATATTTGGTGACTACGAACTCAATCAACTAATCTCCGGTTGCCGAGAGATTCTTGCCGTTGAAACCGCCGCGCTTGATGAGTTCAACGACGCCATTGAGGAAGTGAAGAAATCCGCTTCTTTAGGTGCGTTGCTACATGGAGTTGCTTACCTGGAAGAGGGAGGACGACTGAAGGCAATTCCGAATAATTTACCTGTTCCCGATTTTACGGACGACGGAGGGTTCGTTGGTCGATCTGATGAGGTCAGCAAGATCTCTGATTTGCTAAAGCGATATCAGGTAGTCACCATTGCTGGTGCGGGAGGGGTTGGAAAGACCGCACTTGCGCAGAAAGTAGTTCATGAATCGATAGAACGAGGTGCCTTTCCTGTTGATGGAGTGGTGTGGTGTAGTGCAAAGGAGAATCGACTTTCCTATCTCGGTATTGAGGAGTTTGAACCTGATATTCGGAGCCTTGGAGACCTTCTTGATCGCATAATGCTCGTAATGGGGATGGAATGTTTGGTTGAAGACTCAATTCTTGAGAAGGAGACTAAGGTAAGGAAACTTGTCGATAACTACAGAAATATTCTAGTTGTCCTTGATAATCTTGAGACAATCGACGACGCAGGAATCATTGATTTTATAGTTGAGGCACCGGAGTCGTTAAAGTTCCTCCTCACCTCGAGGAGGGGCCTCGGTCAGGTTGAAAGACGTTATGAGGTTAAGGCTCTTAAGTCTCGCGATGCGATACATCTATTTAGAACAGTTGCAAGGTCTCGGTCGGTAAAGTATCTCGCTGAGCTAAATGATGATGTGATAGCAAATTATGTAGAGCGCCTAAGTTGGTATCCATTGATTATAAAATGGGCGATTGGCCATGTTGCGTTAGGGAGAGATATTGAAGAGGTCTTTCATCGGGTTGCTACAGCAGACGACGACATTGCGCGATTCTGCTTTGACTTTATCTACGGAAGGCTATCGCCTGACGCAAAGAAGGTGATAGCGTCGGTTTGTGTCCTTGATGATCAAGGAACACCTGGGATGATTAAGTATGTATCGAACCTCTCGGACTTAGCATTTGCCGACGCCGTAAGAGAGCTGTTGCTGGTTTCGTTATTAATCCAAGAGGGTCAAAAGGATCAGCGTGGGCAGATTGCCAGAAGATTCTCCGTTCTCAGTCTTACGCGCGCCTATGTCAGACGAGTGTTACAGCAGGATATCGCACTGCGGTCGGAGATTGATGAGCGTTGGAGGCTGGCAAGGCTTAGTATAAACGAGGCTGAGGCAGCGCGTTCAGCTCTCAAGTTTAGTCTTCTGAGCTCCGGGGCGGATTCCGAAGAGGAGAAGATTGCGGTTGTTCTGGCGAGTACCGCATCTCAGAAGATGCAGGCTGGCCTGATTGAAGAGGGCGTTGCTCTATTTAGGAAGGCACTAAGTGTCGCGCCACACTTTTATGCAATATATAGATCATGGGCGATTGCGGAGTCGTCATTAGGGCATTACTCAGAGGCAGATGATCTGATTCGGAGAGCCCTTGAGGTTAATCCCAAAGATGCTAATTCATGGCTTACATGGGCTCAGATCAAGCGAAGATCGGGGCATACTAGAGATGCGCTTAAATATTGCGAAGAGGCCTTTAAGCTCGCGCCGCGCGATCGCGTAGTGCTTTCGACTTTAGGACATTGCTGTCTGAGTGAGAAGCAATTTGAGAGGGCGAGTTTGCTTATACTTGAGAGCCTAAATATGGAAGGAGGTGGTGTTGAGGAGGCATACCATCGGCGAATTAATTCGACGGCGTTGGCATCTGTTTATCTTGGCTGGGCTATGGATCTGCTTGAGGGTAGTGATCAGGATACTGCGATATCGAAGTTAGAGAAGGCATATGCTATAGTTAACGAGATTGGCGATGCTGAGCCAGACGATTATATATATATTAACACAAGGATGAAGGTTACATACGTGCTAGCACATTGTACCGCAGGCGAGAATAGCACTAGGGCGATCAGTCTCCTGTCGGAGATACTAGAGCGGGAGCCAGTTAAGTATTTTCAGGTTGTTGCGTATGTAAAGGCGGCACTCCTCTTGGCTGGGTTGTATTTTAGTATGGGCTGTAAAGATGAGGCACTAGAAATTATAAATCTCCGGGTTGTTAGAAGGGCAAAGCTTACGGGCAAAGACCAAGCCCTTGAGCTTCGAGTCGAGGAGGTGAAAAGGGCAATCTCGTCTGGGAATTGGATATGTGCGCGACTGGTACGCGCTGATAAAGACGGGCGTTATGTAATTGTGAGTCCAGAGTTTAGCACCGATACGGTACTTATTCCGGCGCTTTCCTTCCTTGTTCCGTATCGGCTGAATCGCGTTTCATGGATTGGAAAAGTGGTGAAGTATGTATTGTATCCGCAATCGGATGGCGGTAAGGCACGTTATGTCGCGAATATATCGTAGGTGCGAGTTGGCCGAGCTGAAGGGGTCGGCGCCGAGCCGAAGGGGTCGGGGCGTTAAAACGTTAAATTCGTGTGGATTGAAAGGAACGGGGTGAAAGCGTCGGTCGAAAAACGGCTCAAACCCTAATTGCTGTGATTAACGGCGACAGCGACTTGGGGTTGCAGGGAATCAGTGTGCCACGTGATCTTTGTGTCATGGTGCGTATCATACCAACCATGCCCCGCTTGGCTTTGCTGTTAACCCTGTTAGTCGTCGTAGGTTATGTTGGAGCCCAAGAAGAACGTCCGAAGCCGGAAGCACCGCTCGTGGCGAGGGTTACCGGGATCGCCGGTTGCAAGGCAGTCATCGAAATCAATAATCGATCTGCCAGCGACATATACTGGCTGAATCGATTCATTAGTGAACGAGGAGAGCTCCTGGCGGAGATCTTCGATGTGCGCGGTGAGCAAGGTGCCTTGCCTTACCTCGGCGTTCTTGCCGAGATGTTGCCCCCGACAGCGGAGGATTTTGAGCTATTGAAGGCAGGAGAGTCGTATCGTTTTGAGGTCCCGCTGGCAACTTACTACCCGATTGAACCTGAGGAAAGGTATGAGCTTCGCTTGACGACGTTCGTCGCGTGGTTTCCCGCGCCGCTCCAACTCAATAGCTTGGAGGCGGTATTGATCGCGGAGCTTAAAGGTGGCCTTGTGTCCTTCACTTGTGCCAAGCGAGGAGTTCCGAGGTGGTGGATCGCGTCAGCGGCTGGCGTCGTCGTGATTTTGGTGGGCTTGTTAGCATTTCGGAGGGTTCGATCCGGGGAGATAGGTGACACTTAGTCCGGGGAGATGGGTTACACATTCAAGGCAAGATGCCTTGGAAAAACGTAACCCCGATGGAAGAGATCAATCGATTCGTGATGCTCGCGCGCAGCGGGCGTTTTACCGTGACCGATCGGTGCGAGCAGTTCGGCATCAGCCGCAAGACCGGCTACAAGCACTTGGCGCGATACGCAGAGGCGGGGCCCGAAGGATTGCGCCCGCGCAGACACCGTCCGCACTGTTCGCGCCAGCGCACGCCCGGTACGATCCGGCTTGGATGGGATCTTGCTCGAATCACCTGGCCGATGCATCTCAGCCGCTCGAATCGTCGTCGCACATTGACTGGGCGCCTCGCTTGCGGCTGAAACCTGCCTGCGTTTTGTTGCACCATGGCCACGCCACCCCGTATTCTCGCCTTTGCCGGCAGCGCACGTCGCGAATCGTTTAACCGGAAACTCCTCGCCGTGGTCGCGAACGCCGCCTCCGAAGCGGGCGCCGAAGTAAAGGTGCTCGATTTGAACCAATGGGCTCTGCCGCTCTACCATGGCGACCTCGAAAGCGAGCATGGATTGCCTGAAAACGCCCGAAAACTCGTCGAACTGATAGCCGGCCACCACGGGCTGCTCATTGCGTCACCCGAGTATAATTCCATGATCACCCCGCTGCTCAAGAATACCTTGGATTGGTGTACACGTGCAGACGACGATCCCTTTCCCGGCCGCGTCGCTGCCGTTGTGTCAGCCTCGCCGGGGCGCTTCGGTGGGCTGCGATCCATGACTCAGGCCCGGCAGTTGCTCGCGCATCTCGGCTGCCACGTCATTCCCGAACAATGCATTCTGCCGCAGGCCGACCAGGCTTTCGATCCAGCAGGCCAACTCACGTCGGAGCGGGTGCAAAAATCCGCCGAGAGCGTGGCCCGGGCCCTCGTCGACGTGGCGCGAAAGCTCCACGGTCTGTAAGGCAACGCCTCCATTTCTTGCGGGTATTTTAGGTCTGCACGGCGAGCCAAAAGGAACAAACCCACGGCTGTCTGATTAACGATGGAGTAAACTTCTGCATGTCACTAGCCATCAGCGATAAATGCTGATTTGGCTGTGTCACCGATTTGATTTTTGTGGCCGTTTTCTGCGCGGTTTCGCGCATGAACTCCGGCAAAACGGTCCTCGCTCAGGTGCTCGCCGGCCTCGGCGGCAAAGAGTTTTCGCGTTGCGCTGCGCGGTATCCGATGAGGCGCGACACGACAGCGCTGTCGGCTTACGATCACTTTGCGACCATGGTCTTCGCGCAGCTCACCTATCGCGAGAGTTTGCGCGACATCGAAGCCTGCCTGAACGCGCGCCGGTCGTTGCTTTATCATGCGGGGATTCGTGGCACGGTGAAGCGCTGCAATCTTGCCTACGCGAACGAACATCGCGACTGGCGATTTTTCGCAGAGTTAGCGGGCGTGTTGATGCGACGCGCGCGCAGGCTGTATGCCAACGAGCCGATTCCGCTGGGCTTGGATGCCGATCTCTTCGCCTTGGATGCGACACTGATCGAGCTGAGTCTCGCCCTGTTTCCATGGGCGCGGTGGCAGGGCACGCAGGCCGCGGTGAAGCTCAACGTGCTGCTGGATTTGCGGGCGGACCTGCCGGCGTTTGCATGTCTGCACGAGGGCGAACGGCACGAGGTCGCCTCGCTCGACGAGATTCCGGTGTATCCTGGCGCCTATTACGTGATGGACCGCGGTTACCTCGATTTCGCCCGCTTGCACCGACTGCACTTGGCGGACGCTTTCTTCGTCACGCGCCTCAAGACCAACACGCGTTACTACGTCGTCGAGTCGCGGCCAGTCACCGCAGGCACCGGCCTGCGTTGCGACCAAACCATCCGGCTTAACTCCACCAAAGGGCGACTTGGCTACCCGAACGCACTGCGGCGCATCAGCTATATCGATCCGAAGACCGAGCTATGGCTGATTTTTCTGACCAATCAGTTTGCTCTCGATGCCCTGACACTCGCCTCGATCTACAAACATCGATGGAAGATCGAGCTGTTCTTCCGCTGGATAAAACAGCACCTGCGCCTGCGCGGTTTCTTCAGCACCGATCCGAACGGCGGGCGCGTGCAGATCTGGACGGCGCTTTGCGCGTATCTGCTGGTGGCCATCGCCAAACGCGAAAATGCGCTTCCGGGAAGTCTACATCAGGTTCTGCAAGTTATCTCGATCGCCGCACTGGAGAAACTCCCCCTCCCAGAATTGTTTGCGAGAGTTGGCACAACGAATTTTGAGCTCGATACAGGCATACAGCTGGAAATCAACGGGTTCTGATCAGACAGCCGTGGGAACAAACCCTAAGGTCTGTGATCCGGCACCAATAGATGAGCTAATCCGAAGACGTAACGTTGGGATCTTGACCGATTGGCCTGGGAACGGCGCCGTATCTCGAAATTTGAGACATGACGTCGTTTGTCCGTTGTGTCCCGGAGAACGGAAAAATTTCGGCTGTCGTCACAAAACGGCACCCTGTTTCGTCGATAGGGGCATGAACCAAAACACCAGTCCTGCCACCCGCCTCGATCCTTGGAAAGCCGCGCCGGAAGTTTTCAAAGCGGCGCTCGCGCTCGAGAACGCCGTCCGCAGCTTCGGCATCGAGCCGAAATTACTCGAGTTCATCAAAATCCGCGCCTCCCAAATCAACGGCTGTGCCCACTGCCTGAACATGCATTTCAACGACGCCGTGAAGGCGGGGGAATCGCAGCAACGCCTGAACCTCCTGCCGGTTTGGCGTGAAACACCTTACCTTTACACGGCCGCGGAGCGCGCCGTGCTCCACTGGACCGAAACGCTCACCAAGCTGCCTGGCCACCATGTCACCGACGACGATCTCGCGGAGATCAGCCTTCACTTCAGCGAGGCCGATATCTCCCGGATCACGCTCGCCATTGCCACCATCAACGCCTGGAACCGTTTCGGCACCGCCTTTCGTCCCCCGGTCGCAGCTGCCTGAGCGTGACCGGATTCCGCCTCGCGGTGCGCCCCTCTCCCGAATCTCCCGACATGTCGTCCGCCCACGAACATCGCCGTCTGCTTTTCGGCATCGCCTACCGGATGCTGGGCCGCGTGACCGAAGCGGAGGACATGGTGCAGGAGACTTACCTCCGATTTCACCAACACCCCGACGGGAGCATTCTCCTCCCGAAAGCCTGGCTCACCAAGACCATCACCCGCCTCTGCATCGACCAACTTCGGTCCGCTCGCCGCCAGCGCGAAGAATACGTCGGGACCTGGCTCCCGGAGCCGATCGTGGCCGACAACGCCTCGGGCGACCTCGGCGATACGCTTGGGATGGCCTTCATGCTCATGCTCGAGAAACTTTCACCCGTCGACCGCGCGGTGTTTCTTCTCCGCGAAGCCTTCGGTCACGACTACCCGGACATCGCCGAGATCACGGGCAAATCGGAGGCCGCATGTCGCCAGATCGTTTCCCGCGCCAAGGCTAAACTCGGGCAACCGCCCATCCAGCCGCCTACCGCGACGGAGGAAGCCGAGCGCCTCGTGAAGGAGTTTCTTTCCCAATGCTGTCTCACTTAAAGTCGTTGAAGGTGAGCTGGTTGCAGAGGAGTGATGCCGTCTCGCTTGTATTGGAATCGGCAAACAGTTCGGCCACAGGCGTTTTTGAAAGCGCGTGAAGTGACAGAACTTGTACAAAGGTGGTCAGATTTGTAGTGATGCCGAGCTGCTTTCGGGTGGTGGCCATGGCGAGATAGACGCAGATGGAAGCCCAAAGCTGAAGGCGCACGGCGTTCTCGCTGGTTCCGTAGAAGGTCTGGATGCACAGGCCGTGCTTGAGCCAGCGGAAGAACAGTTCGATCTGCCAGCGCTGACGATAGGTCTCGGCCACCACCGCAGCTGAGACGGACCAAAGGTTACTCCAAAAGACGAGCCGGCGCGAGTTGGCGGCATCGTAGAGGGTGACGCGGCGCAGATCACCTGGCCAGTGTTCGGGGGCATCAGTGCCGTTGAGACGGATGATCTGGTCGGCGCGCAGCAATGTACCTGGATCTACCTGGCGCGACGCACGCACGTAGAAGCGAACATCCGGCCGGGCGCGGATTACAAAGAACGCCCCTTGGTCAGCGAGCCGACGCAGGCGGCGAAAGTCCACGTATCCACGATCCATTACATAGACCGACCCCGGTTCGACCGGCAGATGGTCGAGGCTGCCCATGTCACTCTCCTCGCCCGACGTCACATTGATGAACGACGGCACCGGTCCGCGAAGGTCGAGCGCGGCGTGCAGCTTCAGCGCTGCCTTCACTCCCGTGAAGTTGGCCCAGGGACAGAGGGCCACACTCAAATCGATCAGGCTGGAGTCCACTGCAATCACAGGCACGTCCAACTCCATGGCGGCTGGCTCGGTTTTATAAAGTGCGCGAACCTTGGGCATCAGTTTGCGCGCCAGAAGCTCCCAGGGACGCCAGTCACGCTGCTCGTTGGCTCGGGAGAGTGCGCTGCGGGTGACCGTGCCGCGAAATCCGAGATGGTAGGCCAGACTTGGTTGCGCACGCAGACATGCTTCGATGTCCCGCAGGCTTTGCCGGAACGTCATCTGCGCAAAACACAACGCGAGGAAGTGATCCCACGAAGAGAGCGCGTCGGCACGCGGCGCGGCGGTCCCGCAGGCTTGGTAAGCGCGTCGAAATTCCCAGTGTGGGATGCGCGCCATGATCTGGGCAAAAACAGCTTGGCCGGTGTTCACCCCGCCATTGTTCACCCCCAGCCGTCGCCAACTTCAAATCGTGAGCAGCCGCTCCGGCTTCCTTAACGCTAGCGTTCAAATGCTTATGCAACCGGTTGTGCCACTAAGTGGGACAGCATTGGTTTCTTTCCGCCGCCAGATCAGGGGAAATTTCCGAGCTCCTTGCCCTCCTCACCGAGGACGCCGTGCTGTATAGCGACGGCGGTGGAAAAGTTCGCGCCGCCCTGCTTCCGATCTACGGGCCCGACAAGATCAGCCGCCTGTTCATCGGTCTCCGTCGGCTCCCCTCCGATGGCTTACCGCCCCCGCGATTCGTCACCATCAACGGCAGTCCCGGGGTGATCACCGCCTACGCCGACGGGAGCGTCAACGTCATGAGCTTCGCCTTCGAAGGCCAGCGCGTGAAGGCCATCTACATCGTCCGAAACCCGGACAAGCTGGCGGGAATTCGTCTCTGAAGATGGTCAGGCGTAAGGGCCCAGCCCAAGGGGCAGCCCTAATGTCTGTTATCATGGGTCGATCCGAAAGGGATAAACCCTGAGGCGGCCCAAAGGGGTCGTGCGGTCTCATGTTTCACGATTGCCGATCCGGCCAGATACCTCGGGCAAACGTAGTCAGCCGTAAGGGCTGGGTCAGCCGTGCGCGAACTGCGTGAGCAAAAGGAAACGAGGTGCACAGTGATCCTCGCTCGCGAACTCGCCCGGCGAAGGTACAAGTCCGGCGATGCAGCGGGCTCTCCGGCGAGTGCGTCGTGGAAGCGGGAGGTCGCTCTCGTACTGCGGAAAGAGGGTGGGGCTCCCTATCGCTGGATTACGGAACGGCTCGAAATGGGAAGTCCCGCAACCGCACGCGTCGCCATCCACCGATTCGCGAGGGAATGTAACCTGTACCGGCATGAACCCTTGGGGCCCGTCACCCCGTGGGGCTCGTCCCTAACTCCTTGCCCATTGATTCCAGTAACAATGTCGATGTACGCTTGGTTATGCCCGCAAATGTGCGCTTTGTAGAATTCTTTGGCACGCTTTGCGGTCTTGGGGTCATTTGTTCGGTAATGGCCGTTATGGCAGGTTGTGTATCCCCGCGTGGAGGCACCGGATTGGGATCGGATGGGGAGCAGGTGGTGCGACTTGAGGCCGGGGAGGATGGGGCTCGGTTGGTGGCGGTCGACATCGCCGGACGGCGGGTCAACTTCCAGCTGGATACCGGCGCTGCCCGCACGGAGATTGATACTGAGCTCGCGAGGGAATTGGGGCTTGAGCCGGTTGTCACGGGTGCGAATGTAGTCGGTTTCTTTGGCTCTGAGCCGGCGAGGCAGGTCGTGTTGGCGAAGATTAGGATTGGTCGGGTCAGCATCATCGGGCTGCCGGTGTTTGTGCGCGATTCATTCGCCGCCGAAGACTCCACCAGTGGAATCGACCGCCCCCGAGGGCTCCTTGGGGTCGATGTGCTGCGGGCGGGCCATGCGGTGCTGGACCTCGTGGAGAACACGCTACGATTTCGGAGCGAGCGCGCTGATCATGCCGAAGTCGCCGCTCTCCTCGGGAAGCCGACCGACTTCAGTTATCCACACGACCAGGTGCCGGTCGTGGACGTGGAGATCGAGGGCGTGCGGGCGCGGTTTGTCGTCGATACCGGAGCGAGCGGAAACCTCGTGAAGGCGTCGTCACCGGTCGCGGACGTCTTGCAGTCGTTGCCGCGAATTGCGTCGCACGGCTTCGCGAGTGGGCGGACGGTGCCGGGCTATGCCGTTCTCGTGGAGATGTTGGAGTTCGGCGGTGTGAAGCTGTGCGACGAGCCGGTATTTGTTTATGCTCCGAATGACGTGCCTGGCAGCATCGGAAACACCGAACTTTATGCTGAAGTGGACGGCACATTAGGCCTTCCCGCGCTGGTGGCTGCGGGCGCGCGCTTGGATTTTGGCTCAGGGGCGCTCTGGGCCACGCGCCGCGAAGAGCATGCGCAGGAGCAGGGTGCGATCCAGGGTGATAGGTGACACTTAATCCGGGGTGACGCCGAGCCAAAGGGGGCAAACCCTAATGTCTGTGATACGGATCGATCTGAATGTGATAAACCCTAATACTGCCAAGACGGGGCGTGCTGTCTCGTGTTACGCGATTGCCGATCCGGCCGGATAGCGTTGGTCAAACGTAGTCACCGGCAAGAGGTGGGGCAGCCTTAAGCCCAGCCTGACCTCTCGCGCCTCGAATCGTGTGTCATGGGGGGCGAGGGATGACAGGTGTCAGTTGCCCAAAGCCAGCACTTGGTCAAAGGCGGTAAGGTCGAGCACGGCAGTCACGTTTTTCACGCGACCGTCCTCGAAGCGGAAGAACCAGGCGTAGCTGTTGGCGTAGTGGTGGCCGCTCCTCAACCGGGCGGTTGCTTCAAAGAGAACGATCACGGTGTCACCGTCCTCATGAATCGCCCGGACGTGCGGCGTGAGCGGCGTCTCGAGGCGGGCCTGAAACGGCGCCAGCAGGTCTTCGCGCAGGCGCGGGAGGGTGTAGGTCCCCGCCGTGGGCGTCGGGCCCAGGATGGTCCAGGTCGCATCGTTGGCGAGCAGCTCGAAGGGCGTCCCGGCCTGGCGTGCCCATCGCTCGAAGGCCTCGGCGACGAGGGTACGGTTGGTGGATTCGGCGTCGGGCTTCGCCGCGACTGGCTCAAGGCCAAGCACGATGACCGCGAGCCACGCGGCGGTACGGAAAATCGTCGGGTTCATGGCGGACAGGGTCAGTTCAGTCCGGAAACTGGACGGATGATGACCTCGTTCACATCGACATCGGCGGGTTGCTCGATGGCGTAGGCGATGCCGCGCGCGATGGCGTCGGGGGTGAGCATATCCTGGCGAAATTGCTCCGCGACGGCCGCAGCGGTGGCAGGCGAAGTGATGCTATCGGCCAGTTCTGATTCCACCGGGCCGGGTGAAATGATGGTCACCCGAATGTCCTTGGTCTCCTGACGCAGGCCCTCGGAGAGGGCGCGGACGGCGAACTTGGTGCCGCTGTAAACCGCGCAGGTGGGCCAAACGCGATGGCCGGCGATTGAGGAGACATTGACGATCTGGCCGCCCTTGCGCGCGGTGAAGTGCGGCAGCACGGCCGCGATTCCGTGCAGCACGCCGCGGATGTTGACGTCGATCATGCGGTTCCATTCGTCGATTCTCAGCTCGGCGAGCGGCGAGAGCGGCATGACGCCGGCGTTGTTGATGATGACGTCGATGCGCCCATGAAGCTTGAGGGCGAACTCTGCGAAGGCGCGCATATCATCGAGCTGGGTGACGTCGAGCGCGCGGTGGTCGGCGGTACCGCCGGCAGAGCGGATTTCGGCCACTAGCTTTTCGAGGCGGTCGGTGCGGCGGGCGCCGAGGACGACACGGGCGCCCTTGGCCGCAAGGTGGCGGGCGGTGGCTTCGCCAATGCCGCTGCTGGCACCGGTGATGAGGACGACTTTCTGAGCGAGGTTGTTCATGGGAGGAGTGGTGGTCGGCCGGGGATCATTCCCGCGGTCTCGACCTCACCACGTTATCGAAAAGCGTGCTCGCTCACAATACCTAGACCTCCGCACTCATTGCCTGATTCTCCAATCCGAGCGATTAAAATTGCCTTAAAACCAACGTGAATTGCCTATTACTCCAATACGATGAAACTCGGAAGGATTCCTAGCGCCAACGTTTCTATGGCCACACTGCTTGCCGATCTGGCCGTGGGAGAGGGTTTCAGCGGGTCGCGTCTCCCCGGGGTGAAGTTCATGCGCTCCACCGAGTACGTGCCGCCGATGCCCATCACGTACGAGCCCAGCATCGTGATCATCGCACAAGGCCGGAAGGCGGGACGACTGGGGGCGAAGACCTTCATCTACGACGCCAACAATTACCTCGTGCTGACCGCGCCGCTGCCCTTCGAGTGCGAGACCTTCGGCGCGCGGGATAACCCCCTGCTGGGTCTCTCCATTTCCGTCACGCCCGCGCTGGTGGCTGAACTGCTCGTGCAGATCGAACATCCGCCCGCGGATGCGGACGCGCGGCCGCAGGCCATTGAGGCCACACCCGTGGACGCCGCGCTGAGCGGCGCTGCCGTGCGCCTGCTCGAGTCCCTGCAATCGTCGGACGACGCGCGCATCCTCGGACCGCAGATTGTCCGTGAGATCACCTACCGGGTACTGACGGGGCCCCTTGGCGCCAACCTGCGCGGGCTCGCCGCGCCGCAGAGCCACTTTGGCCAGATCACCCGTGTGCTCAATCGCCTGCACACCGACTACGCCGGCAGCCACGACATCGACGGCTTGGCCCGCGAGGCCGGGATGAGTGTATCCACCTTCCACGCCCACTTCAAACGCGTGACCGCATCCTCCCCGCTCCAGTACCTCAAGACGATCCGTCTGCACAAGGCCCGCACGCTGATGGTGCACGACGGGCTCGGTGCGGCGGCCGCGGCGATCAAGGTCGGCTACGAAAGCGCCTCGCAGTTCAGCCGCGAGTTCAAGCGCCACTTTGGTGGCTCTCCCGCCGAGGTGGCGGCGCAGTCGCGCGCCAACCTGATGCGCTTTGCCTGATCGCGGATCTGAACCGATGACGCCATGGGTTGACGCTTGATCGAGGCGGCAGGGCGGCGGGCTTGTGTGGTCAAATGAATTGCGCCAGGACTTGCGGGAGGGCAACCTGACCCCGTCCGCTCGCTTCCTTACCTCAGCGATTTCCCTACTCCGCCCCTTAGCGCCGCGCCGCCTACGATGATGAGGACTTGGTTTTTCTCCTGTGCTTCGGCGATACGTGCGCTCTGGCTGCCGGGAGTTCTTTTGCTTTTGATCGGGTGCGCGACCGTCCGTCGGGGTTGCGGTTGCGCGAGTGTCGATCCGTTGATGACTTATCCCATGCGTCTGGATTCTGTGGTTGTCCTGCCCCATTCGCCCGGGACTGGCTTTCCGCTTCATCTCAACATGCCCTTGGCTCCGCATACCATTGCACGAAGTGGAGCGGTGGGGACGGCGGTCGTTCACGTGTCGGTCGGCGCTGACGGTACAGTCCTCACCGTCGACATGGTGGATAACACGCACCGCGAGCTCGACGAGATGATTGCACAGGCGGCGCAGAACTGGCGATTCGTTGAGATTCCGGGGCCCTTCGGGGGCGCGAGGAGTGGTCTTGAAATAGAGTGCCGGCTCGTCTTCGGCGAGCTCCCGCGATGACCCCACCGATTCGGCCAGCTTTGTGGGTGTACATAGTTGTGGTGGTAGTGGTTAGTGCCTCGCTTGTCCTCCTGGCTAATTCGAAGATACCCTTCATTTTGGCGCTGGCATATTTGTTGCCCCTGAATGTTGCGATTCTCCTGTTTGAGATGATGCGTGGGGAGAGCGTTGTATTATTCTATTCCGTTTTCATTGGTCTTACCTCGCTCTTCACTTCGGCAGCGTTCCTGCCATTATTGTTTGGCTCCAAGTTCAGAACCAGGAAGCGGGCGGTCGTGGCGCAAATCGTCGTGCTGATTGTTTATCTGGTGATCAGCCGGATCGTCTTCGATCGAACAGGAGCATGGAGTTCCGTATGACCCTGTGCGCAACAAGGCTTGGACGCTCGGGGGCGGTATCGTGTTGACGATCCGTCCTTCGAAGATGCTGGCGCGTCGGTTACGTATCGCGCTGCCTGATCGCATGCCGGAGGTACGGGACCGGCTGGCGGACTGGTGCGTCCACGTGTTTCGGGCGGGCCGCCGCGAGTATCTGCTGCTTTGCCACACGGGCTCCCTGTATCCGGTGGTCGCAGTCTCGCGCGGTGTGACGGACGGCACCCGCTTGCAGCAACGAATGGCCGAAGCGTGGCGAGACACTTTGACGGGACCTGTGCTTGGGCCGCTCTTCTCCGAAGACCTCGAGCCCCAGCTCGCGGAGGTGCAGTTCGCTCCCATCCCGGATCGTTCCGTGACGGGCACAATGAACGACCTCATTTTCGCCGCCCAGATTGGTCTCAGCGATGGTATGTCGGTGCCGGACCTTTCGCCTTGGCTTGCCAGAACACCGCTCTCGATTCTGGGAATGAATTCTCCGGATCGCGTGTTTGGACGCTTCAGCACCCGGAGCAGGTCGGAACGAACCGATTACTGAGGATTGATCCGGGTCCTCATCGCAGGGGTGATCGTGGGCATGCGTCCTGAGGGCGCGTCCGCTTGCGGAGGCGTGACCACGACGTTCATTTCTGCCGGCAGACTTCGATTGCCGGCGGTATCCACGACTTCGAGCCTGAAGCGGTAGACGCCCGGCTTGGTCAAGGCGTCCACCGGGAGATCGGGGGTGGGCAGCGCGACCGGCCGATTCAGCCCCAACCTCACGGTGCCGAAACCAAGGTCCACTGATACTGCGTGATGCGTCCGCCCACGTCCGTAGACCGGCGTCCGGTCAACGTGAACGGCCTCCCCGTGCCGACGGTAGCCGGTCCGTCGATCACCGCGGTGGGCCGCTGGTCATCGACGATGATCACGCGTACCGAGGCCGGCTGGGAAGCGTTCCCACTGTCGTCCGTCACGGTGAGTTGAAAGGTGTGAGCACCTACCCGCAAAGGCCGCGACGGATCGATGGTGATCGTGAGCTCTGGGTCAGGTGAGACGATGGGCTGGTTGACCTGGAGATTCGTGCTGGTGACCGAGGGCATAGTCCAAAGAGAACGAAGCCAGGGTAGGTGAGGCAACCGCGAGGCGTGCCGCGTCCCCAACGATGCACAGTCCTCTAATAAAAACACCGGAGCCGGTTGCCCGGCTCCGGTGCGGAGGCCAACGTAGGCCGCGCTTAGAAGCGGATGTTCAGGCTGAGACGCACCGGCACGTAGCTCAGGGTGCCTTCGTCGTTGAGCGTGTTCAATCCCAACAGCCCGACGACGCTGTCGTCGTCATCGATACCCCCTTGCCCGATATAACCGGTCTCGAGGGCGAGGCTGGCCCGGTTGTTGAACTTGTATTCGACGCCAACCAGCACGCCGTAGGTCAAGACGTTGCTCGCGTCGTAGAACTTCGCGTCGGTGAGCGCCGACCGGAACGGCTCGTTGAAGGGCGTGCCGGGCACCGCAAACGAGGCGGTGATCTCGTCGACCCACGCGTAGCCGAGACGACCTGCGACGTACGGATTCCAGCGCTCGGTGACGTTGAAGTTATAGCGCACACCAGCGTAGACTTGGGTATCTTCGTACGAACTGAAAAGGGCGTTGAGCGGCAGCGCTCCAGCGACGGTGCCGACGCGCAGGTTGCCATCGTCCGAGGAAAGCCAGCTTACCCCCAAGGTGTAGGTCAGCTTGTCGCTCGCCGCATACGAGGCTTCGAAAGCGATCTCTTCGAAGCTGTCGTAAACATCGCTAAAGCTCTTGGCATCCACGTTGACCGGCAGGCTGCCGGCCGGCAGGCCGAGCAACACTGAGCCGTCGAAGGACGGGCCGCGGTGGAAATCGCCGCTCACGATCGGCGCGAAGCCGGCTTTGACGCCGAGGCTCCATTCGGCCGAAAGGGAGGCGGTGCTGACGGCGAACAGCGCGGCGACCAAGGCGCTTCGCAGGTGGGTTCGGGCATTATACAGGCTCATGATTTGGTTGGGGTTGTTGAGACTCTACGGTTGGTTTGTTTCACGCCGATAAAGCGGACATGGGTGAAGTTACATCCCGTCGTACGCCCCCGAACGGGATCCGGATGCAGCCGCGAGGCTGAATGTGCCGCCGTCGAGTCGAGGGCGGCAGGCCGAACCGACTCTCGAGGGACGGACGCTCACGCTCAAATTCGGCGAGCTGCGGGGGCAGCCAACGCTGCTGCCAAGAACAGCCAAGCTACGGCGGATCTGGATATTGCAGGAGTCCAGCGCGGTTCGCTCGCGCTACCCAGTCACAGCCTAACAGGGTGCGGCTGCTGCGGAAGCGCGAGCGCAGCGCAGATACCTAGCACCAGGAGATGGAGTTCAAATCCCTCGGCCCCAGGTGGGAGCGTGCCGAGCCAGTTCATGAAGAATCCGTGACGGGCGTGTTCGAGCGCCACGATGCCGACGAAGAACAGTGCGATCCCCAGCGCGGTCGGACGCACGCATCGACCGATGACGAGGAGGAGCGAGCCGCCCAGTTCGATGCCCACCACGCCGAGCGCGGCAATGAAGGCCACCGCGCACGGCCAGCCATGAGTCGTTTCGAGGTAGGCGACGAACGGTGGGAAACCTCCGCCTACGCCCCACAGACCGCCCGGTAGGATTTTGGAAAGGCCGTGCGGCACCAGGACGGCGGCGAGGGTGAGGCGCAGCACGAGGGTGGGTGTGAGGCGCGCGATCAGCTGCAGTTGGGGAGCGTTCACGGGATCAACTCCACGACGTGGGCGCCGCGCGGAACGTCGATCGTGGCCGGCAGACGGGCGAGCGTGGGCTGCGGTCCAGGCACCAGACGCCAGAGGTCGATGCTGCCGCCGCGACGGGTCGGGTCGTGGTGATCGAAGGTGGCGATGGCGAGGTGCAGGCCGTCGCGGGTGAAGACGATTCCCTCGGGCAACACCCCGACGAACGGTGTGGTGGAGTGGTGGCGCAGCCGGCCGCTCTCGCCGTCAAACTCCAGCAGCGAAAGCGAACTGTGCGGCGCGTAGGCGGGCGAGGCGGGCGGGAGGAAACTTGTCTCCATGTTGAGTGTGACGACCCAACGGCCATCGGGGGACACCACGAGGTTCTCGGCGGCGGCGCCGACGGCGATGTTGGCAACCCGGGCATGGTGGACGGCCGGGCGGCGCGCGGGCTCGTCACGGAAGCGGCGCACCGGGACGCGCGCCGAGGCCTCGCCGGAGCCGTCGTCGAAGCGGTAGGCCATGATCGTGCTCTGGTTGTCCTCCAGACCCCAGCTCTCCTCGACGTCTTCGTCCCAATTCAGGTTGGTGACCAGCAGGTGGCGTCCGTCTGGCGTCCAGCGCGCGATGCCCGGGGTGACGCCGGTGGCGGGTTGGTTGCCCCAAGGCTCGAGCATGGGCGTGGCGGTATCCAGATCGCGGAGGCGAAAGAACGCGACCTTCTGCGTGGCGGGCAAGGTGACCGCGGCGAACTGGCCCGAGGGATGCCAACGGAATTCCGGGGCCGGGCCGCCAGCGACAACGGCGTTGGCGGCAGGCTGGGCGATCGGAGCGCCCAGGCGACCTTCGCGAAAGGGCAGGAGGGTGATGGGCTGGTCGCCGCCGTTGCGCGTGACGAGGACCCAGGCGCCGCCGGGGTGGAACGCGACGCGGCTGGGGTATGGCCTGAGTTCGAGGCTTTGCACGACGCGCCCGGCGGCGAGGTCGACGACGGACACGGCGGCGCCGGGAGGGATGTCGGCGATGACGCGGGCCGAGGCGGGCCGCGGTCCGAAGGTTTCGGCAACGATCGCGAAGCGTCCGTCCGGCGAGACGTCGAGGCAGTTGGGCCAACCCGCGACGGAGTTGCTGACGGCCACGGATGCGGTGATGCGGGCGTGCCCCTCGGCGTCGAACTGCAGAAGGGTGAGGGTATCCTCGACGGGGCTGACGGGCGGGCCGAGCTGGGTGTCCACGTAGCCGGAGGCGAGCATGGCGCCATCGGAGAGGACGGCGAGCCGGGCACCCGCGAAGGGCGCGACATCGGCGGCGAACCCGGCGGAGCCGAGCGCGCAGAGCTGAAGGGTGAGGCGCAGCGAGGGAATGAAGTTCATCGCCGTAATTCTATCCGCGCCGGTTGTCGCGGACCAATCGTATGACTATAACAGCTGATCATGAAGGCTTATCAATTGGGGCTCGAACTCCGGCATGTGCGGGCGTTTCGCGCGGTCGCGGATACTCTGAACTTTCGCGAGTCGGCGCGGCGGCTGGGCGTGACGCAGCCGGCGCTGAGCGCGCAGGTACGGTTGCTGGAAGCGCGGTTGGGCGTGACGCTCTTCACGCGCAGCACGCGGCGGGTTTCGTTGACCGACGCGGGCCGGCGCTTCCGGCCCAAGGCGGACGTGCTGCTGGCGGCGGCAGACGATTTGGTGAATGCGGCGAAACCGCCGGTTGGCGCCGGACCCCGCGGTTCGCTCGCGATCTGGTACGGCACGCAGGCGCTCTACACCGTGCTGCCGCGGCTGGCGCGGCGTTTGCACGCCGAAGCGCCGGAGGTGAAGTTTCAGCTCACGGACGCGAGCACGGAGCAGATGGTGGCGGCGCTGCGCGATGAGCGGGCCGATATCGCGTTCTTGCATCCGCCGGTGGATCAGCGCGGCATCGAACTGCGTCCGCTGCTGGCGGAGCGTTTCGTGGCGGTCCTGCCCCGGGGGCACCGGCTTGCGCGCCGACGCGGGCGGCTGCGGCTGGCTGACCTCGACGGTGAACGGATCGTGTTCTGGTCGCGCGAGGACGGGCCGGCGCTCTACGACGCGTTTCATCGCGCGTGCGCGTCGGCGGGCGCGCGGCCGGTGATCGCCCAGTGTTGCGTGTGGCCGCTTGCGACGGTGGGGCTGGCGTCAGCCGGGCTGGGCATTGGATTCGTGGCGGCCTCGCTGCGCGGGTTGGCGCGGCCCGGGGTGGTGTTTCGCGAGGTGGACGGTCTCGACTTGAAACTCGAACTCGCGATCGCGCGGCGGGTGCGAGACCGCTCGGAGGCCACGGAGTTCTTCTGGCGTCTCGCGGCGGAAGAGGCACGCGCGCTCCAAAGCAACGGGGTCAAACCCTAATGTCTGTGATCCTTGGTCAGCGCTCGCCGGCGCGCGACCTGTCCAGCACGCGAGCCACCTCGGCGCTCAAAGCGACGAGGTCGAATGGCTTTCTCAGCCGCCCGCTGAATCCGTGATTCGCCGCATGGGCCAGCGTGTCATCATCGGTGTAGCCGCTGGAAACGATCGCAACCACCTTGGGGTCGAGCGTTCTCATGAGCGCCAGCACCTCGGCTCCGCCGCGGTCGCCGGGGAGGGTGAGGTCCAGGATGACGGCGTCGTAAGCGTGGCCCTCGCGCACCGAATCGCCGAAGCGCTGCAGGGCCTCGTCACTGCTGCCGCAGTCGTCACATTGATAACCCAGACGCTCCAGCGCGCGGCGGATCACGCGGCGGATGGTACTTTCGTCGTCGAGGACGAGGATGCGGCCTTTGCCGGCGATTTCACGCAGGGCGACGCGGGCTGAGGGAACTGCGTTCGTAGCGGGCAGGTAGATCTCGAAGACCGTGCCGCGACCGACGGTTGATTGAACCGTGATGCAGCCGCCGTGGCGCGTGATGATGCCATAGGCACTGAAGAGCCCGAGTCCGCTGCCGGAGGCTTTGGTCGTGAAGAACGGGTCGAAGATGCGGGGCAGGACCTCGGGCGGGATTCCCGGGCCGTCGTCGGCCACGACGATGCGCACATAGTGCCCGGAGGGCAGGCCGTTCGGGTTGGTTTCGATGAGCGTTGCGTTGGCCGCCCCGATCCGGATCGTGCCGCCGCGAGGCATGGCCTGCATGGCGTTGATGACCAGATTGTCGATGACCTGGCTGATCTGTCCGACGTCCGCGTTCACGGCCTTCACGTCATCGGCCACTTCGAACACGCACCGGACTTTGGAGCCGCGGGTGACGAAGGTCGCGGAGGCAACCAGGAGTTCCCGGACCGAGGCGACGTCGCGGACCGGTGAGCTGCCTTTGGCGAAGGTGAGCAATTGGTTGGTCAGGGAGCCGGCCCGGCTGGTGGCTCCTTCCAGTTCCTCCAGAAGGCTGGTGACTTCGGCCGAGGTGGGGAGCGCGGTGCGAAGCAGGGACAGGTTGCCGGTGATGGCGGTCAGCAGGTTGTTGAAGTCGTGGGCAATGCCGGCGGCGAGGGTGCCAAGCGCCTCGAGTTTCTGGGTTTCGAGGACCTTGTCCTCCAAGCGGCGGCGCTCGGTGATATCGACGTGCGATCCCAGCATCCGTCGAGGCCGGCCATCTTCGCCGAGGATGATCGAAGATTGGGCCAGAATCCACCGGTACGATCCGTCGCGGTGCCGCATGCGGAACACGGAGTTCTTGCTGTCGGCGGGGTGGGCGATCCGCTCGCTGACACTTGCTAGGGTTGGGGCCAGATCGTCCGGGTGGACGCGCGACCGCCACGCCTCGAAGTTATTGGCAAACTCGTCCGGGGCGTAGCCGAGCTGGCGCTTGTACTCGTCGGAATAGTGCACCTCGTTGGTGTCGAGATCCCAATCCCAGAGACCGACGCCACCCGCCTTGGTGGCCTGCGTCAGGCTGCGCAGCGTATCCTCAAGCTCCCGCTTGTGCTTTCGTTCGGCGGTAACATCGAACCCGGTGCTGACGAAGAAGTCGCCATCGGGGATGCTGATCATGTGCAGGACCTGCTGGGTGCCGGGGAAGTTGACCTCCCATTCCTTGGGCTGGCCCGTGCGGATGATCTCCTCGACGATGGGCAGGAACGTCTTCACCGGCTCCGCCGCGGGAAAGATCTGCTCGGTCGTCTTTCCGATGATGTCCGCCAAGTTTCGCCCCCAAGACTTCAGCGCGGCGGCGTTGGCATCGACGAGGCGCCACGTGGCGATGGCGCCCGCATCGTCACGTACGACCTTCCAGACGTGCACCTCCACCAGGGCATGCTTGAAGAGGCTTCGGAGCAGCAGCTCGCGGGTGAACGGAGTTTGGTCGTGGTCCACCGGGCTGGCTCCGCCGAGTGCGGTGTTTGTCATGCTGAGGGTAGGGGACCTGATTTTTGGGAGGCGGAAGGCAGTCGGCGAGGCGGAGGCCGGAACGAAAGCGTGTCCCGGTTCGCCGCGTCACGACCGGTGGCAGCGCGCATTCGTCGATACCGCGGAAAGGCAGCACGGTCCGGAACGAGAGACTTTGATCTCAGGCACACTCAGTACCGTGCTACAACTGGCCGTTGATGCCTGACGGTACATGTGAAGGGAAGTCTGCCCTGCACGCGATCGACACGCAAGTGCCCATTCGGTACAACGCGCTGCCTCGGCAGAAAAGCACCCTCTGTCCGCGCGATGGCACAAGCCAACTGCGTCAGGTCTTGAGAGCCGGTTGCTTAATGCATGCGCACACTCGGGGCGACGAGTGGTGTGTCCGGCGGGATGCATCAGCGATCGCTTGAGCACGATCGGTTCACCCGGTGCGGGTTCGGCGCTTTTTGACTGAGTCCAAGCCGAGGCGGCCAACATCCGCGGCAAGCGTTCTCCAAGGCGCGCCATGTCGCCCTGGCGACGCATGCTCACGGAGCGATTGATGCAACCGGTGTCGCCTTTGCCCCGGTGAACGGACGGAACAGGTCGCGCCGGGTCCGGATCGAGAACGGTCGGGAATACGAAGTGCCCGCCAGGCCATGCACGCGCGAGGCATCGCGGTGAGCGATCAGGGTGTCGGGCACGAGAAATGCGGACCGACCTGTCCCGAATCTGTCAGCTCGATCGTTGAGAAGGTATGCACCCCTCATCGCCGTTGGACTCGACTTCCGCCCTGCCGCCCGTCGTTTCGCGTGAGCATTGGCTGCGCGCACGCAAGGAACTGCTCGCTGAGGAAAAGGCACTCACGCGGGCGCACGATGCGCTCAACGCCAGGCGACGACGGCTGCCGATGGTAAAGGTGGAGCGCAGCTATACCTTCGCGGGCCCGGACGGTCCGGCGACGCTGGTCGAGCTCTTTGCCGGACGCCGACAACTCTATGTGCATCACTTCATGTGGCATGATCACGAGCAGGCTCATTGTCCCGGATGTCAGAAGGCCGCGGAGATGGTGTTCGATAACCCCGACCTTCGAGCCTTCCTCGCGGAGCGGGATGTGACCTTCGTCGCCATCTCGCGGGCGCCGCTGGAGCGCATTCAGGCGACGCGCGCCGAGCGCGGATGGACCTTCCCGTGGTACTCGTCGGCGGGAAACGATTTCAACTACGATTTCCACGCCACCCTCGATGCCGGTCGGCGGCCGGTGTTGCTGAACTACCGTGATGCCGACGAACTCGCGGCGGCGGGCCTGTCGCGCGAGGAGCAGAAAGGAGATTGGCCGGTCAACAGCATCTTCCTTCGCGACGGCGAAACGGTGTACCACACGTATTCCGCGTTCATGCGGGGGCTCGATCAACTCTTCACGCCGCACAACTTCCTCGATCTGACGCCCTACGGCCGCCAGGAGGACTGGGAGGATTCGCCCGCCGGCTGGCCGCGCCAGCCGAAGCATGGGACCAACTGAACCTTGGGTTCGCTCCGGCCGGCGTAGAACGACAGAATACCGTTGTCGTCGGCGGCTGTGCCGCGCGGGCGACGCGCGGGAGCTGCCGCTGTTGCCCGCCCGCGGGGTGGGTTACCTCAGGTCGATGAACATGCGGCCCCAGCGCGGCCGATAGGTGTCGTTGATGTCCAGCGAGACCAGGACGCCGCCGACGCGGCCGAGGACGGCGTCACGTGAGGCGAAGCCGAATGCCCGCGAGTCGAGACTGTTGTCGCGCGAATCGCCCATCAGGAAATAGTGTCCGTCCGGGACCGAGACGGGTGCGAACGTGCGCGGCGCCCCGCGCGCGCCGTCGAGGGCCATCACCGGATGTACCACGCCCGCAAGATCCTCCTCCGCAAATACGGCGAGATCGCGCAGGGCGCGGCCGATGGTATCGCGGTAGTCCGCGGTCGGAGGCGCGTACTCAACCCGGTGACCATTCAAGCTGAGTTGGTTGTTCTCCATGGTCAGCGTATCGCCCGGGACGCCTACGACGCGCTTCACGAGGCGTGTGCCATCCACCGGCGACAACACCACGACCAAGTCGCCCCGCTTCGGCTCCCCCCACTGGGCGACGTGCAGCGTGGTCAGCGGCACGCGCAGGCCGTAGGCGAGCTTGTTCACCCACACGACATCGCCCTCGAGAATAGTCGGGTTCATCGAGCCGGTCGGCGCGGGGTTGTAGTCGACCACGGCAGAGCGGACCGGAACCCAAACGAGGACAAAGAAGAGAATATAGGCCCGCCATTCCTTCCAGAAGCGGCCAGCAGCGGTCCGCAACGCGTCACCCCGAGTCCCTGCGAGCGGTGATTTCATGGGAGGGAGCGTGGGATTATTCGCGTCCCGCGACAAGCGCGCCGTCCACCTCGATTGTCCATGAGAGGCCTGCCGAGGTACGTCCGACGGCGCATGGCGGCGTTTCGACGATTGAGACGGGCGGTGAAGCCGGGGTGGAGATGCGGCGAGGGGCAATGCGGTCGCTCGCGAGCATCGTCTTGCCATTGAGCTCGAAGCTGGCCTTCGGCTTGTTGAGCAGACGCGCGGCACCCGCTTAGATGACCGCGCCTGAGCCGGCGCCGCGTCCACGGCGCCGGCAGGCTCGAGCTAGCCGATCAACCCACCGAGGGCGATGGGGCGATCGGCGAACACAGAAGGCGGGCAGGTCCCCCGCTCAGAGGTCGAAGGGCGGCACCACGAGGTAATCGCCATCGGCCTGCTGGCGCCGGACGATGACCATGCCGATGGGCGCGAGGAGGGGGCTGTGCGCGAGGTCGGTGGTGGAACCGAGGCGGTTCCACGTGCGACCATCGGCGCGCAGGACGTGCGGACGAAACTCCGCCGAGGTCGCGTCGAAGATGCGCAGCCAGTCCGCCTGGCCCGGGGCGCGACTGCCGGTCCAGGTGGTGCCGGCGGGAGCGCCGGCATCGACGTAGGCGCCGAACTGCACCGGCGACATCGGTATGGGAAAGCCGGTGGCAATTGCCCGCTCGCCGACGGGCAGGCGCAGACGGAACGCGTGGGTGCGGACCTGGCCGACCAGCTTCCACTCCCTTGGTCCCGGGCGAAGCTGCACGAGCAAACTCGTATCGGGCGCAAGAATACGGCCCGTCTCGTCGACGCTGCCCCCGACCTCGCGCCAGGTGCCGTCGGGGCGAAGGACGTAGGTGCGCAGGGCGCCTTCGACATGCAGCTGCACCCCGTCGGCCTGGGCAGCGTCGGCGTGACCGATCAGGCCAGGCGTGAACAGGGCCGGCAGGTCGCCGAGTGTAAGGTGCCGGCGAAGCGAAGCCCGGCTGCCGGCGAGGACGTCGGGCGGGAGCGCCGGCAGGGTGCTGGCGGAGGAGCTTCCGCCTTGGATCACCACTGTGCCGACAGGGGCTGCGAGCGTGGCGGCGACGTCGAGGTCGATACGCTCCCCCTCGAAGGGACCGGTTTCGATCTCGAGGTAGTAGGCGCGTCCCGCCAGGAGGCTGGGGGTGACGTTCTCAAAGGACACCGTGGTGGCAGTGTTCCCACTTATCCGCCCGACGGCCTCCGTCGGGTTCTTGAGCGGGAAGGCGAGCGGGTGGGCTCCCACGGGAAGCGCGGTGTTGAAGCCGCCGACCGGTGTGCTGTAAACCGCGTCGACCGGCGCAGACGGTGAGAGCGCGGTGACCTTGAGGCGCAGGAAGCGCCCTCCGGACCCGAGCGGCAGGATGTCGCGTACGACGATCTCCTGCCGTGAGCCTTGGTCAGTCAGGCTGACTTGGTTAGGACCGAACGGGTCGAGGTCCGTCCAGTTCGCCAGGTCGCCACTCGCCTGGACGGCCAGGACGACATCGGATGCGGACGGATCACGGGTGAAGCGCAGGGTCAGGTATTCGCCTCCGTTGAGGTTCAACGTCGAGGCGACCGGGCCGGCGGTGCCATGGTTCTCGGTCGGGTCGAGCCCGAGGGCGTACGCCAGCAGGTTCGGCAGGCCATCGCCGGAGAAGTCGGCGGCGTCGGCGGTGGCGCCCGTGCCTTCGGTGATGCCGAAGTAGAGCTGTCGCCAGCTTTGGATCGGCGTGAGCACCACCACCGCGGCAGATGCGCTCGTGAGCGTATCGAGGTCGGTGGACACGATGACACGGTAGGAACCGCTGTCGGCCGCAGTGGCGTCGGCGATGGTCAGGTTGGGGCCGACGGCACCGGCGAGGTCGACGCCATCCTTCTGCCACTGATACGTGACCGAGTCTCCAAGGGCGAGAACGGTGAGGGCGACGGAGCCCTGATGGGGCACGGTCTGGGATTGCGGCTGGCGGAGGATCATCGGCTGGCGCTCGATCGCGCCGGCGTCGATTAGGCCGTCGGTGGCTCGTGGATACCCGAGCAGGTCCTGCAAGGAGGTGCCGGCGGAGACCTGGCCGTGGTCGATCGCGGGGCTGCCCGGACGCAGGCGGAAGTCACCGGCGGCAGGGTCCGCAAAGAGCAACGCGGCGGTCAGGAGATTATTCGTGTCGCCCGGGCGGATAGTCGGGGCCTGGCTGCCGGCTCCGACCTGGTAGATGTTGTCGATGAACTGCACACCCTGGACGATCGGGAAGGAGCTGTTGGAAACCACCGGGTTCAACTGCCGGGGCGTGCCAGAGGTGGTCGGCGCGGAGACGAGGATGTTGTTGGTGAAGACGACATCGTCGGACTGGTTGGACCAGAGTTCGCCGTAGTTCAGCACCTGATTGTTGTGGTACGAGGTGTTGTTGGCGAAGGTGACCCGCCGCGACGTGAAGGTGTGAGCGCCCGACCCTCCGTTGAGGGTCAACAGATTGCCCTGCACGAGCGTGCGGCCGCTGTAGGCGCCTTCGGTGGAGTTGCCCTGGGTGTTGTAGAAGTTGTCCACGATGATGCCGTTGCCATCCGACAGCGCACCGATCGCGACCCAAGGCCGCAGGGTCTGGTTGCGGATTGCGGTGTTCTGCACGATGACGAGGCGCCACTCGTTCGGCAGGCCGGAGTAATCGAACGGCTGCAGGAAACCGAGCCCCGACGTCGCGTAGGCGGTCCAGGAACTGGTATTGCGGACGAGATTGCCCTCGATGGCCACGTAGTCCGTCTGGAGGCCCCCCAGGCCGCCGCCGGAAAGGTTGCGCGCGGTCAGATCCACCAGGCGGAGGTGATGCGGTCGAAGGGCCATGAAGCGACCCTCGATCGACACGCCATTCGTATTCGAAGAACCGTTGGACGAAGACCCTTTGATGCTCTCGGCCAGCGAGTCCGCGATGCCGTGGAACTCCATGCCGCGCAGCTCGACGTAGGCAACGTCGCTGATGCGATCGCGGCTGCTGGCAAAGCCAGAACCGATCCTCACGACCGCCCAGCCGACGTTGCGCAAGGTCGGCCGCTCGCCGGGGTAGTTCTTGTAGGTGACCCACGCCGCCGGCCTGCCGCCCCGGGTGAGCTGAATGCCTTGGTTGTTGGTGTCGGTGCTCACCTG